>ERZ835980.269-NODE-269-length-73097-cov-25.915870_pt1 | contig 73097 bp, 82 predicted proteins | sample MGYA00519943_ERZ835980 | MGnify/ENA primary metagenome ERZ835980 (study PRJEB31850, sample SAMEA3708791) | human gut metagenome | biome: human gut; feature: human-associated habitat; material: faeces | place: China | collected 2014 ... | reverse complement strand
TTAATCTGTTTGAATACATATGCGACGTAATAGAAAAGACTGCAGAATGGCAACCAAATACTCCATGGGAAAAATATAGAGACTTACTTCCTGACCGATGGAAAAAGCAGCAACAGCATTAATTTAATCAGCTGTTACTGCTTTTTTTGAATTATGCAAGGTATAAACGCGGAGCCGCTTACCGATATTAATCGTTGCTTGTCACGACTTATTTCCCGATGCACCATACGTAACAAACTGAGTATCAGTTGTTTAATGTATGTTTGAGCCATATGAAAGCCAGACTAAAATGTAAGGATTTTTATCTCCTTAATTATCTGATATTCAGTACTTTTTAGTCCTACTTTCCTACTTTTTTCAAGTATCTTTTTAAGCCCTTTCTACGCCTTTCACTTTCCCACGCAAATAATGAATGTCGTTGATTCTCAATTGGTTAAGTACTGACGTGCTATTTGTGAGCCGCTTTCCTTCTGAATGAAAAGAATGTTGATTATCAGCTACTTACGATTTTCGTATTTTCACTTGGTTTCACTTGATTTCATTCATTTTGTATATCATATATCTTTACAAACACCCATTTTTAGGGGTTGAAGATTTAACATATTTAACCTTTGTAAACACTCAAAATCTGCATTTTCGTGCTAAAACGTGGTTTTTTATCATTTTTGAGAGGTCGGCTTTTATCTGAATAAATCTGCCATCGTCAGCTGGCATTGGATGTCATCAGAATAGCCGCCCGGCGCAAGTCCATAGGAGGTGATCATCGTGATGAGTACCGTTTTCTCGGTGCCTGTTTCCCTGATGAAGGTCTCCCTTCGGTTGCGGATGCGGTTGTCCTCTTCTTCTGTAATAACGTAAGGGGCGTTGGTATATTTCATCTCACAGAGATTAATTGTATCGTCATTTCTGTCGATGAGCATATCTATCTGTGCTCCCTTCGTCAGCGTCTTGCCAGTAACTGGGTCTTTCGTTCCCTTATATGACCAGGAATGAACGCTGCTCACAACGGCTGAGAAGCCGAGGGCTGCCTTAATCTGGTTGACGTGCTGCATGCAGACACGCTCGAATGCTCTTCCTGCCCAACCGTAATGGATGGATGAACCTGCGGATGAAGACCAGAAATGTTCATCACCATTGGTGTTCTCCGATATGAAATCGAAGTAGAATAGGGTGTAGTTGTCTATGAGCTGGAAGGTCGCATCCTTCGTCTTCTTGCCGATGGCTGTGAACTTGCGGATGAAACCGCATTGCTCCAGCTCCTGCAGCGCTTTCGAGAAATCTGTATTGTCTGTGAGCTTCGAAGCTTTCAGCAACTCTTCTCTCAGCAAACCCTGTTCCGCCTTCGCAAGGGCAGAGATTATTGCGATGTGGCGGCGTGGATTCTTGAACAGTGATGCATAGAGAGCATCAAACTCTTGTGTAAGTTCTCCACCTGGCTGGAAGAATATCCGGTCGAAATTCTGTGCCACGCTCATTCCCTTTTTCAGGAAGCTCCAATAGTATGGGATTCCTCCCAAGGCCATGTAAGCTTCGAGAATCTGTCGGTCCTTATAGCCCAGATTCTTCGCTTCGCAATACTGCTTGCATTCTCTGAGGGTGAATGGTTGCAGCAGAACCTTGCATGTAAGACGGTTGTGAAGGCCACCATAGTTCATGACCACATTGTCGATGATCCATGATGTGGCGCTTCCGCAGATGACCAGGATAAGGTCTTTTCTCGTAGAAGCCCATGCGTTCCAGAAATGGTCGAGTGAACGGACGAAGTTTGATTTAACCGTGTCCATCCAGGGAAGTTCATCGATGAAGATAACCTTCTTCTCCTCGTTTTCAGGGAACGTATTCAGGAAATTCCATAGCAGTCCAAATGCCTCAGACCATGTCTTGGGCATTGCGCATTTTCCCATTCCGGCAAGATAAAGAGATTCTCGGAAGTCGCTTAACTGCTGCCTGCGAGTGGCTCCGTAAGTGCCGGTATGCTGGAAAACGAAATGACTCTTGTAGGCCTCTCTGATAAGAAAGGTTTTGCCGACACGTCGTCTTCCGTAAACAGCCACGAATTGTGATTCATCAGAACTCATCAGTCCGTGGAGTGTTGCTATTTCATTTTCTCTGCCTATTAACATATCGTATTCTTTGTTTTATTCTCTTTTTATTATGTGGCAAAGATAGTGCAAACCGAATGCAGAATATCAAGCTTGCTTGAATATTTTGCTGAGGTGCAGCCTATCTTCTGCAAAGATACAAAAATATATCGATAAGTCGTGGAAATGTATCAATATTTAACAGATTTCCACGGGAAATCGTAACTTTTTCAGTTTTTTGCACTGAAAAGTATGTGGCTCAGATTTTTTTAGAAACCTACATGCGTAAGTATTTACCACTTCATAGCCTCATTCGGAAGCAACGGAATGGCTCCATAGCGTCCTAAAAGATAACCCTTGCGAACATCTTCACGAGGCTTGAATTCTGCCAAGGATGTAAGATGTGACGCTCCATCCTTTCCCTTCTCGACAAACCAGACTTCATCAGCTCTGATAAGGTCGAGGTTGAGCAGGTTACATTCATGGGTGGAGAAGATGAGCTGAGTGTCTCTTCCTGACTCCAGTCCTGAGAAATAGCACTCTAAGATTTTCTGCGAGAGCATAGGGTGCATACTGCGGTCAATCTCGTCGATGAGATAGTCAACTTCATTTTGCTTCAAATCGATGAGCATTGGGATGAAGTCGAGTAATCGGATGCTGCCATCTGATTCTTCGCTCAGATCAAAAACAACCTCTATGCCGGAAGTAAGATTCCGGTGGACAGCCTTCTGCTTGTAAATCTCATATCCTCCGTTGGCATTTACCTCGAAAAGAAGCATTTCGCCTCCAACCGTGGCAGCCATGCTGTACGCCTTGCCGTTCTTGGCCTTGCTGAGTATGTTGTCAAGTAAATCGGAAAATAAGTTCACATCCTCTTTCTTGATTTTGTACAGGCGCACGTCTGAAATGCCCGTGTTGAAGTAGGCAAGAAGCGAGCGAGTCGTTTCCTGCAGCTCGTCATTGTTTTCTGTAAGGAAAGAAATTCCCTGCAGGCGTGTGCTTGGGAAGATGATCTTCAAGCCGTCTGCAAACCAGTTCTTGGCCATGCGTATGGCTTCAAGTCCCTTGCCGTTTCTGCGTACATACTCTGAAAGGAAGCTGGAGTCGGAAGGAGTACTGTGGGCGATGAACTTCAGAAGCATGGATGTTTCTTCGTTTCCATCCACCTTGCCAAACGTGAACTCGTTACCGGCAGCTGTAACTTTTCTGGTGAAAACTTCCTTGTCGGTACGGCTGTTGATTTCAAACAGCCATTCCTCCTTAATTCCTCCGACGGTGAACTCCATGCCATAGGCGAAGCACTTACCCTTGGTCTTGAACTCGATTTCTACCTTAGAGTTTTTCTCTTCGGTATCAGCAAGCTTGAAAGGTTCCACCTTGCTTTGCGGAAAGCTTCCATTGGCTATCTGCTGGAGCAGGGCAATGGCCTTGATGACGTTGCTCTTTCCGGAAGCATTGGCACCATAAACGATACCAGCCTTCAGAACAGAAATGTCATCACGCTTCTCTGCACGGGAAACATGAGACGGATGTGCGTTGCTCTTACCTGCCACAAAGCTGATTTGAGTTTCATCCTTGATGGAATATATATTTTCAAATGTAGCTCTAAGTATCATAACAATGTCATTTTCTTATTAATACTGATGCAAAGATAAGCTTTTTCTTCGAAAAATGTGTTTGTTAATGTCGAATACTTGCAAAATTCTTGCATGTTTAACACATGTTAGTTGGTTCGTGGCTTAGTCTCTTATCTAATCGTTATGATTATGTTCTGGTGTTGTACTATAATAAATGTAAATAAACCTTGCAGATAAAACGGGTTAGGTTGCTAGTTAAAAAAGGATAAATGTAGGCGAGCATTTCAACCACGTGGTTGAAATGCTCAATTTTGTATTTGCTTGTGATTCTTTAAATTATGACTTTAGAGAATTGCCAAAATGGGCAACTTGTAGAAAAATTTGGATAGTTCAAACTGGAGGATGCTATAGTGTTAAATATACCTCGTTGTTTAATAATTTCGGTTTTAATATCGATATGGATCTTACTTAATCTCTTTGGGTCTGCATTTCCATAAAGCCATAGGGTGACTTGTTATTCGTTCAACGATTGATCTTTCATTAAATAGTAGAATATGTGTCAATGTTTAACCAAGTTCAATGTAAAATGGCCACGATTCAAATACTTATTGGTATTCTTATGTGACATTTTTCCTTTTATAAAAGAAAGTGCCGGAAAAAGTTGGTGATTTCGAAATATTTCATTATATTTGTAATTAAAAACTTTATAAGCGGAGAATATGGATTTGACTCATAATATAATTGAATACGTGAATTGCTGCGTTGGTGCTTTTGCGAATCGTTTTAAGCTTTCATTGGCAGTTTCGTACGCCTATTTGCGTAGATTTGAAGGAATAGACTTCCTTATTGATTGCTATGCGGCTGAGCATACTCTTTCTATAGAGGATGCGGTGGAGGATATTGCCATATTGTGCCAAAAGAATGGAGGACGAATAGGTTGCTAAAATTATGTCATGGTAGCAATGTCGTGATAGATAAAATAGATTTATGAATGAAGATATTCAGTTTCAGATAGAATGCCTCTCTACAGAATTGGTTGAGAAGCTGATGCAGAAGTATGGATGGGATATGAAGAAAGCTCTGGATGAGCTGTATTCTTCAGAAACCTACAAACGCCTGTGTAATCCAGCCTGTGGCTTGTATTACGAAGGCGCAGTATATGTTTTCTCTTATTTGGAGAATGAGATGGAAACTGGGGTGGTAAAATAATGGTAATTTTAGGAAGTAATTTGAAATTCAAAGAATATGGCAATCAAGGAAAAGAATGGAAATACGTTCCCTCATGAGCTATTCAAGGTTGGTGACTTAGTCACATTTCACTGGGATGATACGTTGAAGGAAGGCATTGTCTTAGTTGTAGATGCTTATGGGACATTTGAATCTCCCAATATTCCTTCTTATGATATTATGGTAGAGAATGAGAATATGTTGTATAAGCATGTACAATGCGATTTGGTAAAATCGAAAATCTAAAGATAAGGTGTCGATAAGTCGTGGAAATCTATTGAATTCTGATAGATTTCCACGACTTATCGGCATGTTTTTGCGATTTTCATCCTAGTATGGATGAGTTTACCCTCTCCATTTCGTATAATTATTCTTGCATTTCAGCAAGGAAAAATAGATTCTCCCAAAATCCTTGACTATATGTTAATAAACAAGTTTATTTCGGCATATATACATATATGGTTTTCTTAAACTTGTAAACTTCCTGGTTTGAGTGGTTGTAAGAGGGTAGAGGTTTACTAATTGAGTTTGAAAGAACATGTATATATACATGGGTAAACTTAAACCTTAAACTTGTATGCGCCGTAAGCTTTGCCTTGGCAGCTGCTCTTTAGCTGGTTCAGGGCTTTGCCTTCTTCTCCTTGCTGAATTTCCGTAGCCCTTCTCTTCTGTTTCGCTTGTTGCCAAGAGATATTGGTTGAGCTTGCCTCTTGTCTCAGGCATCATGCTTCTCTGATCAGCTTCCCTCTACATGCTGATGCTTACCCTTGGCAGTCATAGGTCAGATCGTTCTGTCCTTGGCTTAGCCTTATTCATGTTCATGATGAAGTGTGAGTTTTCCTGCCAGTCTCTTGAACTTATAAGCCATCTTGTGCAACCAGTTTGCTTGAACAACAGCGAGGAGGATGCAGCTTTCCTTTACCCAACCAACTGCAGATATTTTCTACTCATCCTTTTCATTCATATTTTTGGACGAAGCATCCACATTTACTTTTTCCGCTGCAAAGTTAGTGCAAGCCACATTTCTGCAAATACCAGGTGCCTTATTCTCAGAATTTTTTCAAAAACTTTTCCGTCTGCTGCTCATTCAAAAAACTTTTCCTGCCCAAGGGTGAAATAATTCGATAATTCCTTGCTTCCTATGTTTCCCTTGCCAACTCTGATAGCACCGTAAAAAATAAATGTTTCACTTCTAAAAATATTGAATTATGAAAAAGATGGAAAATTCTTTCGCAGTAACTGGTTTCGTAGGTAAGGATGCAAGCATCCATCAGTTTACAACCGCAAGCGTAGCTCGCTTCTCACTGGCCATCAGCCGCAATGAGAAGAATGGCGATGAAAACTCTCGCACTTCTGCCTTCATGAATGTAGAGGCTTGGCGCAAGAACGAGAACACCGCTTCATTCGACCGCCTGGTCAAGGGAGCACTCCTCACTGTAGAGGGCTACTTCAAGCCTGAGGAATGGCAGGATGCCGAGGGAGTCAAGCACAACCGAGTGATTCTCGTTGCCACCAAGTTCTACGAAGCTGTAGAAAAGGAGAACGCTCCAGATTCTCAGCAGGGCAAGACCCAGAAGGATAAGTAAATCCTTCGCCCTCATAAAAGAGCGGCCTTCGGGTCGCTTTTTTTGTGCTTATACTTTTCCTTGCTGAAAGGGAAAAACTATTATAAGGAGATTCTTGCAGGATTGATAATCCCTTAGCATCTTGTCATTCACTCTTTTATTTTGTTATTTGATCCATATACCAAACCTTATCTCCCCATCCTTCGCCAAAGAGAGCAGGAGAGAGGGATGCTATAAAATACTGAGCCTTGTTGTTGAGATGAGTGAGCATAGTGACCAGCTTGAATTGCCATTCAATATCAAGTGAGTACGTAGGCTCATCTATCATTACGATGGTTTCGTTTCCATTTAGCAGGAACACTCTCAGCAAAATCAATAGAATTTGCTTTTCGCCAGAAGACAGTGCTTCTACAGGTAATACTCCATTGTCTGTAAGGACAGTGAACTTGTAGCCTTCTATTTCGATGCGTTTGCCAGTCATGGCAAAGAAATCGTTTATGACTCTCTGAAAATCAGCTATCTTGGCTTTCATTTCTATCTGTCTTTCCTCTGAACTATCTAGCATAGACATGCGGAGGCTCATGAGTGAAGGTCCGGTCTTCATGTCATATATATAGTAATCCAATTCCTGCGATAGAGCTGTGGCTGTCTTACGTTTGTCTCTCATTGCAATGTTGTCAATGGAGGGAAGATAAATGATATGATCTTTGCTTTCTTTGTCTTCAGCTAAAGATTGATATAGATTTCTCAGGAATGTGGTCTTGCCACTTCCAGTGCTGCCCATAATGATATTAACATCAGAATGTGGCTGAAACTGAACGTGTAGATTATTCCTGATTTCAACATCTATATGATTCAATATTATCTGTTTCATACTTCAATATATTTTCCAGGATTGAATGATTCATGTTCCCCATGAAATACATATCCCAGTTGATTTGACACACAGTTGGTATTGCCTATCTTCACATCCACATTGTAGTGAGAGTGACCGAATATCCAGTAATCTATGCCGCTATTCTTGATGTACTCTTCCAATTCCACTGTGAAGGCACCATTGGCTTGACTGTCTGCGAACTTGGGACATTGCATCTGGAAAGACGGAACATGATGCGTGACAACTATCTTTCTTCTGGCCCTGCTGCATGAAACAGCATCTTTCAAGAAAGACAGGCATCTTTCATGTTCACGGTTGAAGTCTGCAAACGTTAGAAGATCTCCATTGAAGATGATGCGTCGGAAGTCGCTTATGACTTGTTCTGTATAGTATGCCTCCTTCAGTGGAATTTTAGACCACAATGTTGTTATGAAGAGGTCGATGTCTCCAATGTGAACAACTGCATTATAATAGCTGTGAACATTGGGACGTATTTCAAGACAATAGCCATCGTTAAGCTTGGCAATGTCATAGTATTTGTAGAACTCATGGTTGCCCATGCAGGCTATGACTTGCTGATAGTTCTCAGAAGCCCAGTCCCAGAAGGGATGTTTGGAATAGTTCTCGTCTCCCAGGTAGCCAATGTCTCCAGCCAGAACGAGAATATCTCCTGTTATTTGCAGGGGATTCTCCTTCAGGAATCTCCAGTTGTCTGCAAACTCCAGGTGGAGGTCTGATGCATATTGTATTTTCATAATTGTTCAGTTGTAAATAATTCGTCTAATTATTCCAATAAAGCCTCAATGAATGATGAATTCAGATCAAGAGAAGTTGGCTTCAAAAGTCTCACGAAATTTCTCTAATCCTTCCATTCTATTTCATTAATTAAACGTTCAACTTCGCCTTCCACTCGTGGGTCTTCATCCCCACTCAGTGAAATGGCTAATGATAATCTGTCCACCCATTCGGCTTTGGTACCAATGGCGGTGACAGGTGGGTATTTCCATGCCTCAATGATGATGTTGCCATCAAATTCGTTAGGTCGCACCAAAGCTCCTGATGATTTGAATTCTCGGAGTTGTTTGACTGGCATCATAATCATCCTTTCAGAATCTGGATTCAGCCATGTATAATGTGCAAGTGCATTGATTCCGCATCCAGGGAAATGATCGTCTGAAAGCAGGTCGTCACAGAAAATGCGTTCTTCTACAGGATTGAGGAGGAACGGTTGAGCCTGCTCCCACAGTTCCTTTCCATTCTTGTCGAAGTGGACGACCTTTCGCTTAGATCCATCAGATACTTTCTGGCAAAGCCCCAAGTCTTCAAGGCAAGTTATTCCAAGCGTAATGCTTGCGTATGAATAAGGTATTTTATCTTCTATGTCACGTGCAGCCAATCCTTCAATACTCTCTATCTGCAGATGATAGAGTAGCAAGTATTGGGCTACTGGTGACAGAGCCTTAGCCTGCTTGGTCTTGCGAATGCGCTCATTAGCCAGAAGCATAGGTAAATGAACGTATTTGTCCGAGACTATGAAATAAACATCTTTGTCTATGAGTCTCTGTCTTTCATAAGCTGGACAGTTTAGCAGCAGGAATACGACAGGAAGCTGGAACAGTGAAGTGAGATTGCTTGCTGTAATAGCCAAACTGCGTGGTGGAGCTACCTTTCCTTTTGGTTCGGCGAAAAGTAAGGACATACCATGGTATTCGCCATCGAAGAACTTGTATGCAAGTGAATCTCCAATAGTGACACCTTTCATCTGCGCCTTCTTCCGTTCTTGCAGCTGTATAGGTCTTCCTAATATGATGACATCATTTCTCATTTTAATCATTCTGCTTCATTTTAATACCCTATTAAAACGATGCAAATATATTAAAATAAACTGGTAAAGCCAAAGTTTTTTGCATTTTTTATGCAGAAAGGTTAAAATGTATGCAAAAACCAGATTTTCTTTAAGATAAATATGGTTATTTCCAAATAAAAGAGTATTTTTGCACTTTACATAAATATACGTAAAATATAAGGATGGAGCCGTGATACGGTCTTAGCAATATAGTAATAATGAAATATATTTGGTTGATTATCTTTCTGATATTGCCGATAGTCGGTGTTCTTTATACCGTTTGGCGAATGTGGCATTTACTGCCTTTTTCCATTGCCATGAAATGGGTGGCAGTGGGAGTTTTAGTTGTATGGTTCAGTACCATATTCATCGCCTTTTCGGGAGCGTTAGAGAAAATGCCACTTTTTGCGGCAACTGCAGTTTATGAAGTGGGCTTTTCCTTTATCTTCATCCTGCTGTATCTGGTGATGCTGTTCCTCGTGCTCGATATTGGCCGCCTTGTTCATATAGTGCCAAAAGCATGGCTTTTCGACAATGGTTATACTTCCATAGGCATTTTTGCCGTCATGCTGCTGCTTTTCGGCTATGGCAACATACACTATAATAATAAGGTGAGAGAACAGATCGATATCAAGACTGATAAGGCTATCAGCTCAGATAAGAAGCGTACTAAGATTGTACTCCTTAGCGATCTTCATCTCGGTTATCACAACCGCCGTTCTGACTTCAAGAAATGGGTGGACATGATCAATGCTGAGCAGCCCGACCTCATATTGATAGCTGGAGACATCATAGACAACAGCGTCCGTCCTTTGATGGAAGAGAACGTAGCTGAAGAGTTTCATAGACTGAAAGCCCCTGTCTATGCTTGTCTTGGCAACCATGAGTATTACAGCAACCAACCAAAGGCAAGGCGATTTTATCGTGAAGCAGGCATTACGTTGCTGCAGGATAGCGTGGCAAAGATAGGCAATCTCTGCATCATCGGCAGGGACGACCGTACGAATATGCAGCGCAAATCCCTGGCGATGATTATGGAAGAGGCAAGAAAGAAGGGCTTCATTTCTGACTTGCATCTTGGAAAACATTCGAATGAGTTTCTCATTCTTCTCGACCACCAGCCTTATCATTTGGAAGAGGCAGAACAAAACGGCATTGACTTCCAGTTTAGTGGTCACACCCATCACGGACAGGTTTGGCCTGTCTCCTGGGTTACCGATGCATTATACGAGAAAGCCTATGGCTCACTTCAAAAGGGCAATACCCGATACTACATTAGTTCGGGCATGGGAATCTGGGGTGGAAAATTTCGCATAGGCACTCAGTCGGAGTATATAGTGCTGACGATTGAACATAAGTAAAAATGAGATTAATGGATTTATTAAGAGCGGCCTTCGGGTCGCTTTTTTTTGCTTTATACTTTTCCTTGCTGAAAGGATTGTCCTGTTATAGGAGGATTTCATTCATCGACTTCTGGGAATCGGTAAGAATTCTGTTGCGAAGGTAACGGTTCTGCCTTATCTTTACAAGGTCAGGGCGCTGCTTTGCTGAAAAATCTCCACACCATTCGGGTAGTATTTTGCAGACAAAACCTTGTATGGATAGCCATAACACCTTCTGAATGCAACATAATTTTTAACCATCCCCGAAGTAGTTGATCTATGAAAGGGAGATAAAATCAGATGGCATTATGACAACAATGAAATCAATTCTCAGCCGACTTACCCAGGCAGTGAGCGGCACAGACAAGGAGCTCTTCAATGAAAAGGAGTTGAACCAGTTTGCTTCATTCTATCTTGATAAGTGGGATGAAAACACAAGCGAGGACGTGGTGGCAGAATCTTTCGTGGACTATTGGTGGAATACCAGCAGGGCTTGCAGACGATGCTCGGAATGTGGCAAGCTGATGCGTGAGGGTTATTGCGCTGACATGGGAGTAGCCTACTATTGCAGCAAGGAATGTCTGCATAGCGACTTCACGGATGAGGAATGGACAGAGGAATGTGAATCCAACGACCAGAGTTATTATACAGAATGGTAATCCTGACGTTTCCCCTGACACTTTGGGTTGTTAGGGGAAGCGTGGAGGGACTCTCGCCAGATACCCGTACCTTTGTACACGTTAATACATGTAGCCACGTACACGTGGAGCCATGTACACATGAATACGTTAATACATATATACAAAAGATTTTATATTATGTCATTGAAAATCATTACATTCGCCAATCATAAAGGTGGCGTTTCAAAGACCACCTCTACAGCCTCCATCGGGGCTTGTATGGCACGTATGGGCAAGAAAGTCCTGCTCATAGACCTTGACGGTCAGGCAAATCTTACCCTGTATTTCATCCCGAATGAAGATGAGGTGCAGGCAAGCATCTTTGACTCTCTGGTTGATGGTGCACCCCTGCCAGTGAAACACATCAGGGAGAACCTCGACCTCGTTCCTTCCTCTCTCGAAATGGCAAGCGCAGAGATTGCCTTGACCAATCTTCTGGCAAGAGAACAGCTGCTGAGCCGACTGCTCGAACCAGTGAAGCAGAACTATGACTACATTCTCATAGACTGTCCTCCGTCTTTGGGAATTGTCACCACAAACGCTTTCCTTGCAGCTGATGAAATCATCGTTCCGATGACTCCAGAGCTTCTTCCTCTGAAAGGTATGAGAATGCTCGATTCCTTTGTCTCTACATTGCAGCGAGTGAAGCCGAACCTCAGACTGGGAGGAGTCTTTATCGCCAGATTCAACCATCGCAAATTGAACAAGGTGGTTGAGCAAGCCGTGAAGTCCCGTTACGAGACTATCACCATGCAGACTCGCATCCGTGAAAACATCGCCCTGGCAGAATCGGCAGGCAGCGGTCAGAGCATCTTCGAGTACGACCCTCAGTCGAACGGAGCGAAGGACTATCAGGCATTGACAGAAGAAATTATTTCACGTAATCATTAAAGACTATGACAAAGAAGAATATGGACATTCTGCTTGGCAACATTCTCGGAAAGGCTGCCATTCATCCGCAGGACAGATTTGACAAGTCTCCTGGGAATCTTCAGGAGCAACAGCCCCCATCTCCCAACCCTCAGACAGAGAGCGATTCGCCTAATGAAGACCCCTGGCGACATTTCTCCTTTATCTGCTCAAAGGAACTCGTTGACAAGGTTCAGAGCATCGCCCGAAAGGAAGGCTTCACCATCCGCTCCTTCATGGAATACGTCATGAAACAAGGCGTTGAAGCGTATGAGTCGAAATATGGTAAGGTCAAGAAAATCAGGACTAAATCCATCCGGGAAGTCATGTAGAAAATGTGGATGTGTAGCCATGTACACATGAATACATTGATACACGTACATGTTAATATATATATACATATAGACGTTGATACATGTCCACATGTGGATATGAATACAATGAAATTAAATAACATCAAAAAAGAAAAGTCATGAAAATAAAAAAGTATCTTTCAATCGCCATCCTTCTGATGATGATGGCTTCACCAGTAGTATTCACCTCTTGCGGCAATGATGACCCGATGGAGGAGGTCGAGAGTCCGGAAACAAAACTGGACGTTTGGACAGAGCCTTACCATATCATGGGTGCAAATGTGGATGAGGTCAAGAGCTATATGGCTCAATCCATGAAGCTTTACCGCCAGGTAGCTGAGACTTCCGGCGACAACATCCAGTTGACCTTTATGACTGGGCAGGGTAGTGAAGGCGTTCTTTACAGTTTCTCCCGTCTTGACGGTTCGCTTTATTCTGTCATTGATACGGAGCGAAGTGTGAACCGTGGGCTTGTCATTGACTATCTGAAGAAGCACTACACGCTTGTTTCAGCCGATGAAGCCAGCCTGCAGTACTGCTTCACCAACCAGGACAAATCCATGGTTATTACAACCATGAAGGTTTCAGATTCCTATTTCAATGTGAACTATTCATTGGTTTATTGATTGGGAAAAATAAGATTTCCACCATCAGAACTTCGTGCTCTGGTGGTGGCAGTTTTAGATGTCTGTGCGTGCTTGAAGGAGCATCCTGCTCTTTGTTGTGCTAAATAATAATAAAAATAACGTCTGATGGATATAAAAACAAGTTTTATTTCTTATATTTGCAATCAAATTACAAATATCGAGGTTAAAATGGTTTTAGAGATACGTTTAAGCAATATGTTCTCGTTTCGAGACGAGGTGACTTTGGACTTGCAGGCTGCCAAGATTCAGACAAAGAAGGCAAGGGAGCTTGAAGGTAATCTGTTTTCTGTGGATGGAGAACAGATGTTGAAGAGCGTTGCCTTATTTGGAGCCAACGCTTCGGGTAAAAGCAATGTGATTAAAGCCATCAGAGCTTGTGTGAACATGGTTCGTTCATCACATAATTATAATGTTGACACCAAGTTTGCCATCTCACCTTTCAAGTTTGAGGATTATGCCAACAAGCCAAGCTCTTTCTACATCCGTTTCCTGCTGAATGGAGTAGAGTATGAGTATTCCTTCTCCTTTATGCATGATGAAATCATCACCGAGACATTGTACTATTATCCGAATGGTCGCAAGTCGCTGGTATTCAGCCGTGATGAAAGTAGAGGAACAGAGAAGAAAGACATCTATGAGTTTAAGACTGTCATCAAGCGTCCTTTCGATGTAGCTGACAATACATCGAAGAAGACTCTCTATATTTCTCGTGCCAGTCAGATGGACAGGGAAATAGCCCAAAAGATTTTCCTGTTCTTCTGTAATGACATCGTTCTTGATTATCAGGTGGCTAACATTGATTCTCTGGATAATTTGTTCAAAGAACGAAAAGAGCAGATGCTGGAGGTGTTGAGAACGGCAGATAGCGACATCATAGACTTCAAGATTCAGAACAATGTCATCACGACGTTTCATCGTACCAACCCTTCCGTTGCGTTTGATTTCGAGACGGAAGAGTCGGAGGGAACCAAGACTTTGTTCCGGATGATGGTGAGGATGATTGGTATTATCCATGAAGGAAAGATGCTCCTTGTCGATGAGATAGATAACAGTCTCCATACCCAGCTGGTGGAATTTGTGATAGGTATGTTCAATCATAGCGACCATGCCCAGCTCATCTACACCACTCATAACACCCATTTGCTGAACACCGATTTCCAGCGAAGGGATCAGGTGTATTTCGTGAACAAGCGAGAGGATGGAAGCAGTGATCTATATTCTCTGTTTGATTTCAAGGATTTCCGGGACACGCTGGATATGGAGAAGGCTTATCTGCAGGGACGCTTTGATGCTATTCCTTATATTTCGACTCTAACACTTTAGGAATATGGCAAGAGTACAAAGAACTTCTAAAGGGAAGACGATGAAGCCCAACTATTTCGTCTTTTGCGAGGGTGAAACAGAGGTCGCTTATGTTGAAATGCTGAGAGCGCATTATCGTCTTCCTATTCATATCATACCTAAGCGTACATTGCTTAATGTTACACCTGCTCTGATAAGTAGGTGCAAGGCTAATTATGTGGAGACAAAGCATGATATGACATTCTTGATGTATGATTTGGATGTGCCTTCTGTTCTTAGCAGATTACAGAAAATACCTGGGGCTATACTGCTTTGCTCCAATCCTTGTGTTGAATTATGGTTGTTGTTACATTATACAGACCAACGTGCTGAAATCGGAAGTGCCGATTGCGTATCTAAGTTGTCTGGATATATTAAGCAATACAAGAAAGGCAAGTTATCCATTGAGGATAAATTAAGTTTAATGGACAATGTTACGATTGCCAGTAAAAGGGCAAAAAAATTGTCCCCATATAAGAATCCTTCAACTACAATTTATGAGTTGATAGAAGAACTTGATAAGTTGAAGGGTAAAAATTAAAGGTTAGAGTCGGCTTTGTTTATATATAAAGCCGACTTTAATCTATTTAGATATTCGTCTATTTTTCTTCCGTACATTCCGCACGCAGTGTATTCGCAATTGGAATTAGTTATGGATTTCACCTATTCCATATATTATTTCATTGTATTCATGTATTTATCTGGACGTGAATTCTTGTATATATGTATAGGTGTGTACATGAATACGCATTCAAAAGCCGTAAAATGCCGAAAAAGAGACCCTATAATCCTTCTTGAAAGTATAATAATTGTTATATATGCCAATTGGCTAATTGTTATATTTGCCAATTTAAAAGAAATAATGTATCTTTGCAAAAAAAAGGTTGATTATGATTGAAGACATTATTTTTGAAAGTAAAGGACATAACCAGTGTGAGATTAAATTGCAGCATTCTACAGGTGAAATTACTACACTGCTGTTTAATAGTACTTTTCCGATGCAAGCACAAGAGTATTATATAAAGGCGATACATCTATTGCTGAAGAAATATCCCGATTTGTCACCAAAAGATGACCTATTTGGGATATTCACACTATGGTTTGTTCAAAATTCTCTTGAAATGCCGTTAGGAGTAGGTACTTCAAAAAATGAAGAACGAATCAGAATAGGCAAGCGTATAAAAGAGATTAGGGAAGATAAAAAACTGGAGGCTAAGACACTTTCTTTACTCACAGGTATAGATGCTGCAAATTTATGTAGAATAGAGCAAGGAAAACAGTCCGTAGGCATAGATGTGCTATCCAAAATTGCAAATGCTATGGGATATAAAATTGATTTTGTAGAATTAAAAAAATAGCTATTATGAATAAGATGAATCAAAAGCATGAGTCCCACATGCTAATATATGCAGTGGATTCAAATGGATTCCTTGTCAATGTAGATGATGTTCGTACAGGCAATGAGTGTGGATGCTTTTGTCCTGCCTGTAAGGAGCCGTTGATGGCTAAAAACCAGGGACAAAAACGAATACACCATTTTGCTCATCAGTCAGGGACAGAATGTGATTTTGCGTATGAGTCGATGTTACATCTTCTTGCGAAAGAAAAAGTTCGTAATGCTTTTTTGAATAATGACGAGTTTTGGATGAGCTTTGAATATGGATCTTATTGCCCCCAATCTGAAAAATGCGTTTATGTACGATATGGGAATTGTCGGACTATTCAACAGAAGTCATTTGATTTGAAGAAATTTTATGACTCTTGTGAACAAGAGATACGTTATGACAAAATTAGAAGGCGTTCTGACCTCAAAATTTATTCATCCACGCATCCTGAGAGGGAACCAATATACATAGAATTTTGTGTTACTCATGCAAGTGATGATGATAAGTTACATAGTGGCAATAAAATTATCGAAATTCTCATTGAAGATGAGAATGATATTTTAAATATAGTAAAAAATGGGTTCATAGAACAGAAACCATTAAATGAATACACAGAACATAAACCGTCTAAAATAGAGTTTTATGGTTTCAAGAAAGAGGATTATAACAACAATGCTATAAGTAGCAGCATAGAGTTTGTTAGGTATGTCTTGTACCCATCTGGGAAAACTCGCTGTTATCAAGATGAAGATGATTGCAAAAGTTTTGCAAAATCCACCTCTCACTCGCTTTTTGAGATGCGCTTTCATACACCTGTATCTTTTGGAATTTATGATTACGCAAAGTACATAGGATTTCAGAAGTTTGGTATTCGCAACTGTTGCGTTTGTCGGAATTATGTCGATAGTTATAATGGATTAGGCAAAATTTGTCGTCTTTATAGGCATTTACAGATACCTCCATATGAAACGTTAGACACTTCAAGGGCGAAGACTTGTCGTTGCTTTATACTTGATAAAGATGATATGGAACAAAAACTGAATGGTTCGGTTCCTGCATCTTATGATATATTATAGTTATAGTCTTCTTGGCAAGAAAGAACAGTCTAATAGTTCTATTTCTGATAATTAAGTATGCATACGTGGATATTTATATACATGTATAGGTGTGTACATGAATACACATTCAAAAGCCGTAAAATGCCGAAAAAGAGACTCTTTAAAGCCTTTTTTAGGAAAAATCATTCAAAAAACAACTTTTTTGAAACTTTTTTCTTGCTACGAAAAAAGACTTCACTCTCCCTTTCTACCTTTGCATCGTCAAAACAAGGAAGTATGGGTGAGCGGCTTAAACCAGCACACTGCTAACGTGCCGAACCGAAAGGTTCCGAAGGTTCGAATCCTTCTGCTTCCGCACATTGGCTCGTTAGCTCAGTTGGATCAGAGCACGACGCTACGAACGTCGGTGTCGGGAGTTCGAGTCTCTCACGAGTCACAACATTGGAGGTTTGGCAGAGTTGGTCTATTGCACCGGTCTTGAAAACCGGCAGGCGGCAACGTCTCAAAGGTTCGAATCCTTTAGCCTCCGCAAACTTGCCCTATCGCATAACGGTAGTGCGGCAGATTCTGGATCTGCAAGAGGTGGTTCGATTCCATCTGGGGCAACATCAGTAAGGAGCTTTGGCAGACTTGGTGTATGCGCGGGACTGAAAATCCCGAGAACGTGGTTCGACTCCACGAGGCTCCACTTTAAAATTCGGGAGTGCTCCAGTGGCAACGAGGGTGGACTGTAAATCCGCTGTCTGATGACTTCGTAGGTTCGAGTCCTACCTCCCGAACTCAACTTGCCCTATGGTATAATGGTAGCACAACGGGTTTTGGTCCTGTTAGCGAAGGTTCGATTCCTTCTGGGGCGACAAGTTAAAAAACAACTCCATGGTGTAATTGGTAGCATGCCAGATTTCGGTTCTGGAGGTGGTGGTTCGAATCCATCTGGAGTTTATATGGAGTTTGTAGCTCAGTTGGTAGAGTGCCAGGTTGTGGCTCTGGTGGTCATGGGTTCGATCCCCATCAAACTCCCAAATGCTTCAATAGCACAGTGGTAGTGCAGCTCCCTTGTAATGAGCAGGTCGTAGGTCCGAATCCTACTTGAAGCTCTATATAAGAAAGGCTTCTCTTCAGGCAGTTTTGCTTGAAAAGAAGCCTTTCAACTTTCTTGTAAGACGATGTCTCGTTGATGTTCGTTCATAATTTTCCTCCTTTATCCTTACACAAAGTTCAGAATAGATTTGAGTCTATCCTGTACCTTGTTGAGCACCTGGATGGTGTCTTCGTTATTCTTATCCTTCTTGGTTTCAAGAAGAATGATAGCCTTCTTTATCAGCTTGCAGTCCTCTATGGATAAAGGCATTTCAGTGATAGAGTAGTCTGGATCAGCGTATCTGTAGTATATTCTATCATAAACCTCTATAGGAGCATTGTAGCCAAGTTTGTCAGATCTCATAATCTGTATGTCCATCTGAACAGTTCTGGCGCATACTCCTTTGGTGATTCCCTCCATGTCGTAGAGAGCATCGCTACATGCCTCCACGAGATCATCGAGAGTCCATCTTCTGTATCTGTTTCTCAAACAGTTGTCTATAGTTTTGTACCTTATTAAGGCATTCTTATTTGCTGGCATAGTTCTTTCATTTTAAGCGTAAAAAAATGGTTGGATTTCATCCAGCTTTTTCTCGCCATGTCAGAGCATATGCAAGCAGTTGACTAAAAAGAAAAAGTTGGATTCTCCCGGCAAGGAAACTCCAACTCTTTCGTATTATCTTTATTCTCTGTGGGGGCACGCTGCTACGATGCCCGATAGAAATAACTATGCGAATAATGATGTGGAAATCCTATACCGGCTGTATCTGATGTACTTGATGTATGTACATAACTATTCCGCTCAAAGCGTCGATAGCTCTGAACGAATGATTGTGATGTTATGTGCATATTTAAATTCATTTCCGTATAGGATTTTTATTGTATTTTACTTCTAAATTCTTTTAACGGGTGCAAAGATACAAAAATAGTGCGAAATCTTTTTGCGTAGCAGCAAAAAAAATGGTATAAACATGCGAATTTTAAGCAAAAAGAGCAGTCCTGATAGTGATAATCGGCTGATTTCCCCTGATAATGCTTCGCCCCACACCATGAAGAATGCTACTGGAGTTCCACCTGATAGACTTTGCTTTTATGTCAGCAGAGCGTGACGTAAGTGCAAAGTCCCTCAGTCGGAAGGTGCCCACGAAACGACATCCGGTAGCTTACAAACTGAGTAGGTGGGACGCAAGCGATTCCCACTTAATCAGTTTGACACTACTGCATGTCCATTCGTCGAGAAGGGCACTGGCTCACAGCATCAACCTTCATTTTCCCTCCCTTCCACCTTATTATAATATCCTGGTATTCCTCTTTAAAATGTATTCATGTGGACGTGAATACATATATACATGGATAGGTGTGTACGTGTACACATATATACTACTTAAATCCTCATACCATGATGAGTAGCTGGCCTTTAAAGATTTGCATTTTTATAAACAAGATGATAATGCTTCGCCCCACGCCATGAAGGATTGCTACTGGAGTTCCACCTGATAGACTTTGCAGTTATGTCAGCAGAGCATGACGTAAGTGCAAAGTCCCTCAGTCGGAAGGTGCCCACGAAACGACATCCGGTAGCTTACAAACTGAGTAGGTGGGACGCAAGCGATTCCCACTTAATCAGTTTGACACTACTGCATGTCCATTCGTCGAGAAGGGCACTGGCTCACAGCATCCTCCTTCATTTTCCCTCCCTTCTACCTTATTATAATATCCTGGTCTTCTATTTTTTAATGTATTCATGTGGTCGTGAATACATATATACATGGATAGGTGTGTACGTGTACACATGAATACAGCTTGAAACCCTCATACAATGATGAGTAGCAGGCCTTTATAGATTTGCATTTTTATAAACAAGATGATAATGCTTCGCCCCACACCATGAAGGATGCTACTGGAGTTCCACCTGATAGACTTTGCAGTTATGTCAGCAGAGCATGACGTAAGTGCAAAGTCCCTCAGTCGGAAGGTGCCCACGAAACGACATCCGGTAGCTTACAAACTGAGTAGGTGGGACGCAAGCGATTCCCACTTAATCAGTTTGACACTACTGCATGTCCATTCGTCGAGAAGGGCACTGGCTCACAGCATCCTCCTTCATTTTCCCTCCCTTCCACCTTATTATAATATCCTGGTCTTCCTCTTTATAGGCATTCTGTCTTTCCTTTATAAATCTGTCGGCTTTTCTTCTTTATAATCTTCGCCCACGCCATAGTCCAGTAAGCATGAACAGTTAGTCAGGGTGTTGTTCTTTCGCAGGCCGATTATATCGACTTACGAAGGAACAACACCCTGGCTTTTAAAACTGTTGATACTTGCTTGGACTATTCCCACCCGGCTTTTTTTATCCCTTCAGTCATTCCCTGTTATATTTTTTCTTCTTACTGAAACCAGAAGTCTATGATTCCGTATCGTCTTTGGGATTTCGGGATTCTTTTTCTGCAAAGTTATCGCGTATTTGGCAAATAGCAAGTCGTGATTCGGTAACAATCTTCCTTTTTCATGAAACATGCAAAAGAGTATTCTTCCCATCAGACTTGCCTTATTGCCTTGTACGCACTTTGAAAAGCAGAAAAAGCTTCCCGATCCCAAGTCCGAAAGGACTTAACGAAAGGGAGAAAAAATTTAGAGACTATGGCAAAAGATTTCAACAACCGCCTGATTACTCCAGAATTGGAGAAGGCAATGCAGGACTATCCGCTCTATTCCCAGGATAGCAAGAAGAAGGATGCAGTTTGCATCGCAGTGTTTTTCATCGGCAACGCTCGCTGGTACATTCTTGAAGGACAGCGAGAGAATGATGATTTTGTGCTCTTTGGCATCGTTGTAGGTCTGGCAGAGACTGAGTACAGCTACATTTCTGCCAATGAAATGGCAAGTGTAGAGCTGGACGCAACCAAGTTCGGACTCGGCAAGGTCAGAGTGGAGCAGAGAAAGCCATTCCAACCATGTCAGCTTTCTGAAATCATTGACAGAGAGTTGCAGTCTTTCCTCAGCAGACTTTACGATTGAAAACATTTTCTCGGTGGGTAGTGGCTGATGGCTGCTACCTGCCAAGTAACAACACTTAAAGCAATGAACATGGTACAGGTTTACATCAAGGGACAGGAGAATAAGGAGTTGAGCAGCTTTTTGCGCTATTATCCGGTACGTATCAAGAATATCGGTATGGATGCTTTCTTCGACCGCCAGGTTATCTATGATTTCAAGGATGGTCGAAATCATGCTGATGTGGCGAAATGCGTGGCAAAGATGCTTGTCAAGAAGTTTGGTCGTAAGGTTCGCAGCGTGGTCTTCTCTTGCGTTCCTGCAAGCAGTCAGGAGCGTAACGAGGCACGCAACAAGAACTTCTCTGAACTTGTCTGCAAGTTTTCCGGAGCAATCAACGGCTTTTCCCATGTCAAGGTTGTTGGCGAACGTACCGCTGTTCATGGCACAAAGGTCAAGAAGAATGAGCGAGAAAAGCGCTTGAAGGAAAAGAATAATATTGAGGTGGATGCTAACTTCTTCAAAAACAAGATAGTCTGCATTTGGGACGATGTGGTCACTACCGGCACTTCTTTCTGTGCCTACACCGCACAATTAGAACAAGTAGGGGCGCACGTAACAAACGGCATTTTCCTCGGCAAGACATCATATAAATATGTACAGCAATGAAAAGAAAGAATATGACAAAGTTTGACAAGGCTGTTTCGGCAGCCTTTACAGGCCATCGCTTTTACAACTTCTCTCAGCAGGAGGTCATAAGAGAGCGATTGACCAAAGCCATCCTCGAAGCTTACGAGCATGGCATCAGTAATTTTATTTCGGGATTCGCCATCTGTATTGACTTGATGGCAGCCCAGATAGTGCAGTCGCTGAAACCTTCCTGCCCAGGAATGACGCTTACCGCAGCCATTCCTTTCAGAGGTCAGGCAGACAGGTTCAAGCCCAGCGATAGGGTGGTTTATGATGGATTGATGGCTTCAGCAGATGAGGTGATCGTCCTTTCAGAATACTATTACACCCGATGTTTTCTTGATAGAGACGAGTTCATGGTTGAGAATGCGTCCCTTCTCATTGCCTTCTATGATGGGAGAGAGAAGGGTGGAACCTACTACACTTTCAAGAAAGCCAATAGTTTGGGCATTCCCGTGGTGAATATATATTGAATAACTCGTAAAATATCAAGCTTATGAATGAATTTGTTGACATCATCGTTATCTACATCGTTTTCCGTGCCATCCTCGCCTTCCTGGGCGCATGGTGGCATGGTGACGGACGCAACGATTTCAGACGAGACCGATAAAGGGATTGGTCTCGATAGTATTGCCAATCATCGTGGTGAAACCGCCTGGCAGACCGAAGAGTGTAGAATACCACCATTTATGCATCCATCTGTTTCCCTTATCTGCGATGCCTTGAAAGATTCATTTCTACGTTACATTGGCTTTTCTGAAAAATATTCTTAAATTTAATGCCGAAAAGCTGTATATTTCATCTTTTCTTTGTATTTTTGCAAAAGAATTACGAATTTAAGCACGAAAGATATGATATTACAATTTAAAGTAAAGAATTTCCTTTCTATAAGAGAAGAGCAGACGCTGGATTTTACGGCTTCTGCTGACAAAACGTATGAAGACTACGCTGTTGTTAAAATAAAAGGTGTTCGCATTTCCAAATTGGGCGTTGTTTACGGACCAAACGCATCTGGCAAGAGCAACATCCTCAAAGCTTTGGCTTGGTTCATTTTTTATTTGGTTGCAAGTCGTTCCAAGAAACCTGGTACAGGCACAGGACTGACACCATTCATGATGGATGAGGATAGCCGAAACCGAAACTCATCATTTGAATTGATTTTCTATATTGGTGATGTCAGATATGAATATTCCGTTGTCTTGAACAACCAAAAGATTTATAAGGAAGAACTGTACTTCTATCCCAATAACCGCCGTGCGCTCTTTTATGAGCGTACTTGGAATGAGGATAAGAGCAATTCTTCAATTTCTTTCGGACCATTGCTGAAGTTGTCTGCAACACAGAAACTGTTCATAGAGTCAAATTGCATTTCCAATGCTACGGTACTCACAACCTATAAGAATGCAAACGTTGAAAAGAATGTTGAACTTGACAAAGTCTTCAATTATTTTGAAAGCGAGTTCATGCCTTTGCTCAGCAAGAATGATAATCTTGGACAGTTAGCTAACGATGTGGTAAGATTGGATGCTGACAGCAAGAAGTTTATCTGCGAGATGCTTGAAAAGGCTGATTTCAACATTTCCGACATATACATCAAGGAAGAAAAAGGTGAGGTTTCTGAGGAAGCAATGGAGAAGTTCAGAAAGATAGCAAAAATCTTACATATCTCGGAACCTCAGGACAAGAGCATATCTACAGAAGAATTGTTCTTCACCCACAAGACTCCTTTCTATACGGGAAGTCTTTCTAACATGGTGGAATCGGAAGGTACCAACCGTATGTACGGTTTGTCGGCATTGTTATTTACACTTATCAAAAACAATCAGACATTGCTGTGTGATGAGTTGGAGAACTCGCTGCATTACGACCTGTTCACCCATATTATCAAGACATTCCTTGTAAATTCAGACCGGGCACAATTGATATTCTCTACTCATAGTCTTATGCTTCTTGACGAGGATTTTATCCGCAGGGATATGGTGTATTTTGCCAGCAAAAACGAATCGGGAGCGACAGAGATTTATCGTGCCAAGGATTTCGGTCTCCATAAGGAAGTGTCCATCCTCAATGCTTACAGAGCTGGAAAGTTGGGAGCGAAGCCTCAGTTGGGCAGTATATTTATTGACGAATAAGAAAGGAGGTTAACATGGAACAGAGACCGCTTGAATATACCGTCAAAATCTATTGTGAGGGTTTTACTGAATGGTACTACTTTGAATGGTTGCGCACCAACAACCGTTTCAAGTTCTCTATGGAGCCGGACATTCCCAAGAACAGCCGTAGTTCATATAAGCAGAACTTGAAACTCATAGACAAGGAACTTCGCAAGAACCCACAAGAACGTGCCGATGCGATATTTCTCGTCATCGATACCGATACCTTGGTCAAGAACAAAGCGCAATACGCCATTTATCAAGAAGCAAAGGAGAAATACAAAAAGCAAGGAGTTATTTTCATCGAGAGTCACCCTTGCATCGAAATTTGGTTTCTTTATCACCTCATGGATAAGTTTGCCCGAACAAACTTCGAGACATATGAGGCTTTGCGTCCTGCCATTGAAAATGTCCTGCCAAAATACGAGAAGACGGCTCGCTATTATCAGAAAAATAGCCTATTCCGTGAGAGCATATTGAAAAGCCAAACAAACAGGGAAAAGGCAATAGACTTCTCTATCAAGGCATGTAAATACGAGCCTATTGAGAATGAGATTGCCAATTACACAGAAGTGTTCAAGGCTATCCATTTCTTCCGCTTGCTACAGAAGTTTGCAGAAATTAGGTTACTATTGGCAGAAAAACTACGTACTAATGTTGCCATTCAACCAAATGTCGCGAGCCATAAATCTTTAGCTATCATGCATAACGAATATATGATTTGCACATTGAAATATTCGGGTACAATACTCAAATGTATTTTTGGGGATGGACAAACTTTTGACGTTGATGATACTAAACCATTGGATATAGAAGATTCAATAATAGGGTATATTGCAGAAATCATAAAATAACTGCATATTTCTTCGAGCAGTTCCAGAAGATTACCCATCTTACTCCTGCAGAATATCGCAGGGAAATCAATGGGACTGCTAAGTGATGGCCAAAAATGCAAAGATACTCTATGATATTGCAAACATACAGAACTTGGTCAAGCGGAAAAGTCAGTAACTTTGCATCGTCAAAAGAATAGTTGAAATTTAAAAGATTAGTTTAATTATGGAAAAGGAAATATTATTGAATAATGGAGTGAAGATTCCTACACCGGGTTTCGGAACGTTTCTTACTCCTGATGGCGCAACCTGCGTTGAAGCTGTGAAAGCTGCCATCGCTGCAGGCTATACCCACATCGACACCGCTGCTGTCTATAAAAATGAGAAAAGCGTGGGCGAGGGAATTAAGGAAAGTGGAATCAAGCGTGAGAATCTCTTTGTTACCAGCAAGGTTTGGAACACAGAGCGTGGCTACGACAAGACCTTGAAGGCGTTTGACAAGACTTTGAGCGATTTAGGTCTTGATTATCTTGACCTCTACCTCATCCATTGGCCAGCCAACGAGTTGCAGTTTGGCAAGGATGCAAATCAGCAGAATGTAGATACTTGGAAAGCGATGGAGCGTCTGCATGAAGAGGGCTTGATTCGCAGCATCGGTCTTTCTAACTTCATGCAGCATCATGCAGAGCCAGTAATGGCGAAGGCAAACATCTGTCCGATGGTTGACCAGATAGAGTATCATCCTGGATTCACCCAGAAGGAGTGTGTTGAGTTCTGCAAGAAGAACAACATTCTTGTGGAAGCATGGAGTCCGTTGGGAAGAGGTAATGTCTTGGATAATCCTCTCTTGAAGTCGATTGCTGCCAGCCATGGCAAGAGCGTGGCTCAGGTAGTTATCCGTTGGGTGATACAGACAGGCGTGCTGCCACTGGCAAAGTCGGTTACTCCAAGCCGAATCAAGGAAAACATCGATGTGTTCGATTTTGAACTCTCTCAGCAGGAAATGTTTGAAATCGCATCGCTGAAGGCAGACAGAATAGGGTCAGACCCAGATACATGTGACTTCTAATATGGTATGGTTTGGAGTGAAATGCTCCCAAAATATATAAGATGAAAATGTAAAAAGTTACGGAGATAATTCATATTCTCCGTAACTTTTTACATAAACCACTCACTTTTGGTGTTATTGAGTTTCCCTCAGTTCTTCTATGAGATTTTCAAGAATATAATCATCGCTCATAAGCTGTAAACCATATTTGGGGTCAGACATCTTGAATAACCGGAAATCCTTAATGACCTTAATGACCGTGACCTTAATGACCGGAAAACGCCCCTAAACATTCATTTGTTTTTCTGATGAAACTCCTTCCTTGTCTTAGCCATTGCTTCCGTAGCCCTATCGTGGGTCTCTATCAGCAATGGACTTTTGTGATATTGCACAATCTTGACTCCGACTGAATTGTGCCTTTTCTTTACCTTGATGCATTGAATGATCAAGTCCGGATTGGCCGACTTTGATGTTGGAGTTTTGTCAAAGTTCTGAATATAGGCAGCATTGGTCAGGAAGAGAATGTCGGAACCTTCCGGTATTTCCTGCATTACCTTCACCATGAGGGTTAGCATCATGCGGAACTCTGTGGTGTGCAAGTCGCTGATTACATCACGGCTGATGATATTGCCGTTATGCTCAATCACAACGGCAGCACCACCAGCTCTCTCTTTATGGCCATAATCACATGAGCCACCTATCCAAACGTAATATGTAGAAGTATCTTGTACCATTATAGTTCTTTACTCATAGCTTCACTTGTAGATAATTTTCCAGGATATTGCCAACACGCAATTGTCTGGCATAATCCATTAGTTTACTGATATTTCTTTCTGGTCTGGAAAGATAGTTATCGATGATTTCAGAACAGACATCCATGCCCACCTTGTTTCGGAACTTTACTGCATCGCATACGCATCGTTCTACATCATATACCTTTACCTTAAATCCATCTATGACTTTCTCCATTACGCCGATTTCAAGAATATTGGAAGTATAGTGATGGAGCTCTATCTTTGGGAATGAAGGTACCTTAACCCTTCTATCCCTTTTGATGGCGACATGATAAGCTTGCGGCATGGATGTCGTAAGCTGATGGATATTCCAGGCAGACCAAAGGCAGAGGATTCCGTTGGGAACAATAGACTCAATATCAACCATACATGCTGACAACTGGTCTATGTTAGCATATACGCCACGGCAAACCTGAATCAGTTCACCTTGGCGAACGGCTTCCAGCATCTTGTAGTAAGCTGTTCGTCCTTGTACTTTGATGCTTGCAGATGATATGAATGAATTCTTTGTTTCCATAATTGTTCTCCTAATTTTGGTACAAAAGTACCACAAATATTTTTAATTGTGGTACTTTTGTACGGAAAACTTTTAATATCCTCTCTTTTTTAATACATTTCAACAGTTTTATAGCTATTTTCGTACAAAAGTACCACGAATATTGCTAAGTGTGGTACTTTTGTACGGGGTAATAGAATGGACAATGCATGGTTATTTTCCTATTTCTGATTTTTCCATTTATTTTATCTTCAATGTCCGCAGATATTCCTTCTGCTCGGGCGTGATTCTGTAGCTCTCGATGGCCTTCTGGATGGTCTTGTTGTGCGTCCAGGGTGCAAGGCGGCGTTGCTCGATGTAGGGAATCGTTGCGTCCCATTGCTTGGCAAGAGCCGTGGCGAAGAACCAGGCTATCATCATTTTTACGTAATACTCTTCGCTCCTTACTGATGCAGGAATTTCAAGATATTCTGCCTTGAAGTCTTTATCCAGATAATGAGACATAAGCACCTCTATTCCAAAGCGACAAGTATAAACGTGTGACGATTTGCTCCAAGTTTTGATCTTCGCCAATAACTCCTTCTTGTGTTTGGCAAATACCTTCGGAGACATGATGTAGCAAACTGCCCAGTTGTCCACGAAAGGCAGGAAACTGTCTGTAAGACGAATGCATTCCTCGTAGTCCTTCACCTCGGAAATGAGGAGACCATGAAGCATGTTCTCATCGTAGTATTCGTGAGGAAGCTGATGCAGGAATTCCTCGCATTCTGCCTCCTTTGTAAACTCTTTTGCGAACTTGCGAAGCACAGGCACACGAATGCCTATGAAACTTTCCATAGGCACTCCCGGTGTCAGTTTAGCCTGGAAAGCAGCATACTGCTTATCCTGCATGGCGAACAGTCTTTCTTGAAGTGAAGTCATAAATTCTTTGTTTTATAATGCAACATAGAAGGAGCAATTGCCTCTTTATTCCATTCTGCCATATTTCATTTCCACGCCTTCCTTATCATATTGTTTGCGCTTTCCGGTTGGAGGCTCAGTGAGCGTGATGCGAACAACAGCCGTGCGTGATAGGGAACGGGCGATGCTCTGGTCGAAAGCATCCATGTGTTGAGGAAGAAAGCGTTCACAGATTAGTCGGAGACCATGAATCTTCTCTGCTTCATCTGACACGATTTCTGCCTTGCCGAATGCAATGGCTGATTTGAACTGCAGGGTGAAACTGCCGTCCTTCGGACCAACCGTAGGCGCACAACGTGTTACGGCTGAAAGGCAGACCTCAGGATGAGCCTTGATTGCCTCCAACTTCTTGCCTTCCAAGGCACCATGAAAATACCAATTCACATCATCATCTGATGCGAGTGACAGGGGTAAACCATAAGGCTTGCCTTCTTCGTCAATAAAACTGACCGTTATATACGGAGCCTTGTGCATTACTTCCAATGCCCACTCACTATCCATTGCTCTTGATTTCTTTCTCATTTTTTTATCCTTTGTACTTAAATACTTTAACCATATCCTTGTCGCCACCCACAAGCTGGCTACATCTGTTCTGCATTCCGGTGTCAGAGAAACCGCATTTCACCATGACCTTTCCTGATGCTGAATTTCCGGTGAAATGATCTGTCCAGATATTTTCTAAATGTTTCTTTCATTCAAATCTGATCATTTTTGCAAGTTCCATAAAATAGTCATTCGACCAAATATCCAACTCTTTGGGATTCCTGACAAAAGGCAATACGTCTGCCTTTATTTGATTCATGTCTGCCGTGGCAAGTCTTTCATTCAGTTTTTGAAGGAACGTCTCCTTGTCAAGCTCTTCGTGATTGAACTGTAAGGCTCTTTCGCACAAGTGAGTAAAGTCAAGAGGAACATTGTGGCGAACATACCATTCGAAGTCATACCAATCACGTCCCTTAACTCTGTTCTTCCAGGCACGATACACCAGTGCATGCATCTTTCCTGCAAAGAGGGCTGGCAAAGTGAAACATCGTGTCATGAAAGATTGGGGGAGCAGAAGCAACTTCTGTTCTGTTTGAAATTTCAAAGGAGGTTGAGTATCAACTTCAATCTTGATCTTGACAGATTTCTCAGTTTGGAATGTAATGTCATATACATCTGTGTTGTCTTTCAGAAAGGCAGACTCCACTTTTCCAAAGTTCTTTTTGTCCTTCTTTCTGATTTCAACCTCTCTACCCACCATAGCGAATTGGTCAATGATGGGCTGAAAATAATGTGTAAAATCAAAGTTTTCATTCGGAGCAAGCAGGGAAAAATCCATATCCTCAGAGAAACGATGCAATCCATGGAATATACGCAGACATGTTCCACCATAGAAAGCTGCCTCGTTGAAAAAGCCACCATTGTAAAGACCAGAAAGAATAATCTGCTGGTTGACCTCAAAGATAGCATTGCGCTTTTGCAGCTCGGTCGTTATGTCATAGCTCGAAAGCATTTGATTGAATATCTCGTTTGTGTTCATTTCCTTAAATATTTAATTAGAGTTTCTATGGATTTAGACTTTTTTCCAACCTGAGCATATCGTTCAAATATACTTATGTCCATATTTCTGAAATCATCTATTTCCATTCGGATGTCCTCCTCCAGATAGTTCTCTACCTCCTTCTGGTAACGTAAATTAACCTTCGGAGAATTTGCGATTAAGTCACAGAGCGCTTTTTCTGGTGTTGCCATCAGAAAGGCGTAACTCTGCATGTTGATGCTTGTAATCCCTATTGAAAAGGCTTCTCTTGACATGTTCTTATACTCAAAACGCCCGACAGGAGTATCAAAACTACGGGAGTGCTTTAGTGTCATAGACTGAGTAGTGTAAACAGCTTCTGGTATTAATCCATAATAACGTAATGCTGTCTGCATTGACACATACGAAGGGGCATAAAGATGATTGGCTATCAGTTCTGTGGATAGAGCAACACGAGACACATTTGGGGCTACCACATAAAGCCCCTTCTTGAGTCGGATAATTTTATGAGCCGCCTCAAGACTGCGTACTTTCTGATTCCCTGCTTCAATATTTGTAAACAATGAAGCTATAGCTGAAGTACTGACGGGTATGTTACCTATATGTTCTAAATCCATTATCATGGTGCAAAAATAGTAAAAATTGGAATAGAAAACGAACTTTTATTTGTTTTTCTGTTCTATTTTTGACTATTTTAACAAGTCGCTTAGTCAGACCGTTAAACATTGATGCAGAAATCAGACTACATACTCCGAGTCTGAATAGTGCTCCTATTCCATAGCTTTCTCATTGCCCACATCAGAATTGCATCTTCGGCTGAGCCTTGCCAGATAGGATAATGTACTCCATCTGGTTCAAACAACTTCTTTTGAAGATGTGAACAGAGATTTATTTTTATCCTTTGTACTTAAACACTTTAACCATATCCTTGTCACCACCCACAAGCTAAAATTCTTTCTGTTTCCATTTTTATTCATATTTAGAAAAACTTACATCTGTCTTCTTATGTATCGTGCCAGTCCGTAAACATATCTGCGGCAACCTGGACGATAGTGGAGCAGGCGGTCGAACCATGCAAGATGTTTGTTGAATAGGCGAACTGTAACACCTACATAGACCATGGCGAAGAGCGTTCCGATGCCCACGATCTCCCATTTCCATGAACCGAGAAGCAGGAAACAGAACAAGACGGCCAAGACCACGAGCGTGATGTCCACCCGAATCTTGGCGTTAGGGAAAGGCCAGCCGGTAACCTTGTGAATGGCGATGGAAATGCCCTCGCCAGGCATGGTTACTGAGCCGCACTTCACCTCCATGGCAATTCCGAAACCGAGGATGGTGCAACCGGCAATCTGTACAAGGGCATTGACCAGGATATTTTCTGCAACCATCCACTGTGTAAGCACCATATTGAGGTCTATGAACATTCCGAAGATAAAGCCGATAGCAAGCTGGAAGAGTTGCACCCACTCGAAGTTTCTTCTCAGAATCAGAATCTGCAGCACCACGAAGATCGCATTCATCATGATGGTGTAGCCGCCGATAGTCCATCCTGGGATGTAATCAAGCATCTTACCTGCCGAAGCCATCACGTAAGGGATGGTGGAAATAACGCTTGAACCTAACTGACTTCGCACACATGCTGCGACTCCGAAAGTCATTACATAGAGCGAAACGAGCAGCAGAATATGCTGCCATACAAAAGATATAACTTCTTCTTTCTTAATCATTTATATTATTTTCTTAATCAATTCGTTCAGTTTGTCCTCTCTGATAATCTTTGGCTGAGCCTTACCAGCGAGAATGAGAATCTTCTTGCCGTTACGATAGATATGAAGCTGTCGTGAGCGAACCGCGGCAGTCAACTCCTTATCGTTCTGCATGGCTTGCCAGATAGGATAATATACTCCCTCAGGTTCAAACAACTTCTTTTGAAGATGTGAGCAGAGGTTTGTTGTATCAATAGTCATTTATTTCTTCTTTATCGTTCCATTAAATATTTTCCATTGCTTCTCAAATGACAAATCTTTTTCTGTCGAATCAAAATAACTGATGTTGAGATTTTTCTCCCAAGGATTCCAGTTGCCGCAAATTCTGCCATCAAGGGCGATTACAGGAAAGAAAATGCCATTATTAGTGTATGCAGACGGCATTTGATGCGGATGAATCACTAATTCCCGGCTTTTATAACCAATCAGATATTCATCAAAGGGAGCTATCAGATGAGTCTTTCCTCTTCTGAATCCACGTGTTCGACATGATTCATGCAGGTAGAACTGATAGTCTTTCCATTTTTCAACCCTCAGTTCTGAACCAAGCAACTCAATGCCTCGTTGGCAATCAGAAGTGCTCAGTCCTGACCACCAGACATAATCTTCGAATGTGACTGGCGAATGGCTCTGAAAATATTTTCTTGCCAGAAGCATCAGCATTTCATCACGTTCCAGCCTGGCTGTTCTTGGAACCTTCTTTTCCGTGAGACTGTATGTCGCCTTTGTAGGAAGAAGATTGCCGCTGCAGAAAGTACCGTTCAATTCGTTAAAGCGAATGTGGTAGGATAGGCGATGTTTGTCCATGATGATGCCCTTTTCGAGCAAAGCCTCGTTCAGGTCTTTGCTTGTTACAGACTGCATCTCATCGGTTTTTTGAACAAATATCTCGTGAATCAGATTGAGCTCAGAATCATCGATGCTGATTTTATTACTCTTCATCCATCCTTTTACAACAGAAGTTGCCTTAGGTGAAATCAGGTCCAGCATCCACCAATAGTCTTCATTTGAAACCAGTTGCCAAGTGCCACGCAGCAGGTGAAGACGGACTATCTCACCCTCATCGTATGCATTCTTGAATGCGAAGGAAGAAGGTTTGCGAGTACGCATCATCACAGCCCATCTTACCATCCGGTAATCCTGGGCTTGCATGGCTCCAAAATGAGACACCACCTTTTGGGGAGTATCAAATTGAGGACAGATGAGCTGCTGCGAAAGCAGGCGTATTGCTATTGGATTCATTGTTTCTGAGTCGTTAAAATTACGTTGATTATTTCAAAGTCTTGCCGTCAGAGAATGCGTTTCCGACTTTCTCGCCCAGTTGGATATAGTCGTGATGAATAGGGTCGAAGACAATCAGTTCCATCTTCTCCATGTCTGGATTTCCGTCTTCTGCCAGATACTTTTCATCCACAAGAATATTGACGATTTCGGCAACGAGATAATAGCCGGTTTCGCTTTCGTCATACTTCTCCTTGATGCGGCACTCCAGGGTCATCGGGAAATCGGTGAACACAGGAGCGTTGACCATAGTCGCCTTCTCGATGCTCCATCCAGTCTTCTCCATCTTCTTCGGGTCGTTCTTGGCAGAAACAATGCCCACGAAATCAGAAGCCACCATGGTTTTCTTGGTCGCGAAGGCAACGGTAAACTCGCCGCCAAGCTTCAGGTTGTCTGTGGTGACGTGGTTTCCCATCGAGATCATAATCTCCTTCATGTCCCACTGTCCTGCCCAGGCAGCGTTCATTGCGTTGGCAACTCCATCCTTATTATATGTGCCGATAATCAGCACAGGCTGTGGTGCAAACCACGGCTTTGGTGAAAAACTTTTCATATGCTTCGTTCTTTATTTTGTTATCTTTATGTGTAAATACGCCATCAGCGCAATTTGTATCACTTTAAAATCCCAACTCCACATCCTTGCCGAATGGTGCGAGCGAAAGACCGGCCATCTTGAAATGCTGTTTTCCCCAAGGAATGCCGATGATCGTTATACATAAGAGAAAGCCGAAGAACAGATGCATGATGCAAGCCCACAATCCCCCGAAAATCAGCCAGAGTAAATTCAGCGGAATGCGAATGCAACCAGTTGGACTATTCGTTTCTTTTACTGTAGAACCAAAAGGCCATAGGCAGAGCAGACCAATCTTGAATGTCTGTATCGCAAAGGGAATGCCGATGATGGTACATGCAAGAGCCAGACTTCCGGTGAAATAACCGATGGCAGCTTCGAGACCTCCGAAGAGCCACCAAAGTAAGTTTCCTATTATGCGCATAAGATTATTCTTTTATATTCTTGATAATTTCTTGCCATTCCTGATGCTCTTCCAGATGATTGGACTTTACCAGTACACTCTGGAAACCAAAACGCTTGCCTGCCTCGGCATTCTCTGTGCGGTCATCGAAATAGAGCGTAGTGGCAGGATTTATTCCTGTCTGCTGCGTCATCTCTTCATAGATTTCGATGGATGGCTTTTCCTTTCGCATGACGTATGAGAGAAAGACTTCATCAAACAGCTCGTCCGTGGAATATCCCAGCTGCTTCATCTGACTGACCGATTTCTGCCAAAGCGTGTCGTTGATGTTGCTGAGCAGATAGACTTTGTATCGCTTCCGAAGCTTGACCAATGCCTCCAGTCTTTCCACAGGCAGATTGCCACACAGCTCTTCAAGGACTTTCTCAATATCCTCAGTTGTGGTTCCTTTGCGGCAAAGGCTCAGCATCTCTTTCAATGTTTCTGCTTCTGCTACCAGACCATTGATATATTGGTGCATCAGTCTCTTGATTTTGCGGACATGGATTAGCCGCTTGAACGCCGTAACGCCCAGGCTCTCAATGGCTTTCACAACAGAGGCATCATCAATGTTCACGATGACACCTCCATAATCAAAAACGAGAGTTTCTATCTGTTTCATGCTCATTTTCCTGTTGTTAGAATTTATCTATTTCTGTGAAACGATTGAAAGTTCTGCCGTCCCTTGTTACTTTCCCGAAGAACATATCTTCCGATCTAACCCAATAGGCTTGGTCTCCATAGAGAGCCTGATAAACCACCATGCGCTCCTGAGTCTCGGAGTCGAAGGCAGAATGGATGAATTTATATTTGCCGCCCTTAAAGTGCTGGAAATATCTTTCTTCCTTTGCTGAAAACTCCATCAGCATTTTCTGGGCAAGGGGAGCGTACCAGGTCTTCACCTCCTGCTCTGTAGGCGTATGACCGCCAGGGAAATGGAAGGCTTGATTGTAATGCTGCAGGAAGAGAGGGGAGAAGTGAGCCAGGGTGTCCTGCTCACCAAAAAGTCCCCACACGCGATCCTTATAATAGGGATTGCAATGGTCAAACTGCACGGCTTCCAGTTCCGCAAACTCCTCTATCAGCGCCTCGTCAATCACCAGCCGCTGATTTCCGTCCCTTCTCGGAGCCTTGTATTCATGCTCGCCGATGCGCTCTTTCAGAAACTCCGTCATCATGAAATACGGATTGCCGAGTAGGGCAGGAATGCCCACCACCGGAGCCAGCATCTGGGCGAGGAAAGAGCCGCAACTGTTGCCCAGAAGCAAGTCGGGCTGTTCCCGGTCGATGATGGAGCGAATCTCCTTCAGTGCCTCCTTGGGGTGCAATGGCAGGTCGGGAGTCAGCACCACCGCCGTCCCCTCAAACGCCTCTTTCAAGGCTCTCGCCATCGGACAACTGCCCGTGGCGAAGAATCCGTGTAGGAATAATATCTTCTTCATGCTCTAATCTTCAATGTCATGTTTACTTTGTGTCTCTTTTTTTGATTGGTCCGGAGTGGTTGCCTCTATTCAGCTTGATTCCGTTCTTGTTGAGAATGCGGAATACGGAACTTCTGCTTCTGAATCCGCTGGCTCTCCAGATTTCATCTATCGGATGTCCTGCAACATAGAGGTTCACTACAGTCTTCTCTCTGTCGAGCTTCTGCATCTTGCTGGCAGAAACAGGAGGCAGAGACACAATCATCTTCTCCTGCAGCTTGATTACATGCTCAGCTGATTTCCTAAGTGCAAGGACTTCGTCTGGCAGGGAACCCATCATTACCAATACGTCTGATGGCTTGGTTTCCGGAAACAGGATGTTGCTGGAGTCAATCCGGTCGTGGATGCTGATGATGCGAATGACCTTGACCCGGCAGAATTCCAGAAATATTGCCAGTTCACGACTGCCACGCAAGGCGTTGGAAAATTTCGGAATCACCAGTTCATCGCCTCTTTGCAATGCTGCCATCAGTTGTTTCCACAGCGGTCTGTGGCGTTCGTTATCATCACTTTCTTCGATGATTCTTACACAACCGAACTCGTTCATCCATTTGCGGTCTTCTTCCAGTTTGTCATACTGGGATGTAGCCATGATGTAGCCTACTTTTGCCATATCAAAATGTTTTATTGACTGATAACTTGATAGTTATGTGCCTTTTCATTGCAGGATAGCCCTTGCATTAGGCACGATTTTTCTGCAAAGATACAAATTATATTCAGAAATGGATTCATACTGCCTGGTTTTGTTGGTTCAGCAGACTGGATTTAACCTAATTTATAAAATTAGGAGCACTCCTGCAAGAATCATACTGCAAAGAGTATGAAACATAAAATAACATAAAGTCTGATTGTAGTGTCGTTAATGTGGAATTTTATCTGTATCTTTGCACGCAAAATTTTCAATTACATGCCAATGGATAATAGGAATACAGTACAGTTGAACAGTTTTGTCGGTTGCCTCGGTAACTCTTCAGCAACAGGTCTCAAAAACCAAATGAAAGAAAGTAAAGCAAGTGAAAGAAAAACAACTCAGCAGAGTTTATTCTTTCACTTGCTTTTTTTATGTGCCTTACTCATGATCACCTCATGCAGTGGAAGTCGTCAATATGATTTCAAGTCTTCAGAAGATGCCTTGAAACAGTACCAGGCTTTCTTTCAAACGATGAAAGGGCATTCTGACTCTGATGCAGAGCAGCTTGCAGGTTTCATCAACCAGTGGCACGAGTATGGAGACACCGTCTTGAACTACATTAAGAAGGATCCTTCGTTCAATGCGCACAGAGGGCTTTCCATGAAGTATGATCTGATTTCAGACTCCATCCGCACAGAACTTCTGGGGATGACAGGCAACTGTACTTTGAGTGATGTGGCTTATGTGAAGCTCCACACCTCTTTATATAAGGACAACAAGGAACTCGGCTCTCTGAAGGAAAATGCCATCAAGTTCTTCGCCACCTTGGATCAATCGCCTGCCTACGACTTGGAAGTTCACAAAGCCTTGGTCAACTATTCAAAGTTCCTTTTGAGCACTAAGTCGCATGGCATCAAGTCAAGAAAGGAACTCGTGGCATTCCTGCATGAGGAAGACCGCCATTTCCGCACGTTCCTCGCTCATATCGACGAATGCTCATCCATCGGAATGACGGAAATCACCAACCATACGGCAGACATCTGTTCTGCCATCTACAAGTCTGCTTCCAGGAATAAGCTGCCAGCTTCTGAGACCCTCGTCCTCATGTCGATGCGAACAGACCGCCGTCTGATTCTCAACGCCCAGGTTTGCCGTGACGCTTTGAAGCGAGGAAAAATCAGAGATGCTATCCAAGCCAATGCCTATCTCTGGATGATATTGCAGCCTTATCTCTCGATGGATGCGCTGGCCATTGCCATGCTCACCCCGGAACAGGCTCAGCTGATGACGGACATCGCCAAGGATTATCCTGCCATCATCACGAGACTTGAAGGCAAGCACCTTGTCAACAAGGAAGTGTCCAACAAGATTCCAGCCCAGCTGATGCGTCTTTACATATCAACCCTCTAATCTTTCATTATCATGTTACAGGAAGCTATCTACAAATTCAAGGCATCTGGCCCCATGCTGTTGCCAGAGCTGATTGACAATTATTGGATTGGCGAGATAAAGGCATACGAAGATTATGCCATTCTTCCCTACGAAGTGCATATCCCACAACCTATAGACACGGTGATTGATATGTTCGAAATGAATGCCGACCTTGCCATTCTCTACCATCTGGAGCCATCAGTCCATACGGTGTTCGGACATGAATGCTGCGCCTACTGCTATCCGGTCACCGAAAGGATGTTCAAGATCAACTGCAAGACTTCCGCCGATGGACTCATCCACGAGTTGAATGTGACGATTTACAACTCCATCGAACTCATGTCGGCAGATCTTTTTGAAGACCTCCGGCTGCACGAGCGTCGCGGCACGTTCCGGGCTAAGCGAGAACACGTACAGATCATGAATGATTTCAACTGCGGTCTCTAGATGAACAAACAGACGTATTACCTGATTGCAGACATCATACAAAGATACAGAACATGGATAATAGTTAAAGATACGGAACTGCTGGTAGAGATGAGAATCCTGCAGGATGGGGTGTTGAAGCCCCTGTTTTACAAGGGACTTTCGCTCCAGAGTTACAGAGATCATTACTCTTTCAGAAAGAAGCGAACCTGGAAAATCAATGAATACGACTTGAACCAGGGTCTGGCAGCTCTTTGTAGAAAAGATCCGAGTGCCAAGGGTAGAGTAGAGAAGGGCACTCTCACCCGGCGTGATGTCGAATACATTATAGAGAAAGCATCCTTCGGAATCATCAAACTTGAATTAAGCGATTATGAGTACTAAAAGAAAAGTATATACATTCTATATAATAGCCATCCTGGTAATGGTGCTTGTTCTGATGCTCTTTGATTTAAACATCATGGGCAAGGCGATTGTCGGACTGATGATAGTCTTCTGCATCTTCGTGATGCGAAGCATTCAGACGGCTTACCAGCTTCCTGATGACATCGACCCTGATACGATGCTCCCGATAAAGCCTCATGGCAAATCGTCAGAAGCTATGCCTACAGAGAAGTTAGACCACAATTCAAATGTGGATCTCTATCTCCGTCTTCTCATCGAAGCTGATGAAGAACTGGCGAAAGACCCTACTATAGACCAGATGTCGCTCAGTTACAACATCCAGTTAAACAACAGAATTGCCGAGCGACTCGAATCACTCGACAGAGATAATAACAAGTAAAATAAAGGAATATATGATACAGATATTAACCCTTATCCAATTCGCTTTTCCCTTCCTCCTGCTGACAGCGTTTTTCTGTCTTTACAGGAAGGAATATGGATTCATGAATCGGTTTATGTGGAAGATGGCCATGTTTCAGAGCGCAAGAAATCTCTATGCTTACCTGATTGTGCTGATGCTAATCTTCATCAACTGGTGTTGCCATGTCACGACCCCAAATCTCTCAGTCGTAGTGTCAACACTCCTGACTCTGGTGCTTCTTAACAGGAAAATCGCAGAAAGCACCTTCCATCTTCTGCATGAGAGTAAAAGACTGTGGTTCGCCACCTTGCTGCTCTCGATGGTTTGCTACGCCTTACCTTATATGAACAGCATGTTCCTGTTCCTCTTTACTATCAGTGTGGCAGCAGTCTTCTATCCATCTGAAAGAGTTCTTCTGCTGAAGAGCCATCCTGAGGCCATCAACAACCCGAAGGATCTGCTTGCGCTGATTATCAGAAATTACTATTAGTTGCCACCTGCAACTGGCACAGAATCATATCCACTTGCTCAACATTCCAAAATCAAAAATGACTCAAATGACTCATCATCCCAATCAACAGACACCTGAAGCAGACAGATGCCGAGGTGTTGACCGTTCGTTGCTGGAGTTTCTGAAGCCGAAAGCAGAGGAACGTTACAGCAAGCTGGAAGCCTACTGCGACCTGCTTTCGAAAGCATCCTCAGGAGCCTATCAGTCTCCGGGAACCGATGGAGCCCTCCAGCTGTTGCCCGGTCAGTTTGTTGCCACCATTTCCGAACTTGCCCGTCAGTGGCAATGGCAGCGTGCCACGGTTCGCCAGTTTATCTCCGGACTCACCAAACTTGGTCAGCTTTCCGTAGAGCCATACTCCAAGAGCTTTATCTTCTCTGTCAACCTGGAGCAACGTCTCTCTCTTCTTATCGAGAGTCCGGACGACATCCTCGATTTCTGTGCCATGCAGTTCATCCGCTTCATCAAAGGCAGAGCCACCGCCAGGGAAGTGGCCGATTCCTACAGCCGTTATTACGACTTGAAGATGAACATGGCCAAGCAGGAAGGATATGGAGGCATTCCTGCCAGGCGTGTACTCAACCAGCAGGCCCAGGTGTTTGATTCACTGGCAGTTTCCATCCTCCGTTATCTCAATCAGGAGAAAGAACTGCCTGAGGAGCTATCAGATTCTGTGAGCCTGCTCTTCGGAAAAGACCATGTCTGGGACTGGCACAAGGTGATCGATTCTCTTGGCATTCTGGCTAAAGCCATCAGTGGCAACACCAAGCCGAGTTATATGGACGAAGTGGCAACCCGATATTCGAAAGCGGAGATAGTACTCCTGGATTGCATCTTCGAGCACTACATCTGCTGCTCCGCTTCCAACTACTATGTGAATCCCCCTCGTCCTCTTACTGAGGCCAGGGAGCCATCTGAAAAGGTAGCGCCTGCGGAATCTTCCGACGATTAAAAACAATAGTCATATTCCCCTTATTCCATGCGAGGCACGCTGATGGCGATCAGGACGCCCGTTAGCACATCGCTGAATGATTTCAAGCAACGTGAGGCAGCGTGCTTGCACGTGCCACTTTTTTTCAGTCTTGGGAAGCCTAATACCCCGACCTACTGAAGTAGTCGGGAGGGCTGACCAGATAAACAGCAAGCTGGGTCAGATTTCCTGGTGTTGCCAAGACTGAAAAAGGCTTCTGGAGTAAGGGCATTAGCAAAGAAATACGATATGGGAACATCATCAAAACAAGTCATGGACATCAAGGTTACCAAAGGTCTTGCTTCGGTAGGCAACGAGGAGTTGAGAGACTGGACGGAGAAGGGATGGAACCAGGCCATGCGTGAAGGCAACTACGACCGTAGCCGTGAGCATCTCAACTTCGAGATCCGTCCAGGTGGCATTGTCGCCCCGATAGACAAGAGCCGTCCGCTTACCAGGCGCATGGCAGAAAATCTTGCCTCACGTGGCATTAAAGACCCAAACGAAGGACTGGCAGAACCACGTTTCCGAACCGTGGTGAATTTCATCTTTGGAGGTTCAACGGAGCGCATGCGAGAGCTTGCCTTTGGTAATCAGAAGGTAGATTTTGAAAGCAAGGGTGGTAACGAGCATATCCGTAGAATGCCAGAAATAGAAAAGTGGGCACAGGACATCTACCGCTTTGTGGCAGATAAATATGGAGAGGAAAACATCGTCTCCTTCATCGTCCACTGCGATGAGAAGAATCCGCACGTCCACTGTGCGCTTCTGCCTATTGATAAGGATAATAACTTCGCCTTCAAGAAGATCTTCCATGGTCAGAACCGCATAGATTACAAGAACTATCTTCTTGCACTGCACGACGAACTGGCCAAGGTCAATGAGAAATGGGGACTCACGAGAGGGGTGTCGATAGCAGAGACAGGAGCACGTCACCGTTCTACGGAAGAGTATCGACGATGGCTTGCCAACGAGTGCGTGACGCTCGAAGCCCAGATGCTGAACACCCGGAAAGCCCTCGAAGATCTGAACGTGGAACTCTCCATCGCCCAGAAGAAGCAGAAATCATTCACCTCTATGATTGAGAATCTGAAGGCTGAAATCAACCGCCTCGAAGCTGAACTCAAACCGCTGAGAGCCTTGCAAGCCAACAGCGACAACATCAGTGCCGACATCGCCCGTAAGATTCAGAGCCTTGAACAGCAGAAGGCAATGGTGGAAGATAAACTGGCAGACAAGGAGAAGAAACTTTCTGAGACTAACCAGTTGCTTGACACCCTCCGCAAGGACAAGGAAGAGATAGAGAAGCAGGCCAGTGAACTGGAAGACAAAGCCAACCAGTCTGAACTTTCCTGGGCGCACAACATGAGCTATCATCTCAACGGAGTGATGCTCGACACCATGGCACATGAGTTTGCCATTCGCTTCCCGAATCTCCCTGACAGCGTGAAACTCGACTTCGACGGCACGCTTCTCTGTCAGTTGGCTGAAGACGGCAACCATGTTGTCAAGGTAGCCTTGAACCTCGTGTGCGGTTTCGTGGATGATGCCACGACCATCGCACAGACGCATGGAGGTGGAGGCGGCAGCCCTGGCTCAGGATGGGGCAAACGACCGGATGAAGACGATAGGGAGTGGGCAAGAAGATGCCTGGCAATGGCACGCAAGATGTGCGCTCCGTCCGTCGGAAGAAGAAAGAAGATGTAACACCATGCTCATTTGTTTACGCAAGTAATCAATCATCAAAGACAACAACATGAGAAAGAAAATATTATCAATTACAATGATGTGTCTGGCTGCAATGACAGCTTCGGCACAAACTGCCAGACAGAGTTCTGACAGTCTTTATATCCAGAAATCGTACAGTCAGGAGCAGATGCTCATGCCTGTTAATCCTACATATCTCAAGAATGTAAGCGAAGCAGCCAACTGGGGTAGAAATTGGTTTATAGAAGCAAAGGGCGGGGCTTCAGCTTTTCTTGGGACGCCCATTGGTTGCGGTGACGTGTTCGACCGTGTCACTCCTCTCTTGCAGATAGGAGTCGGCAAATGGTTCACGCCCGCAATCGGTGGACGAATAGGATTTCAGGGACTCAGCTTCAAGAACGCAGAGTTCCATACGATGAAGTATCAGTTTGTCCATGCAGACTTTCTGTACAACGTCACCTCTGGCATCCGTCAGAACGAGAGCGGAATCCCTCTTTGGGATGTGATTCCCTTCATAGGTGTCGGCATGATTCATAATTCCGACTGGATCAACAACTGTACCTGCCAGGGCGGGTCAAGTGGCAGCCATCCGTTTGCCTTCATTTATGGCGTGGAAGCTCGTTACCGCATCAGCGACCGTGTTCATCTTGTAGGAGAAGTGAGTGGAATGCTGACCGCCAGGAACTTTGACGGCATCGGAACTTCAACCAAGTTTGGCGACAACATGATTTCCGTATCAGCCGGTCTGTCCTTCACGATAGGCAAGACGGGGTGGAAGCGAGTAGTGGATGCAACACCTTACATTGAGCAGAATCTCGCCCTTCAGGATTACATTGCCTACATGAGGGATAGGAACGCTCATCTGGAAAAGCGACTTGCAGGAAACGACGATGGCAAGACCGTCTATCCGAAGAACAGCTACAGTGGTCTCAAATCCCTCCGTGCCCGACTCTCGATGAATGGCAACAGCAAGCAGGGTGCAATGGGCAGCGGTGATGGCAACATTGCAGGTTATGCTGATGGCTATCGCTCAGATTCCCTTTCATCTTCTGACCACCTGAAAGTAAGCCTTGGTGTTCCGGTGTATTTCTTCTTCAAGCTCAATACTGATAAATTGGTTGATAAATCTCAGCTTGTGAACCTCGAAGACATAGCGAAGATGGCCAAGCAGGAAAATCTGAAGATTAAAATATCCGGTGCAGCCGATAGTGCTACAGGTACTCAGTCCGGCAACCGGGATTTGGGTAAACGACGTGCCAAGTTCATAGCCAAGGCACTCATCAAGCGAGGTGTAGATAAGAGCCAGATCAAAGCCTACAACTTAGGCGGAATCGACAAATATGCGGCGAATGAGGCAAACCGCTTCACAACCGTTGTTTTGCTGAAATAGGCTAAAACGTGTATTCATGAATACGTGAATACATGTACACATATATACATAATATATACTGAATGTAGCTTTTGAGTAAAAGCACTAAAATTCTTCTCTCATACATCAAGGGGAGTTTGCTCGTGATGAGTAAACTCCCTAAATTTGTTTTAGGAAGATACTGAATTGTATTGGAATAAAAGGTGGAGATTATCCTCCACCTCATATTCCTTGTTTGACACTAATGCAATCCAGTCAAAGCCTTATAAGTATCACTAAGATATTGACACATTTCTTGTGGATTAGTTTTTAAAAATTGAAACCTATGGGGATGACTAGTCCAGATCACTTTCGTTTTGTGCGTCTTACTCAAATAAACCGCACGTAAGCCATCCTCGTACCATTCGGCTTTACTTTCGTAATCTAATCCTTCAAAAAATATTTTCTCAGAGCCACTCCAAGACAAAAATGAACACGACATCAGGTTCACCATACGCTTCAAAGATTGCCTTTAAATTACAGAATGACTGAAATTTTCTTTGAAGGGTTCGATAGCTAACTTTATCTACAATATCCTCATATTCATTACGCTCTATACCTGTATGCCCATCAACATATATTTTCTTTTTAAATGTACTAGGTAACTCTAGCGGAAAGAGATTTCCATACCCGATACTATCAAGAATCTTCCATTCTTCCTCTGTCAACTCTTCAATAGAATTATAGTATTTACCAGTGTACAACTGTAACTGCAATTTTCTAACCATACTCCAAAAGCCACCCGATATAGACCAATCTTTTGAGGATTTTTCAAGAATCATAACGAACATAGAAATGGGTTTTCTCTCATATATTTCCTTCGAAATAGAAATAATAAGCAATGATTAATCAATTTTCTGCAGTTTCTTTTGTCGGTTTTAATTTTAATGTGTACTTTTGCCATGTCGTATATTCATACGGCAAAATGAAACGAATAATTAAATGTAAAAGCTATGCAGTATCCAACAATATCAGAATATGTAAAGGCAAGTCAAGATGCTGGTGATAATCTTGATATGTCTACAAGAGCAACGGCTGAAGAGTTAAATGAGGCCATTACGGATGAATTTGGTGTGAAATATAGCCAAGATGGAAGAAAATTATTGAAAGCTCCTTACGAACTTAATGGTACTTATTCTATTAAAGAGGGGGTAAGGATAATATGTGATGAGGCATTTGATAATTGCTGTTCTTTGACTGATATTGTTCTTCCTGATGGCATTACTGGTATTGGGGAGAGGGCTTTTCATAACTGCTCTTCTTTGAATGATATAATTATTCCTGATAGTGTTACTAGCATTGGGCGTTGGGCATTTGAAGATTGCAAGTCTTTGAGTAGCGTAGCCATCCCTGATAGCGTAACTAGTATTGGGATTGGGGCATTTATACAATGTAAATCTTTGAGTAGCGTTGTCATTCCTGATAGTGTTACTAGCATAGGGTGTCATACTTTTGCCTGTTCATCTTTAAGCAGTATTGTTATCCCCGATAGTGTTACTAGTATTGGGGAGAGGGCTTTTGAATGTTGCGATTCTTTGCGTAATCTCGTTATCCCCGATAGTGTAACTAGCATTGGGGATTGGGCTTTTGAATGTTGCGATTCTTTGCGTAGCGTTGTTATTCCTGATAGCGTTACTAGCATTGGGGAGAGTGCATTTGAATGTTGTGAATCTTTGACCAGTATTGCTATTCCTTATAGTCTTGTTGGTCTTATGGGCAGTGCCTTTAAAGGTTGCGATTCTTTACGTAGTATCGTTCTTCATTCTAGTGGTTCGGTCATTGTGGGCAGGGAATTTTGGGGTTGCGATTTTTTACGTAGTATCGTTCTTCAAGTTAATATTGTTCTTCCTGATGGCATTACTGGTATTGGAAATTATGCATTTTCTGATTGCCGTTCTTTGACAGGCATAGTTATCCCTGACAGTGTTACGAGTATTGGAGATTATGCATTTGAGGGTTGCGATTCTTTGACAGGCATAGTTATCCCTAATAGTGTTACTAGCATTGGAAATTATGCATTTTCTGATTGCCGTTCTTTGGAGAGTCTCGTTATTCCTGACAGTGTAACTAGCATTGGAGGTGGGGCATTTATGGGCTGTTCTTCTTTGAATAGCGTTGTCATTCCTGATAGTGTTACTAGCATTGGACACAGCACATTTTGGGGATGCGGTTCTTTGACTAACATCGCCATCCCTGATGGTGTTACCAGCATTGGGAAAAGGGCATTTTATGAGTGCACTTCTTTGAGTAGCGTTGTCATTCCTGACAGTGTTACTAGTATAGGGGATGAGGCGTTTGAAGGATGCAATTTCCCATATGATCTTAAACAAGAATTAATCTCCCGTTTTGGGAAAAAAATATTTTGGGTATTTTTTTAGATTATTCCTTGATTATTACGACGGAAAAGAGATACAGGCAAAATCGATGCCATCATAAATAGGAAGTCCTTCCCCCTAAGGCATCCTCTTTTGCCTTCTCCTTTTCCATATATAAAATAAGAGGTGGAGAATTTCTCCACCTCTACCCTCTTGTTACAGATGTACACACGACATAGAAATGGATTTTCTCTCATATATTTCCATTGAAATAGAAATAATAAGCAATGATTAATCAATTTTCTGCAGTTTCCTTTGCGGTTTGAAATTTAATATGTACTTTTGCCATGTCGTATATTCATACGGTTAAATGAACGAATAATTAATTGTAAAAGCTATGCAGTATCCAACAATCTCAGAATATGTAAAGGCAAGTCAAGATGCTGGTGATAATCTTGATATGTCCACAAAAGCAACGGCTGAAGAGTTAAATGAGGCCATTATTGATGAATTTAGTGTGAAATACAGCAAAGATGGAAGAAAATTGCTAAAAGCTCCACAAAATCTTGATGGTACTTATTCTATTAAAGAGGGGGTAAGGATAATATGTGATAATGCATTTGATGAGTGCTATTCTTTGAGTAGCCTCGTTATCTCTGATAGTGTTGCTGGTATTGTCATTCCTGATGGCGTAATCAGCATTGGGGATTATGCATTTGTAGGTTGCATTTTTGTGACAAGATTTGTCATTCCCAACAGTGTAACTAGCATTGGGAATCATGCATTTGAAGATTGCTTTTCTTTGACTGGTATTGTCATTCCTGATGGCGTAACCAGCATTGGGGATTATGCATTTGGTGAGTGTAATTTCCCAAACGATCTTAAACAGGAATTAAGTTCCCGTTTCGGTGATAAAATATTTTGATAACTATGATAGGGGCTATTATAGGAGATTTAGCAGTCTGGTTCTTGTAACAGAACCATGAGACAATTTTCAGACAGATAGTTTCAGAAAAGATGTAATGAATTAATAATTTTATAAGTTATGCAGTATCCAACAATATCAGAATATGTAAAGGCAAATCAAGATGTTAGTGATAATCTTGATATGTCCACCGAAGCAACGAATGCAGAGTTATTAAAAGAGGCCATTACGGATGAATTTGGTGTGGAATATAGCAAAGATGGAAGAAAACTATTGAAAGCTCCACAAAAACTTGATGGTACTTATTCTATTAAAGAGGGGGTAAGGATAATATGTAATAATGCATTTAGTGGTTGCTTTTCTTTGAAGAGTCTTGTTATTCCTGACAGTGTAACTCGCATTGGGGATAGTGCATTTTTTTGCTGCGAATTTTTGCGTAGCGTTGTTATTCCTGATAGTGTTACTAACATAGGGGATGGTGCATTTGGTAATTGCTATTCTTTGACCAGTATTGCTATTCCTTCTAGTGTTACTAGCATAGGTAAAGGTGCATTTAATGGTTGTTCGTCTTTGACCAGTATTGCTATTCCTGACAGTGTAACTAGCATTGGGGATAATACATTTATGGGTTGCACTTCTTTGAGTAGCCTTGTTATTCCTGGTGGTGTTACTAGCATTGGAGATAGTACATTTAGGGGTTGCACTTCTTTGAGTAGCCTTGTTATTCCAGAAAGTGTTGTCAGCATTAAAGGTAATCTCTTTTGCGGTTGGTATGGCGAACTGAAATGTTTGTCTCCGAATTTTATCTTTGAAGATGGTGTGTTGTTTAACAAAGACAAAAGTACAATTATCTCGTTTAGAGACAAAGACATTACATCATATGTCATTCCGGATTATGTTACGAGCATTGGGGCACGGGCATTTAGGGATTGCACTTCTTTGACAGATATAGTTATTCCTGATAGTGTTACGAGCATTGGGAATAGGGCATTTTATGGTTGCACTTCTTTGAGTAGCGTTGTTATCCCTGATGGTGTTACTAGCATAGGTGAAGGTGCATTTTTATGGTGTAGTTCTCTTTCAGAGATAGTCATCCCTTCTAGTGTTACGAGCATTGGGCATAGTGCATTTTATAAATGCGATTCGTTGCGCGTTGTTATTTCTGATGGTGTTACCAGCATAGGTGATAGTGCTTTTTCTGGTTGTGATTCTCTGTCAGAGATAGTCATTCCTTCTAGTGTTACGAGCATTGGGAATAGGGCATTTTTTGGTTGTGATTCTCTGTCAGAGATAGTCATTCCTTCTAGTGTTGCTAGCATAGGTGAATGTGCATTTGGGGGTTGTGATTCTCTTTCAGAGATAGTCATCCCTTCTAGTGTGACTAGCATTGGTGATCATGCATTTGGGGGTTGTCGTTCTCTGTCAGAGATAGTCATCCCTTCTAGTGTTACTAGCATAGGTGATTGGGCATTTCATGATTGTGTTTCTCTGTCAGAGATAGTCATCCCTTCTAGTGTTACTAGCATAGGTAAAGATGCTTTTTATGGTTGTCGTTCTCTGTCAGAGATAGTCATCCCTTCTAGTGTTACTAGCATAGGTGATAGTGCTTTTTATTGTTGCTATTCTTTGAATAGTTTTGTTATTCCTGACAGTGTAACTAGTATTGGGAATTGTACATTTGGAGGTTGTCATTCTCTGACAGAGATAGTCATCCCTGACAGTGTTACTAGCATTGGGGAGAGGGCTTTTGGAGGTTGTACTTCTTTGACAGATATAGTTATTCCAGATAGTGTTTCCTGCATTGGGGATAAGGCATTTGAATATTGCAAATCTTTGTGTAGCCTCGTTATTCCTGATAGTATTACTAGCATTGGGGATAAGGTATTTAGAGGATGCAATTTCCCAAACGATCTTAAACAGGAATTAATCTCCCGATTCGGAGAAAAAATATTTGGGTAACCTTTTAGATTATTCCTTGATTATTACGGCGAATAAGAGATACCGGCAAATCGATACCATCATAAATAGGAAGTCCTTCCCCTAAGACATCCTTCTTTGCCTTCTCCTTTTTTAATATATAAAATAAGAGGTGGAGAACATTCTCCACCTCTATCCTCAAAGTTTGGCGATTTTTCAAGAATCTCGACGAACATAGAATAAGTTCTGTGAACGCCTGCGTTTACTTGGCTGCAAAGATACTTATTTTCTTTGAATTAAGCAAACTATTCATCATATTTTTTAAGAGCCTCGTTCATGCGCTGCTCCAGGTCTCGTAAGCCGGGGACCTCGACCATCACAAACAAATCTTCATGTGACTCAACGTGTGCAACCTGCCCGATAAAACTTTGAGCGTGCCAGTCGCAATCACTGCAATTTTGGTAGTCTCTATCGAGACAATGATGGTGGAGCGTATGTTAAACTTAAGTTACAGATAAGACAAAAAAATAAGACAATGGAACTGAACAAAAAGAGTTTGCTTCTTACGCAAGCAACAAAGATAGATGAATTTATCAATTATCTATCAGCAAATTTTGCAGCTAATGAAATTGCTAACGAGACTAATTTCCTGGCGATTACAAGAAACAAATTGAAGAAGTTGACAACAATCTTATAATAAGATAGTTAGGTATTTTATATATTAAAATATCCGGTGCAGCCGATAGTGCTACTGGCACTCAGTCCGGCAACCAGGATTTGGGTAAGTGCCGTGCCAAGTTCATAGCCAAGGTCTCATCAAGCGAGGTGTAGATAAGAGCCAGATTAAAGCCTACAACTTAGGCGGTATAGACAAATATGCGGCGAATGAGGCAAACCGTTTCACAACCGTTGTCTTGCTGAAATAGGCTGAAACGTGTATTCATGAATACGTGAATACATGTACACATATATACATAATATATACTGAATGTAGCTTTTGAGTAAAAGCACTAAAATTCCTCTCTCATACACCATGGGGAGTTTGCTCGTGATGAGTAAACTCCCTAATTTTGTTTTAGGAAGATACTGAATTGTACTGGATGGCAGTAATTTATTCTTGAGTATCATTTGAGTATCACCTTCAGTATCTGCTTGGGTATCTTGGGTGCCACTTTGAGTGCCACTTTGAGTGCCATCTTGGGTGCCATTACATAATTTCTCTTTGCTTCACTTTACAAGTGACACCTCTCCTTACCAAAATAAAATCCCATGAAATTATAATTTTTCATAAAAAGAATATTATAAGATACTTTTGCTTGTTTAATCCAAAAACATTTCTTATCTTTGCACAAAAAGTACAATATAATACACTACTTGATATGAAAATTCAAGAAGTAATGAAATTGCAGCGTAAGGCCTTGGGAATTACCCAGCAAGACCTCGCTGACATGTCTGAGATAGCCATTTCTACCATCAAGAAAATAGAGAGCGGTAAAGGAAACCCTTCTCTATCTACGGTTGAAAAAATCATGGATATCCTTGGCATGGAGGTTAAATATGAAATTCGTCAAACAGTTTAAATAAAGTAAGTTATGAGAAAAGCTATCGTTTATTGTCACGACACAGAAGCAGGACTCTTAGAGGAGTCAACTCCTGGCAGAGGTTATACCTTCACATACGACAAGCAGTATATGATGGATAGGACCCACGATCCTGTCTCACTTACCATGCCTTTTAGGGAAGCCCCTTATCAGTCAGATTATCTATTCCCAGTTTTTACCAATATGCTTCCAGAAGGAGCAAACAGAAAGATAGTCTGCAGAAGTTGGCGATTGGATGAGAAGGATTTCTTTGGACTTCTTCTGAAGATAGCAACCCATGATACGATAGGAGCAATAACCGTAAAAGAAGTAGAATCATGAAAGAATTAAATCATTGCCCATCCACCCTTGCAGATGGGTTTTCCACTTACTCTCCTACAGCTTGCAAAAAACTGTTTGATGGTCAGAAAGTGTCGCATTTGCTTAATTTTGAAATAGATGAAATCAGTAAGACATCTGAGACTATGGTTGCCATGAGACGTATCTCTGTTTCTGGAGCTCAGGAGAAATTTCCTGCAGTGATAGAGAATGGAATCATCAGAATCTCGCAGACGGATGAACGCTCTCGCTATATCCTGAAGCCGGCACCTTGGGACAACACACTCTATACCAGGAAGCAGATTCCAGCTAACGAGCATCTTACCATGCAGATAGCTTCACAGGTATATGGTATCATTACAGCAGAAAACGGCCTTTGCTTTACCTCTCATGGCGATATGGTATATATCACTAAGCGGTTTGATATAGCCAAGGACGGAAGCAAATTCCTCATGGAGGATTTCGCTTCTCTGGTTGGTAAGAATGAAGCTGAGCAAGGTACTTATTTCAAATATGATGGATGCTTCGAGGATATTGCCTATGCAATAAAACGATATATTCCTGCCTGGATGATAGCCATGGAACGTTTCTTTAAGTTGGTTGTATTCAATTACATCTACGGTAATGGAGATGACCATCTGAAAAACTTCTCTATCATGAGAATTGGCGAGCATTACAAGCTTGCTCCCGCCTATGACCTGATGAACACCTGCCTCCATATTGAGGGCGATGACTTGGGTTTGAATGGTGGCCTTTCTCTGACTCTGGAGAAAAGTGATGTGTATGAGCGAACAGGGCATCCTTGCCGTCTGGACTTTGAGAGATTCGGAGAGCTTATCGGTCTGAAGAAAAAGCGTATAGAAATGATTCTTGACTCTTTTTCTGTCTTGCCAGACGAAGTAGAGCGTTTGACCAATAATTCTTTTTTGAATGACAAGCTCAAACGTACCTATTTACGAATAGTCAAAGAACGAATTCAGAGATTCAATCGTAAATCAGAATGAGAAATATTTTGGTAAGGAGAGGTGTCTATCCATGGACAATTTCCCCTGAGCCAAGAAAAGATTTAGGAAGCCCTACAGAGAATTACGTCCGCACTGCGGACGCTATTGAGTCAAGATCATTATATGTTAGTCATATCTGTCTAAAACGTGTTATTGGGTGACATCTTGGGTGACATTTGAGGGACATTTATCTCTGACAGTTGTATTTTTCTGTTTGCAGATTTTGTTTTAAAAATGAAACTGCAAACAGAATTGCAAGCGATATTGATAGGGTTATTTTTTTTATTCGTATGTGTTTCAGATTGTTAGCATAATTCTTGTCTGTTTTCAAAACCGTTTTCATTAAGCAATTTCTTAATTGAAACCTTGGGTGACATCTTGAGGGACATCTTGGGTGACCTTGAGTGACATTTTTATAGATTCGGTCAGAGTGCACACGTTTTTATTGCTGTTCTTACAATACTGTTTGAAAAGTAATTCCCCATATTTATTGCATTAAAAAAAAGACAGCCAACAAAAGTGGCTGTCTTTAATTGAATGGGATGAATTATCGTCCTCGATGGTAGTGTTGCTCTTCTTCCTGAGCAACAACCTCTTCTTTTTCCATTTGCTTGGCAACTTCCTTTACGTCGTCCGTTGCATCTTCTGGGAGACCATAGCGGATGATGTTATCCTTGATTTCCTCTGCGCTTACCTTGCGCATCACATCGTATGTGCCTCCAACAGTCGGATTATATACTACAGCATAATGCTCATCCTCAACAAGGAGATCATCGCCACGGTATTTAGTTGGAGAGAGATTGATTTTGGAGAGGTCAGGAGCATCACCTTGGTCGTATTCCTTAGCCTCAGTAAGGAGTGCATCGTAGTTGCCGTCATTTTTGAACTTGTCGAGACGGTCTGTAGCATCGGTAGTCTGGAGATACGCCACTGAAGCGTAATACATCGTTGGAGCTATCTCTTGCTTCTGCTCAGCCTCTTGACTTTGCTCCTGGTCTATTTTCAGCTGCATGGCATCGATATGCTGGTTGATCATGTGAGAAGCTTTCTTCACATCGGTAAGCGTAGTCTTGATAAACTCAGGCGATTCCTTCAAACTGTCCAACCAGTTTTTCAGATAACTGGCACTGTCTTCCTTCAAGTGCTTGGTCATACCGAAACGCTGGGCCACCAGAGCGGCACTCAGTTCGGCAACCAGTTCCTCACGAGCGTATTCTGCGCTTCCGAAAGATGCAGGCTTCAATCTGCCCAAATGGTTCTCTGACCCCGTAGAGTGAGCCATCTCATGTCCGAGATTGGTGTAGAAGGACTCTCCATCCTTGAACTGGCGTTTCTCTGGAATGATAATCTCATTCTTCGAAATGCTGTAGTATGCATTGTCGCCATAGACAGGCTTGATAGGACATATCCATCCGTTTTCCTTGATCATCTTATCCATGGCAGGGAAAGAGAAGTCATCACCCTGATTCAAAGGTCTGTTTACTCCTGCAGCTGCCTCCAGCTTCTTATAGAGTTCCGGACGAGCCTCCTGCAAGTTGGTCTGCGCCACATTAAACACATTGTAAACCTGCAGTTTAGGATATACGTTATACTCCTTGCGTCGCTCCTCGGACATCAGGCGGTAGTCATCGTATTTGATTTTCTCTCTTGTCTCCTTGTTCACAACGGTGAAAGTCGTGATGAAAACAGGAAAACTCTTCTCGCCTTTGAGGATTGTCACCTGGGGCAAAGCTTCACCATTGTTGTCCTTAACCTGCTGTCTTTTTCCTTGCTTGTCCTTATTGAAGTTCAGGCCGGCCACTCTGTCGAAGGTGCAGAACACATGCAACTTATATCCCTGTTTCTCACAGTGCATGATGAGCATCAGGGCATTCATGCCGTTATACTCACGCCCTGACAGGTTCTTAGGCCATGTCAGGGAACCTTCAGTGAACCAAGGCTTCTTCCAGTCGTTCTGCAAGGTGTTGATCTTCTCAATCATCATCTCGGCAAACTTGTCCAAAGCCCGGTCTTCACTGCTACGGCCATCAGTATTATATTTCTTGTAATCAGCCATACTCATTCCTTATTGGTTGGTGGATGCTGCTTTCTTCTCCCATGGAGTAAGCTCTGTGACACGGCAAGTGAGGTCGAGGCGGTCGTTGTAGGCTCCCACCTGCAAATCACCCTTGGCATTGATGCCGGCTTTAGCCTGTACCCAGTCTGCCTTTGTGGTGTCGAACTGCATGAAACGAATCCAGGTGTAGGCATAGTTGTCACCATCCTTCTCGCTGCTGTAGGCAGAGAATAGGGTATAAGGCTTGCCCTTCTTGTCGGTCTTCACCTCAACCTGCTTGCCGATGGTTCCTCTGAACTCGATGGTGCCGGTGATTGCGTCCTGGCTTCCTGCATTAAAGGTATTCACTCCCGAAGCCGAGAGATTGAGGTAAAGCGCATCGCCTTTCTTATGGAATTGGAGAACTCCTGCCACCTCGATACGGGAACCTACGGGATAGTTGACCAGTTCAGCCTGGTTGTCACCATCCTTGGCCACGCTGATTTCTACAGTCTTGTTGATACCGGTCTTGGCTTGAACCACTACGCTGATCCCAAACGAGATAAACTGCTTACCTTCCTTGTTGGCACGCATCTGTGCCTGGCGACACACCATGCCGCATACGGTTACATTACATTTAATCATAATAAACTTGGTTTATTGTTTTACTTCATTATTTGATTTGAACAGATTCCTGTCTGTCTTGCTGATTGTCAACGCCTTTCTGGTAGTTCTGTGACATCTGCTGAGATACGGTTGCAGCCTGTATGATAGAGGCAACACCTCTTCGCTTGTCTTCATCGCTCAGATTGGCATTGCCGAGCGTCTGCTGGAGCTTTGTCATTTCTGCCTGGGTCATTTCTCTTGTAAACTGGACGGTTCCGTTATTTACATGGAGATAAGGCTTACCATCCTGAACGTTCACGGAACAGGCTTTATAAGAGGGAAGGAGCGAGGAGAGGTCGATGTTCTTGCTGACAACCGAGTCGGTCACAGTCTGCATTTTCTCTTCTTCGCTCTTGTTGTCTATCTGCAGGGCAAGTGCCATGAGAGAGGTGAACATGGTCATAGCCATCTCAATGACAGGGTCACCGCCTGACATTTTCACTCCGCTGTCCTCTGATGACAGAAGTTTCTTCATCCAGTCTTCAGGACTTTGTGCCGTGTCAGTCACTTCGCCTTGTGAAGAAGGATTGCTAACCTTATACTGAGCGGTGATGTCCTTGCCGTTGTGGAGAGTCTGCAACTGGATGTTTCCCTTTTGTGAGATTTCAGCAAGATATGCAGCAGGGTCTATATCCCGTGCCTTGCCATCCGCAGAGATGCTTTTCACTCCAAAATGCAGATGCTCACCAGTGGTTCTGGTTCCCGTATTGCCAGTCACGCCCAATAGCTGACCGGCATTGACGTTATCTCCAGCCTTGACGGCAATGCTGCTCAGGTGCATGTAGGTACATTGATACTTGCTGCCGTCATTTCTGTTGTATTCTACAGTTACAGACAGTCCACCTGCAGTATTCGGATTGTTATTGACCCGAGTGACCTTGCCCTTATCTTCCGTAGCCAGTACATTGTCATGCTTAGCTTGAATGTCGATGCCCTTGTGCATTTGCGTGTTGGCCGGATTGAGCGGATCTTTCCTCATTCCGAAGGGTGAGGTGACGAGCATAAACTCGTTTCTCTTCAAGGGATAGGAATACTTTTCACTCTCCGCAGGCTTTGAAACTCTCGTCTTCGGGCTGCTTTGTTCTCCTTGCTGACGAGTATTGGTTTCGGTACCGAAGGATTTGCCTTGCGATTTCATCTCCTTCATGACCATCTGGTCATACTTCTGCAGGTTGTTCTTCTCGATGATGCTCTGAAGACTTGAAGCGTACTTCTTGTTGGAGGCATAACCGGAGTTCTGCAGTCCGTTTGTCCATCCCTTGTAGTCATCAGGGGATAGCTTGAAGAGCGAGCTGTATCTCTTGTTTCCTTTCAGAAACTGGGAATGATGCTCGTATGAGTCGCCAACAGAAGCATATTGACAGAACTTCTCGTTGGGACGGTCATCGGTATATACGAGGTACTTGCCTCCGTTCTGAACCCAACCGGAAGTAGCCTTGATGCCGAAATGATTGTTTCCCTTTCGGGATAACTCGCTCTGTCCGCTTGCACTCTCGCAGATGCCTTGTGCAAGGGTGACAGAAGCAGGTATGCCATATCGTCGCATCTGCTCCATGGCATACTCTGCATATTGTTCTACATATTCTTGATTCCTTGACATGATGATTACATATTATCTGTGTATTCCTGAAGAATTGTTCTGTTCCTGCTGAGGATTCTCTACCTTGGAGGGAGAAATTTCCTCAGTGGCACGTTTGGGGGCTTCCAACTGGTCGCAGATGGCAACCCGTTCTCCTGCACGGATGAGTTTCGGCAGATAGGTGTCGAGAGCATGATATGGGAAACCAGCCATGGCCAGAGGCTTACCGTCAGCATCCTTGGTATGGGAACTCTTGGTGAGTGTGATGCCCAGGATTTTTGAAGCTTTCTCTGCATCCTGGCTATAGGTCTCGTAGAAGTCTCCACAACGGAAAAGTAACACTGCTTCAGGATGTTTGCCTTTTAGCTCGTAGAATTGCTTTAACATCGGAGTCATTGCTACAACGGCTGCCTTTGTCTCAGCCTTCGTCTTCTCTTCCTTCGCCTTTTCTTCCTTCTGCTTCTGCTCTTTCTTTTCTGGAGTTTCCTCTTTCTGTTCCTCCGTAGCCTTGTCTTCCTCTTGCTGAGCAGTGTTCTGCTTTACCTCATTGCTCTGGGCTTCCTGCTCCGATTTTTCAGTGCCTACAGCTACCGCATCGGTCCGGTCTTTGCGCAGTACATCGGCAAAAAGACTGGCAGCAAGGTGTTTCTTGTAGTCCTGCATGTTCTCGGCGAGCCACATACGTTGCCACTGGGATGGTGAGATCTCACGAGGTTTGAGCTTTTCACCATTCACTGTAGGCATACAGAGGATGACACTCGGCTGATTGTCCGTCTCTTTGGTCTTGAAGATGTTGACACGTTGGATTTTGTCCACTTCTTCGGCAGGAACGTTGCTCTTGAAGAGGTCAACCTTCATTTCCGGCTTATTGGAAGCTTCCATGTAGTATTTCTGTGCCATGTCCTGACGCATAGTGTCTGAAAGCTCCTCGTCTCCTTGCTTTACTGTGGTGAAGAACAGGTTGACATCGGCCTTGTCTGGATATACGCTGAAAGCCTTTTCATTCTCAGGTTTCAGATAGAGTGCCCACTTTCCTTCATCGTCACGCAGCATCAGGATCTTGTCGAAGTCCACGGCTCCTGAGCGTTTTACGGCATCCGAAACATCGAGCAGGGTGATGGTCTCCAGGCTCCAGTTGTTGAGTCTGGCAACAGAGACTGCCTTGCCGTCAAAGAAACTGTCGTCAGGACGGTAGCCCATGGAACCATCAACATTGTAGAAGGTGACAGTTTCATATCCTTCCTTCTGTAGGGCATGCTCGATACGTCCTTTTTTCATGCCAGGGATGTCGTTATCCATACCTAAGGATGCACCTTCCGGAAGGACTACGTCAGCCATCTTACCCTCTGCGTCCTTTACAAGGACAAACTCCTTGGTGGACTTGTTGGGAAGGGTCTTGATCTCGTCAGCCACATAGTAGTGCTTTGGAAGGATGCTCTTGATGGCATCTGCCTGGTTTCTGGCAGTCTTGCTGTTCAATTCAACCTTTTCGCCACGTTCTGCCTTGTGGAGCATATCCACGGCATTGTTGACATCCCTCTCCAGTATATCAATGAGACAAGGGTTCTCTTTCAGTTCTCTTGACCAATAGTCAGTCATCGCCATGCTTTCCGGGGAGAGCTTGGCTGAGATTCCCAATTCCTGAAGTTTTACGGCTGTAGCAACCTCTGTGACCAGACGCTCCTGCTTCATGGCATCCTCTGCAGATACCTTTCCGTTCTTCGTTACCATACCTTCACGAGCCAGTCGCTGCCCATGCCCAGTGGCTGTAACAAGTAGCGATACTGCATCACGGGCATAATCCTCATAGTGTTCGTATGAAGATGCTTTGGGCAGGAAGACAATGTCTTTCTTACTGTCGTAATGTGCTACGCCGGTAGAGTCACTGCGGATTTCGAGCATGTTCTCACGTGCTTTTTCCAGAAGCTTTTCTACACCTTGGCGAATGCCTGTGGAGACAGACTCAACATCTTTTCGGTCGTTCAACCTGCCGTATTCCTGGACAGTAGCTTCAAAGGCGGTCTTGTCAACCATGGGTAGGGTAGTCTGCTCAATATTGAACAAGGCTCTTACTTCACGGCTTCTGATGCCTTTGTAGTCAGCTTGCTTGTCTGAAGGGAGAGCCTGGTAGTCTGCACGGCTGATTTTGTCCTCAGGGTTGTGCTTGTTGACATACTCGTTCCAGTTGTACCAGAGGAACGGTACTCCTTTCTCTTTTGATTGAACAGACTCGCCACGTTTCTTCGCTTCCGAAAAAAGCGTATATTGGTTGGTCTTGTAGCCGTTTTGTGCGGCGTGCATTCCTAAGATGATGGCATTGAAGGCTGATACCTGCAAATGCTTCTGGTAGAGTCCAGGAGCCTTGCGACCGTTGTTGTCCAGCCAAATGCCATTATCTTCCTTGGCTTTCCCGAACGCCTTGGTGAACAGTTCCACCTGACGTTCTGCAGCCATCTTTTCTTGCTGATTCTTTTCTGTCATGGATATGATGTTTTTGTGATCATTGCTTATAGCCAAGAACACCAAGAACCTTGGTCTCGGCTATGGATTTGATTTCCCACTCTGTCACACTGCTGCTCATGTGCTGACGTAGCATGTGGTCTGCTTCCTTTGTCGAAGGAGCATTGACGTAGATGGTCTGTGGTGAGAACTTCTTTACGCCAGTTTCTTCATCCTCAGTGACAAGGGAGACGACGGTCTTGTACCAGTGGTTGCCTTCTTTCTCATCTTCTTTCAGGATCTCCGTGATAGGTTCACGTGAGATGGCTGTGATGTCGAAGTCTCTGGTTCCGATAAGCTCAGTAGCAGCTTTGGTGGCACGTTTCTCTGTCTCGGTGAAGCTCTCGGCATCTACCAGGTATTCTTCACTGACTTTTTTGTTCTTTCCTGTGTCAAGGGCTTTGCCGTATTTGACACGGAATTTATACCAGTATCTTTTCATCTTTGTTCTATGTTATCTTTGAGCAAGTGGTCTCTCGATGACTGTCTGTCGTTCGCCAGCCTCGTATTTCTCGGATGCTATCTGTCGCATCTGGTCATTCTTTGCCAGCACAGCATTGGCAAGGGTGTTGAGAGGCAGCGCTCCTTGACGGTAGGCATCCACAACTTTTTCTGGAAGGGCTATGGTACATGGCACTCTGTCAATGGTTGCGATCAGGCAGTTGGCTCTTATCTCCGGATTCTGGATGCGTGCATTCAGAGGCTCTTCGGGATAGATGCGATAGTTGACTCTGCCACCAGCTTGTTGCGGATGATCCTGTGTCTTGAAGTTGTCCAAGGCTTCATGTCCTGCCTTATTGAGAAGATTCATGCCTCCCATGCCTATGAGCACCATTTTGAGAATCGGGTTCTTGACAAACATACCTGCAACAATGCTTGCAATAGGCATCATGTTATCCTTGATATTGATGGACTTGGTCTTACCGGTGAACATGCCGACGAGCATATCTGGAAGCATGGCCAATACATAACCAAGATTATGGCCTATATCGCTGATACCGTTGAGGCCGAATGACGTGAGAAGCCCTTGCCAACCGTTCATGTTAGTCTGTTCGGGCTGCGTATTGTTGGCTTCACCTTCAGATTGGTTCCCTTCTTCTGATGGTTCAGTCTGCCGTGCTCCTTCCTCAGATTGTGGCTTGTTCTGCGGTTTTTGCTCCGCTTGTTTCTTCTTTTCCTGCTGCGTTCGTCTGTATTCATCCTCCTTTCCCGGTGCAATGATCATGGGAACATCGGAACGGTCATTGAGTTTGTCACCAACATGAGTGACGAGCATGTCGCTTCCTATCCAGGTGGCTGCAGTCTTCAAGCCACCTCCCAATCCTCCCATACAGGCAAGGTCGGTTACAGAGCCAAGGGCTATACCAGCGTTCTTTTCCCAGACCGATGGCTTATACCGCTTCTCTGCCTCTGAGTCTATCTTGTGCTCCAATGGCGATTTTGCGACTTCCTGCGGTAGATAGAAGATGGTACTCGTGGCAGCCTTTCGCATGATGTAGTCGATGGATGATTTCGGTATTTTGTCCTTTATCATCTTGTCGATCATCTTCTGTTCCATGGAGGCATTGACCGTGATATGCTGTCGCTTCAACTCTTTCTTGACCATCGAAATATAGTCTTCCGTGGTCTTGGATGTCCATTTGCCTGTGTATTTGAGGGTGTCATTTTGCGCCTGCATGGATGCCATACCACCGTCAGGTCCAGCTGCTGCTGCCATCAGACCTGCAAACGAATTGGAGTTTGACCGCAACTCGTCTGCAAGCTTGTTCTGTAGGTCATACCGAACTTTATTCATAATCGGTATGACCTTAGTATTGAATATTTTATCCTGTTTTGACTCTACCATAGCTTTATGTTTACAAGTTTAATTGGTTGAGGATTTGCTCCCTGGTCTGTTCGATGGCATTGTGATAGACTTCCATCTGTTTCGGGAAATATTCCTCCAGCCATTCGTCCTTCTCGATGTTGTCGTTGATGAACTTGATGGCCAGATTTCTTTCTATCTCAATGGCAGCTTCGCCTTTCTCGCTGTTGTTGAACCAAGCCTTAGTCCACCATCTGATTCCTGATTTGTCGGGATAGACACTAACCAGGCGTGGAATGTCGAAGCTTTGAACATCGATGTCCAGTTCTGCCAGTGGGTCAACTATGCCGCTTGTCGCTATTGCCCGGTCTTGTGCTTTTTTTTTTCGATGGCGCTCATGCTCGACAGAAAGATCTGATGGCGCAAGGCGAGATAGTTGAGGAAATCTCCAATGAGGAGGTTCTGTACTCGCTCGGCTATTGGAATGCTTCTTGTTCCCATTCCCAATGGATTCGCCATGGAAGGCAGGGTTTCATAGAAGTAATTCTTCATGGCCGACATGGTGAAGATGTTGCGAAGTGCCAGTTCCGTATGCTCTGGTAGGGCATAGATGCCTTGACTCATGTCGCTCATGTAGTCGGGGAAGAAGCGCATCATGAGGTCTTCAATCTCCTTCTGGTCTTTGTCATACATGGTATGAACATCCATATCAAGAGTGACGAACTGAGGTGCTGCGCCTGGCTTGCCGTTCTGTTCCATCACTTTCAGATTGCTATAGATCATGGTGAGGAACTCCAGTGGATTGAGTTCTTCCCCCTTGTATTTGACTTCTACATGGAGGGAGTCGGCACTGACAGCGATGACTTGCCCTGCCTTTACCTCTTTGCCGTAGTTGGCAAACACGTTGCTCAGATGGGCATAGGTCACTTCATAGTCACCGTATCGGGTAATCTGGTAGATGCCGTGAATAGCATCGTTGCCCAGACCTGTCACCTTGCCGGTAGCTACGGCAGACAGCAGGTAGTTCTTGACCTTGAAGTCAACTCCATGATGGAAAAATGACTCTCCAGTGTGCGGATGCTTCTGTTTGCCGTAGCCCAGGGACATGGTCACTTCTCCGTTTCTTTCCTCGAATGGCATGCAATAGCCACTGTCGGAATGCAGTATCATTTCTTGTGTATAGTGCATTGTATAATACTTTGTTATAGTGTTTGTTATCTTCGTCTGCTTACAGTATTGGTTTGCTCTACTTCTTGCTGCTTTTCTTCTTCCTTGTGGTTGCTTGCCTTGCGGTCACTGTTGCCACCAAGTAGGCTGCTTAGATTGGCATTATTGCCTATCATCATCATTCCAAGTACGGCTCCAGCTATCTTGCCTAACCATCCGAAGCGACCGAAGACGAGGAGGGCAGAGACTACAAGTCCTATAAGGCTGAGACCTGAAACGTTACCTTTGCCTATGTTGCTGAAGAAGTTTCCGAACATGTCACCGCCATGACCAGAGAACATGGCTCTAAGGAAGCCAGACATACCGCTCCACTTGGAATCCACGCTGCTGATAGCCCCATTTACGTTGTCTGAAAGCCCTGTGACGGAATCTTTCAAGTCCTTCACGCCATCGCCAATCCCTGATACAGTGTCGCCAATCTTCTTGGTGGTGTCTTCTCCTATGACGGCATCGCTGACTATGCCAACTACGCTTTTGTCCGTGGTGAGTTTCTCCCAACCAATGTAACCAAGACTTCCTCCGACAACTGCGCTTTTAGTGGCAGAACCTACGCCTTTCAAGGTCTGCTGAGGATGAAGCACAGCACTGCCCACTGTGTGTGCTGTTGCACTGGTCATCCTTCCTCCCAATCGGAGAGTTGATTTTAAAAATGAATCCCAACCCATAATGTTGTGTATTTCTAAATTATTGTACTGTTATTTGTTATCTGATTATGTTGAACCTTTACTTCAAGGTCTTGCATTCCTTCGCCATCGTTCTTTACATCGCTGTACAATGGTAGGTTTGTCAACTTCACTCCTGGCTCCATAGTCTATTTCTGCCCATACGTCTGACAGTCTGGTGTACTTCACTGCCCGTATCAACCGTTTGAGTTTCTGGTTCATCAGTTTGAGTTTCGGTCGTATGCCAAAGACTATCTCCAGTCGCTGCTTCTCTGTCATCTTGTTATTAGAGAGACATACCTGCCTAACGTCATTGACTATCTCGACACTGCTCATGACAAGTTCCCGATAGAGCTTATTTCTATTTGCCGACAGAGCCACGGCAAGAGCATTGGTCGTCTGATGGCTGAGCTGGTGGCTGTAAGTGCCGAGCTGTCCGACGAGTCGGTCTATCTCATGATAGAAACCATAAATCTGCGCTGCATAGCTGATGATGCTGTTGAATCGGTCAAGATAGTTGTTGAACTCCTTCTGCAGGTTGGTTGTACCTTCTACCTCTTCCTTGATCCATATATGACCTGTAGATACAAGTTGCATCATCTGTTCCTGCTGCTTCAACTCTTTCTTGGCTTTGTCGGTATATTGGAATATCATACCTGCCAGGACAGGGTCATTGCCCTGGGCACGGAGAAAACTCCCATCCTGCCCATCAAAGGGAAGGATGAGAGAAAAGAGAAGTAATATGAGAGCATAGAGACGTTTCATAAATGTTATCCTCAAATAATCTTTCTTATGGTGTTACAACTCTGGCGCATCTGCGCCATCTGCCAAGGGCTTGACTGGCTATTTCGGCATTGCTCCGGTCGAGCATTCCTGCCGTGACATTGTTCCAGACATCGGCCATGGTGTAGTATCTGATGCTGAGACATAGCCTTGACAGCTTCTTGTTGAACTGTGCCAGACGGTCGTTCAGTTCCCAGAGGGTTTTGCTTCGTTCTGCACCAGTGAGCATATTCTCATTGCCACCTTTGGCTATGGCATCCTTTAAAGTGGTATATACCGTTACGAGTTCTGTGGCAGTCTCGATATAGAGATTGTTCATGCTCGCTGTCGCCACAATGCCTTGTGGGTTGCTTGCTATGGCCTTCTTCAGATTGCACAAGTTGATGAAGATTCTCACACCGTCGTCATAGAGCGAGGTGCAGGCTTTCAATGTGGAAGCATAACCCGATGCCGTTTTCAGATAGCTGTTGTACTTCTTTTCCCATTTGTGAATCTGCGAGAACTCGGCTGCGATGGTGTTCTGCAGGAATGCTGTCTTCTGCTGGTCTTCTATCTGGCTTTTAATCTGACCGTTGATAAGCTCATTTCCCTCAGCCAAGGCAACATACTCCAATGGATTGCTAGAGGCAACCTGAGCATAACCTATAGCTGGCAGTAGCATTAACGCCAAGGTAATGGCTGCAACAACCCTGCTTCTTCTTTTATCTGTTGGTAATTTCATATATGCCTTTTCTCTTTTTGTTGTATTCTACACGTTCACGGATGATTCTCACAACGTCCAACCTTTCCTTCACACCGTAGATGTCCAGTTTGGGATTGGAGCGGTCGCCGCTGAATATCCATACTGTCTTCAAGCCGAATAACTGTTCCAGAATGTCACGGTTCTCGCTGAAATCCACCACTCGGTACAGCTCTATATAGTCACTGGTTCTTGTCAGTACTCCATGCTGGATGATGAGCTGTTCAGAGGTGATGATGTATCTGAGTTTGTAGAGATATAAGCATCTATAGAGCATGATGCAGGTCATCACACCTCCAAGTACCACGAAAGGCATCTTGTAGGTGATGCTGTCATGACCGGCGACAAGAAACAGGGCACAGCTGATGATGAACGACATCCCTTGCGAGATGATATACTGCGCCCAGTGAGGGCGTAGGGTGATGATGTTGTATCGTCTGATTGGGTCTGCCATATTCATTATCGTTTAAATCCATGATGTTTGGTTTCCTCGTTCTCTTCTTGCCGTTCAAAGGTCAAGTCCACACCGTTCTCGTCAAATGCGGTCTCTACTACGTCGGTCATAGAGAACTGTTTCTTATCCAAAAGCTCGTCATTGAAGTCCTTGTAGCCTTCCGATGGCTCTTCCCGAATAATCTTCACGGGAGTGAGGTCTTGGTCTTCGTGCAGGTTGAGCTTCTGTAGCAGTGCATCCTTAAAGTCCTTGAACGCTTTGTTCATCTTGTCAGCGGCTTCCTGCTTGTCTTCTTTACACAAAAAGGGAGAGTAGTGATACTCCAATGCCTCTTCTTTTGCTGAATCGTAAACCAGGTATAGCTGTTTGAGCTCATGGGGAAGTAGGCTGTAGTTCTCATCGTTGAAACTTAACAGTTCCTTGATGGTCTTCGGCTGTTTGTCAAAGCTTTCCATGAACTCTCTCATGTCAGCAGGTACATTTTCCGGTGCAACCGGACTCTGTTTGCTTGCTATATCCTCGAAGTTTGCCACAAACTGCTTTCCTGCCACATCTTTGTCAAAGCCAAGGTGGAAGGTGGCTTGGGGTGCTGCTTTCAGCAATCCCTGTATCTGCCCATAGCTTGGGTTACCTCCAGTAGAGACATAGACTCCGGCTTTCAGATCCTGCCGTCCACGCTGGTCTAATCCTGATTCCTTGCGCATCTGTAGCTGGTAAAATGCCATGGCATCGTATGCACTTTCAAAGACAAGTACGATACGGGCATTCTGGAGTGCCGTATTCTTGGGACTTGCCATCCATAGTCCTTCGCTGGCGTTGGTGCCGGTAGCCATGCCTTTCCGGGCAGAACCGTCCTTTCGTGGATAGCCTCTTTCCTCTAAGCCTACACATTTGTCTGGTTGCCCAGGGATGTACATGGGGAAGGAGAGATTCTTATACGTGCTGCCATCTTTTGCCGTTTTCGAAGCCAGGAAGAAGCTGTGATGGAAGGCACAACGGGTGGCGAAATCAATTCCCCTTGACTTGAAGAAGGCGTAGAACGGCTTCTGTGACTCGAAGTCTTTAGGATTGAAACGGTCAATCTTGTAGTCATTGATATCAAATGGCTTGCTGTTGACTGTTGGATTATGCACGTCCTGACTCCGATGTTCTACCGGGATGTTTAGCAGGCGTTGGCAGACCTTATGGACAAGGGCTGATTCCTTCATGCCATACTTGTACTCCTTGAAAAGGTCAGGATGCTCCCAAATGAAGGAGGTAACAGAGTAGAGCTTGATGGTTGGCGGCTGGAAACAGCAGTTCTTGTTGGGCATGACAATGTACTTGTCACCACTGATTCTTTTTCCGTCGCTGCCCAGGCGTACATACGCAGGATAGCGCAAGCCATCACGCTTGTAAAACGTGTAGCCTGCGTCCTCCAATACGTCCTTGATGTTAAGACGGTTTCTGTAGTCTGCAAATGTCTGTTCGTCTGTCATCTCTTGAATGTGAATTGTTGTTTATCTGCCATGACCTAAGCCTACACCGTGTTCTCCTGCATTGAGTCCTGCATCGAAGGCTCGTGAAGCAAGGTCTTGCGGTGAATCCACGCTGCCCTTGAAATATACATGTGGCCCATGGGCATGGTCATGATGGTGTTCTACGAATACTGCCGGTGCTGGACGGTCTCTGCCCAGTTCACTCATCACGGCAAGTCCTGCAAGGAGTGCTCCTCCAATCTGAGCCCCGATATTTTTGCCTTCTCCAGGGATGGTTTTCATATCCACCTCCTTGAAGATGTGAGAAAAGAGTTTCATGCGGTGGTAGTCATCGATAGCCATGAACTTATCATACTGCTTTTGGGTAATCTCATGGCTGATGCTCTCTCCGTTGATGACGGCTGTCATGCGAAACTTGGCGTTGCCTTTCTCATCCTTCTGGATTTCACCTTGCTCATTACGCACTGGTTCAACCTTGATGTCATCAACCTGAACCTCTCTGCCATGCTTGCCTTCACGAAACCATCCCTTGCTTTCGTTCTGCTCATAAAGGCTGTTGCCATCTACATGAGCAACACTGCGGTCTTCTGGCTCGATAGTAATCTGGTCGCCATTAGATGGGAGTGACTGGTCAATCACCATCTGCTGGCGATTGTTGAGTTCTGCCTCTATCTCTGGTCTGAGCTTCAAGCTGATCTGCTCTTTGGAATTGAGCATATCCATCGTCAGTTTGTCCTGGAAATCGTTTCTGATGGCATTGTTGATGATGTCAATGCGGTTCTGGACTGGTACTTGCTTGATAGAGTTGTTGGTCAGTTTCTTCACTTCATCTTCAGTGAGATCATAGACAAAGTCCTGCTTGGCAGCTGTGGACTGGATGGTTAGTGTCTTGTTGGCTGCATCTACGATAATGCCATGAGACGAAAGACACTCCTGCCATTTGTCATTGCTGAAATAGACCTTGGAGGTGATGAGTTCTTTGTATGGCTTGGCAGGTTCCTGGGGACGTGGACGAACCACTACAGGGGTAATGACTGATTGCAGGTCTGCCAACACATCCTGCGAAGGTTGCTGTACCATGTTTTGCTGACCACCTTTATAATAGAAGCCATAACCGCCATTTTGCAACTCGCCCGGCTTCATTCTGCCGTCAGGACGTTCCGGTACGATTGGAGCACCCTGCATGAACATGGCTCCTCCAACTCTGCGCATGTGGAATCCTTCCTGGCATCGTGGAGTCCAACCGAGGAATCTTCCGTGATATGGATCCATCATCATGTGGGCATGTCGTTTGTTCCAGGGAAGTCTGCCGTATTCGCCAACGCCTATGCGGTAGCCGTGGAGTCCCATGGCAACACGGCCATTGGCATTTCTGGCATGAACGAAGTCACGTGGCATGTAGAAATCATTCTTCACGAGTTCTGCCACGGTGTTGTAGGCTTGCTTGTTGGCTGAGTTTGCTCCCCAGTCAACCAAGGCTCTGTGCTGTTGTGCGGTGATGGCGTAGGTCAGCAGAGGGGAATCGTGACCTTGAACGGCCAACTGATAACCTTCTCCTTGTCTGATGATATGTGCTTGCATACCATTCTTTCTGAGAATCTCCTGAAGCTCTGGTGCCAGGTCTCTGCCTACTGGTAATGCATTTGATCTGATTGACATATTCTAATGCTGTTTATTGATTCTGTACTGTGTGATTATTCGCCAGCTTCAATCTGCTCGCCCTTCCAATCGACAAATTTCTCTGCCGATTCCTCATTGACAATGAGATCCTTCTCTTTGCAGAAGGCTGTGTATTCCTCCTGCCATTCAGGGGAGTGGTGATTGATGTAGTCAAGCCAGCCATATTCTCCGCTCTGGACTTTCTCCACGAGCACGTCTTCTGGATAGTACTTTACATTTGCCATGAAATCTTGTTTTATGGGTTAATACTTTGGGTTATCGCTGCATCATGCGCATACCCAGTTTCTTCTGTTCATTCCACATCTCTTCGGTATAGTTCTCTTCTGGAATGTAGTCGAGATTGCCGTCTTCATCCATAGCCCAACAGCCGAAGATGCCGAAATTGAACTTATCCCAGTCACGCTTGGCTTCTCTCTTCCAGACAAGTTCGTTGCCTGCTGCGAAACGGATGCCGGTGTTGGAGTTAAGGTCGATACCGATGGATTGTTCCTCGTCATCCTCTACGATGGTAAGGATATCACCATTCTGCAACTTCTGCATCTCTGCACCAGTAAGGTGGTAGCGGTCTGCTACATACTGGATGTTTCTGCCGATGACCGGGGTTGGAACACTGAGCACCTGCCTGCTTTCTGGATCAAGCTGGAAGAAACACTTACTGCCGAGTTCCTTACCAACCTCGTTGCTCTCCAAATGACCGATGATAGGCTTTCCTGCAACAAGGTTCTTCTCCTGCTGCTCGTTGAAGAGTTTCAAGTCCAACTCATCGAGCTGTGGATAGAAGAGCACGTCAACGCCACCTTCGGCTGTTCTTACCAGGCTGAATCTGGTTCGTGCCTTGACTTCCTCACCATCATCGGCTGTGATGTGAACTGGCAGGACTGGCGACTTGCGGCCATTGTAGATGTTCTGGAGGACATCGGTTGGCAAGTCGTCAATCATTGCCTGGGTGAGTCCGAAACGTTCAAGGATGCCATAAGGCATCTCGTTCTCATCGAAATTGTAATTCATTTGCTTCTGTTTTATTCGTTTTTTATTTGGTGGCTGATCTATGACAGGTCTTATTCAGACTGCGCCTAAAGCCAAACCGACAACAAAGTTACATTGTAGATATAGAAGAAGTTAAACATGTACGTTAGTATCATCAAAGTTTTATAGATAGTTATGAAAGTAGTATGATAATTCTTCAATTATCATACTATAAACATAAATAAAGTTAGATATAATAGGGAAGAGGTAACTTCTTTCGTGTTGTTGAGCTGAGTCTGATTACCTTTGCAACATGAAAGCAATAAAGACACTCATATTGATACTGACAATGATGCTTACAAAGATTCCTTCACATGCCCAATTCAATACGATTGGGTATGTGAAGAAGCATAGTATATCTAAAAAGAAGAGTCCACAAGAAACAACTCATGTTACTTCTGTGAACTCTGTGATGAAGGATGATTCTCTGCCTCCGGATTCTTCCCGAGATGTTCTTCCTTATCTTCGGGCTTCGTTTCCGTTGAAAAGTATTCAGATCAATTCAAGATTTGGAATGCGTAATCACCCGGTGAAGCACAAGACTATCATGCACAACGGCGTGGATCTGGCAGCTCATTACGAGAAAGTGTTTTCCATGTTTCCTGGGGAAGTGACTGGTGTTGGCCATGATAATCGCTCAGGTAAGTATGTCACAGTTAAAACTGCTGGCTATACCATCAGTTATTGCCATCTTTCTGCATTCTGGGTTACAAAGGGGATGTTTGTCAATGCAGGAGAGGTGCTTGGAGTATCGGGAAGTTCCGGTATGTCAACTGGTCCTCATCTGCACCTTACAACAAAAAAGGATGGCAAGGTGTTTGACCCTGTCATCCTTCTGAAGTATGTTCGTGAATTGCTCGAAAATGCCCTGTAGTTTATTCAAACACAAGCAAATTGCCTGTTAGTACTTTCTTGGTTCCGTTCATGTATGTCAGTATCACCTTGGTGATATTCATATTTGAAGCATCTCCAGACACATAATAATAGGAAGTGTCCCATTCCCAGCTTGCAGATTCAAACTCTCGAAGTGGTCCTGTGCCCTGGAAATGTCCTGTCTTTCTCAAATCGCCAACATCGTTGGTTACCTTGAAATATACATCGATGTATTTTATAGTATTTCTGTTGGTATTCATGTAGTTGAAATGGAATGATATACATGAATATTCAGAATCCCATCCCCAATCAGTAAAGAAGCCGTAAGGTGCCCTCTTTTTGAGACGTTTGACGTATTCATCAAGGTAATGGTATGACAGTTCACTTGTAATCATGTCATAATCCTCTGACTCATCTGTAAGACTATCTTTGAATATTTCATAGTGATACCTGAAAGGACTGTATTCTTTCAGACTTTGGCTTAGTTCACTTTTATGTCCGGTTACATATGTATAGCCCAGTCTGCCATCAGTTCTTGTGAAGTAGTAGATGGTATCATTTTTGATTCCAATAGTGAATAATGAATCTTCTGAAAATGATTTCTCGCATTCATCACAATACAGAGACTTATTTTCTGTCGGTACCATTCTCCAGTTGTGAGTTTCCATATAGTCAGAACGTTCTTTCTTCAGCTTAGCCAATCTTTCAGCTTTAAGTTTCTCTATTTCAATGGAGTCAGCCTTTGCTTTAGCTATGGAGTCTTGAATATGCTTTGTTCGTGCCTCATTTAGTGCAGTATATTTATTATCCAGCTGCTTGCTATATTTCTGAACGAGTACATCAAGTTCTTCCTCTGCTACTTGGGGGATGGACTTGTTCTTCTTGATGATCTTGGCGTAGTCCTTGGTAAGGGTGATCACAATATTACTGCTTGGCGTTATGACATACAGATTTTGAGCTTTCTTATCATAGGCATAGCTGCCTACAATATTGTCAACACGCTCTACTGACTTCTTGGTTACTCTTTTGTAATAACCATCGCTTCCAAGTTCATAAGCGACAATTACTCTTCGCTGAGTAGAATTGCTTATAGAAAAATGGGCATGTACACCGATGGTTGCCATCACCAGCATGAATAAAACGATTATCTTTTTCATTGTCTGTCTTTGATTAAACTTATTTCTTTTTGATAAACTCGGCAAATTCTTTTCCTGTATATGTTTTCTCTTTCATCAGTTCAAGAACTGTTTTGTCCGAGAAATCGAGCCTGAGATTGGCAGTCGTTGGGTATTTGGCATTCGAACTCCAGAATGTGAAGTTGTATTTCTCACTCGGATTCAGTGTTTTGCTGACTCTGCCATCATCCTCAGCCATGAAATTGCCACTCCTGTCATAATATGTTACAAGATACTTGATACCGGAGATAGAGTAGGGAAGTGTATTCACTATGCGAGCATCTCCATGAGCGGTTCCATCATAACTTGTTTCCCATGACCAGTTGACTATCTTGACTTTAGTTCTCAGTTCTGCCCACGTGTCCCAGTACTTTGTACTGATCAAATCACTTAGTTTGCTCAATCTTTGTGCCAATGCTACATCATTGAGTTGCTTCTTTCCAAGTGCTCCAGTCGCTCTGCCGAACCATTCCTGGTCTTCATCCATTGTGATCAGCCCCTTTGAGTCATAGATATACCAGGAGGATTCTTTGTCTTTAGCGATAAACAAAGTTATACTGTCCTGCTTGAATGTGCCTGTTGCATCAGTATAATTGTTATAGCAGCGAACTGTTATCGTATCATTCTTCACAGTGATGCCAGACTCTTCTATGTCCACAGCATCTGATTTTGCCTCTATATGCAAGCTGTCATATAGTGGATAGAAATCACTTGGCTTTCCATAAGTGGTATCTGACAACGATGTGAAGAAATTACGAGAAAGTTCCATCGCCTCGTTCTTATGGGAACAAGACGACAGAACCAATGCTGTTAATATGATTCCTACAGTGTATCTCATTTCTTCTTATTTTTTCTTTGCTGGCTTTTTTACCTCTTCCTTGCCGTCGCTGATTCTTTTGAAAACGAAGTTGACGACAGCAGTTCTGGTATTGTCTCTGATACCAGTGACATACTCAGAGTTACCGAAGTTTGGAAATGCGGTACCAGTTTCTGTGTAAGCACTGACCAGTTCCCAACCTTCCTTACCCATCTTGTTCAACATTGCAGTCTGATCTGCGAACACCAGGGTGCCGAAATCTGCAGCAATTTCTGCATCGTGTCCTGCAACCTTTACTACTTTGTATTCCCATTGCTCATTCTTGCTACCACAAGAAGCGAGCATTGCAATTAAGCAGAAACCTAAGATAAACTTCTTCATAATCTTTATATTTTGTTCTTCACTACTCTTCACTTTTATATACTGACAAGATTAAAGAATCCCTAAGGCAAAACTTTTTCTCCCTTCTCGTTAATATAGTAGAAACAATTGGACTCATTCAAATCAACTACATATTTAGGTGAATATGAATGGTCTTCTTCGGCCAAGTATAGATGGTTGTCAAAATAAACATAATGCATTAAAGTCTGTTTAGAACTATTTTTAGAAGGTTCCTTATAATAAACCTTTTCAAACACTTTATAGGCAGTATAGTCGTTTGTAAACTTTACATAATAATTCGCCTCACCTGATGTGTAGCCTATACCACCCATTGTATAGCCGCCATATTTTTGATTTCTACCATTTAGTTTGTTTTCTAATGCATTTTCTTCAATACCTACTTTTTTGAATACAATGCTTTCAAATCGAAGAGTTCCGTTTGTATCAATACTAAAAGTGTACTCCTTGGATGAACTTTCGACAAAGTTATCTTTGCAGGAGACTTTTCCTTCTTTGACTGAATATCTTCCTGTACTGAAGAAATAACTATAGGCAGATTTCTTTAGGATAATTTTATAAGTGCCATCCTTTGCAAAAGAAACAACGTTTTCAGGTTCTTTGTCTGAATCTTGCCATAATGCAACTATACTTTCTTTGTTAGTATTGCCGTTTTCACCCTGTTCCACATCATCATTGCTATTGCTGCAAGAGGCCAGCATCATAAACAATGTAATAATCAGTAAATATATTCTGTTCATAACTTATTTCCTTATAATAATATAAATAGTGTACAACCTACAGATGGTAAAGTAAGGATGCCAGGGTATTTCCCACGCACCCTTACAATAATTCACCTAAACGTATTTAGCAGTTTTATTGCTTTTTACATTTTACCCAAATGGATTCGTCACCTATGGACATCTTCATTTCTGAAACTGTAGAAGTCGCAGCAATGATGGTATAAGAAGCAAATAGTTCACCTTCTACATAAGTATTCAGTGTATTTCCTTTCAAAGACCATGTTCCTCGACCAGTTCCGAAATATCCTGAGCCGTAATATGAACCGTCTGCATTGAATGTGGCGTAAGTTTTTCTGAAAGGCCAGTCAACATACGTACCAGACTCCGATGTCTTTACTGCTGTCATCTCCCAGGTTCCCACAATCATAGACTTATCATAGTCTCCATTGTCAGAATCATCATCACTACTGCATGATATGAATGCAAAAGATGCTACCACAAGGGCAAGAAGGAAAAATAAATACTTTTTCATAATGTTACTTTTTAAATTAATAATACTTTTTCTATGTTTTGTTTTGATAATCCTGTTGATGAAGGTGACTACCAACCGCAATTATCGTCATAGCATTCATCATTCTCACAACCTTCAAACTCGTCACGATCGCAATAACCACTATCATGATAGTCATTGTAAGAACAATCATGGTCACTGCAACAGTCATCATAACCATCTTCATAGCCACGAGCATAATTTTCATGGTCTGAGGTATTATTACCAGCGTTGCGATGCGCTTTCTTTTGGCAGTTTGAAACGCCGCTTGAAAATAAAAAATCGAATAGTCCCATACCTTTTTTCAATTAATGTTTAACTTCTGATGCAAAGGTATTATTTAATTGTGCAGTCTATCTGCATCGTTGAAAAAGTTTTTGTATGGGCACAAAAAAAGCAGGAAGTTTTCCTCTTCCTGCTTGATTTTAAAGTTCTTAACTGGTATGATAAGGAAGTTTGTTAATCTTTTGTTTTCTAATTACTTATCTGTTAATTTGAATGTCTAATGCTTGGTCATCAACTCGAACCTCATATTTTGCTAACGGATCAGAATAAACATTTGTAGTCTGATGTGCCGTTACATATGTGTTATCTTCTATATAATGTATATTGCCAAAGATTATCTTTTCTATTTCGTCAGATGTGTAGAAATTATTGCATCTTGTAGAAACCATAATTTTCCCAAGCTTCTTCAATTCATGGAGCATTGGAAATAATTCGTATTCTTTTCCTGGCATTAATATGAATAGATAATCCTTAGCTCGACTTACAGCCACATTTAAAATATTGGGCTTATTGATGAACGTAAGTTCTGCATTCCTTTTTAACCCAGAAGCAGGAGGGTTCATTACTGCAATTACTATCACTGCTGTCCCGTTTAGAAATCTTCGGGGCTGAAAAGGCTAGGATATAGCCAAT
>ERZ835980.263-NODE-263-length-74373-cov-6.329934_pt1 | contig 74373 bp, 60 predicted proteins | sample MGYA00519943_ERZ835980 | MGnify/ENA primary metagenome ERZ835980 (study PRJEB31850, sample SAMEA3708791) | human gut metagenome | biome: human gut; feature: human-associated habitat; material: faeces | place: China | collected 2014 ... | reverse complement strand
CCTTCGCCGAGCGCAAAGGCTACACGGTAATTCGGACTTACATCGACAGAGCGCTTTCGGGAACTCGCGCGGATAATCGTCCGCAGTTTCAGCAGATGATCTCGGACAGTACACTTCGTGAATTTCAGTACGTCATTGTCTGGAAAATCGACCGTTTTTCGCGTGATAAATTCGACAGCGTGAAGTACAAATACGCACTGAAATCAAGCGGAGTGAGCGTCATTTCTGCAACCGAGCCTATCGACGGTTCGCCCGAAGGTCAGATGATGGAATCCGTCTTTGAGGGAATTTCGGTTTATTACATTAAAGATCTGGCACAGAAAACCAGCCGCGGAATGACCGAAAATGCTATTAAAGGTAAGTTCAACGGAGGTACTCTGACCTTCGGTTACACGATTGACGAAAATCATCATTTTCAGCTTGACCCGGTTAATGCTCCTATCGTACTTGACGTTTTCACGAGATATTCTGAGGGCGAAACTATTCACAGTATTCTCGATGATATCAACAGCAAGATGTCAAACAACGGCAGGAAGTTTACATATCATTTTCTGAACTGGATGCTCAATAATCGGCGGTACTTAGGCGAATATAAGTTTCAGGATACTGTAAATAACGAGGCGATTCCGCCGATAATTTCGCAGGAGCTTTTCGACAAGTGCCAGCACAGATTAAATGTTAATAAGCACAAGGCAGGCAGCTTCAAAAAGAACAAGGAAAAGTACCTGTTGACCGGAAAGATTTTCTGCGGAATTTGCGGTGCTACAATTTCCGGAATCAGCGGGACTGGAAAGTGCAAATCAATCTATCGATACTATAAATGCATGAACGTCAAGAAGCACAAATGCAATAAGAAGCCCGTTCAGAAAGAATTGATTGAAAACATCGTTCTGAATGCAGCTTTGGATATATTCAAAGACAAGGCGCTTATCCGGAAAATCAGCAAGGCTTGCTTTGACTTACAGTCCAAGGAAAGTCCAATGCTCCCGGCTCTGAAGCGCAGACTCCGTGAGAATCAGAAAGAAATCAAGAATCTCATGAATGCAATCAAGGCGGGAATCGTTCTGAAAACAACAAAATCCGAACTTGAAAAACTCGAAGCCGAGCAGGAGCAGCTCGAAACGAACATCGCCATGGAAAAACTCGTCAAGCCCGTGATTCCGCAGGAGAAAATTCAGGCTTGGCTGATGAACTTTGCCTATGCCGACCTCTCCGACCAGTCGCAGAAGCAGAGGATCATCGACATCTTCGTGAACAGCGTTTACGTCTACGATGACCGGGTGGTAATATTCTTTAACTACAAGGACGGCGAACGGTGCATTGAATTTTCTGTGGTTAGTGATTCAGAAAATCCGGAGGGCGCCATAAGCTCCAACGAAAAAAAGACGAACACCCACGAGAATGAGTGTTCGTCTTTGATTAAGTTTGGTGACCCGTACGGGAATTGAAAGTCTTTCCACGCTTTTCGTATCTTTATGCAAATTGCGGAATTTCGTATGATAGAGCCGTTTGCAGCGACTTACGGCAAATGCGTTTTCCGTAACTTTTCGTATGTTTTTGCGGGAATAATGATCAAATAATGATCAAAAAATTGCTCATAATAATATGTCTGTGGAAACATAAACCACTTGAAAATCTTTCTAATTCGTGGTATAATATAGTCAAGAAGATGGCTCATAATACAACTTGAAAGGACGATGCCGCATGGGACGAGATGTTGTATCCGCTAAGCTCGATGTAATATTCAAGAAACTGTTTACTGAAAACGAGGATCTGCTTCACTCTTTTGTTGCCAGCATGCTTGATATCCCGACTGATAGCATCAAAACGATAAAGATTTCCAATCCGGAGCTTCCTCCAGAAACAGTTGAAAGCAAGTTCAGCAGACTTGACCTGAGCCTCAACGTTGACGACAAACTCGTGAATGTCGAGATTCAGGTAAAGATGGAGCCTGATTATCGTGACAGAACGCTGTTTTACTGGGCTAAGCTGTACACTTCTGAGCTAAAAAGCGGCGAGGAATACGGCAATCTGAAGCAGACAATTACGATCAATATAATCAATTTCAATATGTTCGAGGGTCAGAACTACCACACCGAGGTAGCAGCGATGATAAAGGGCACCAACGAGGTATTCTCTGACAAATTCAGTATTCACTTCTTTGAGTTGAAGAAAATCAGCAAGCATCCGAAAACTAGCCGTGAACAATGGCTGCAATTCATTAACGCCGACAGCAGGGAGGATTTTGAGATGGTACAAGCTACAACAAATATGCCTACAATTCAAAAAGCCGTTAAAGTTATCTACGACATGAGCGAAGATACCAAGATCCGTGAAATTGCCCGCCTGCGTGAGAAAGCGCTTCATGATGAAGCTTCGGCTTTGAAGCAGGCTAAGAACGAGGGTATCGCCATGGGCAGAACAGATGAGCGCAACTTAATAATTGAAAAGATGAAAGCCAGCGGCATGACCGAAGAACAAATCAAAGAAATCTTATCTTAATAACCGATAACTATAATAGCGGAGAATGTAAAACTTCTCCGCTATTTCTTTACTCACCTAACTTACTGAAAGCTATATGATGCTATGCCAATGCATTTCCAACCAATAACGAATTTAACATGAAGAGAACCGACCCATGAAAAGAGCGCCTTTTTATCTGAAGTCACATCGACAGAACAGACTGTCATCAGATGCGCCATCATCATTAAAAATAAGGCAAATCGTTTCATTAATCTGAGTTACTTACACCTGCATATCAAGTGCGTTATATTGTTGAAATACGAGCCAAATATAAACCACAGGTTGAATTTATAAACCACAATTACCTTGATTTCAACCACGAATCGTGATATAATTAGTGTAACGAAAGGAATCTGGAGGGTTTGGTAATGGAAAACACATTCAACGAAAATCTCCGCAGAATACGCAGGGAGAAGAAAATAACTCAGGAACAGCTTGCCGAATTCGTGGGAGTTTCCCCGCAGGCGGTTTCAAAGTGGGAAATGAACAGCTTCCCGGACGCTTCCCTGCTGCCCAAAATCGCGGAGAAACTGGAGGTTTCAATCGACGAACTGTTCGGACTTAAAAGCGAGAACATCTCCATTTACGACAGGGTTCTGGAGCATATAAAGAGTGTTCCGGCGGAAAAGCGCTTTGATGAAATGTTCAGTATCGTCAGGGCGTTTCCGCTTGCGTGCTGCGGCGCGGTGAAATACGAATCTATCCCTGAGGAGGTACTCAACTCGGAATACGACAATCACAGCCTCATAAATCAGCCGGAAGGTTTCATTGAAATGCGCAATCCTGCGGATTTGCAGTTCGCGTTCCTGTTCCCCGAGCCGAAGTGCGGATACGATAAATTCCTAAGATACGACGAACAGTATGTTAAGCTGTTTTCCGTGCTTTCTAAGCCGAATGCGCTCAAAGCGCTGTATTTTCTCGCGGGGCGGGACGGCACGATGTTCTTCAAAAAGGCCACCCTCATGCACGAGTTGGGCATATCCGCTGAAAATGCGGGCGAGATAATCAAAAACTTCTGCGAGATAGGCTTTATATGGGAAGCCACCTTAAATGGCGGCGACAGCAGTGAGAAGATATATCAGTACATTTCGCGGTGTCAGCTTGTCGCGTTCCTTGCAGCTGCGAGATACTTCGTGAGTCCACCGAAAAATTTCAGCTACAACAACGACTGGCGCAGCGAGCGCTTTTTTAAGAACGACACCTACAAAAAGGAGGCAGGCAATGAAAAAGACTGACGAAAAGCAGAACCCCCTGCACCGAGAATACGGTCTTATGAGCAATATCCGCTGGACGCTTTCGGCAATGCGGCAGCATTCGAAAGGGCTGCTTACGCTTATCCCGATTGGCATTGTCTGTGCGCCGCTGATGAACTATCTGTGGACATTCATCTCAAAATTCGTTATCGACATGATAACCGGAGAAGTGGGCTGGCTGGCGCTGCTGTGGATAATAGGTATATTCACGGTAATACAGCTTGTTTCCACCATGCTCAACACCTATTACAACAGCGAAACAGGGTGGAGGTTCATTGACACGCGTTTCAAACTGGTAGGCGAAAAGAACCGCAAGGTAATGACAATTGATTTCGAACACCTTGAAAATCCCGATGTCATGGACTGCTACCAGAAAGCAAGCAACGCCTGCAACGGAAACGGCGAGGGTATCGAGGGAATGATGCGGCAGCTTGTTAACTTTTTCATGACGCTTGCGGTGACAGCGGTCGGGCTGTGCATTCTCGGCACGTTCAACCCGTGGATAATCCTTGCGCTGGCGGCGATTTCCGCCGTGTCCTGCTTTGTCGGAAACAGATTCAACAAGATTTCCAAGGAGAAAATCTGGGACCCACTCGCGCCATGGTGGCGCAAGGACAACTATATGCGCTGGCAGATAACCGATTTCACCCCCGCAAAGGATATCAGACTTTTCGGGCTGCGGGACTGGCTTGTCGGCAAATACCGGGATCTTAAAAAAGCGCGCCTTGAAGCGCAGAAAAAGAACGCGGTGCTGTGGTTCTGGGTTTCAGTTTTTTCTTACGTTATGGTTTCTCTCTCGCATTGCGTGATTTACGGCTGGCTGATATGGTCGGTGGCTTATGACGGGCTTTCGATTGGCGATTTCAGCCTGTATCTTGCCTCTGCTGCAACGCTTTTCCAGTACATAAACGCGCTGTTCAACGGTATCGGCTCGCTTATGAATCTAAGCCGACAGGTGGACGATTTCCGCAGCTTTATGGACTTTGACGGCGGCGACAGCGACAACAGCGGAAAGCCTTTCCCAGAAGCGGAAAAATACGAGTTCGAGTTCCGGAATGTGTCTTTCAAGTACCCGAAATCCGAGAATTACGCGCTGAAAAATCTTTCGCTCAAACTTAACGCAGGCGAACGGCTCGCGGTCGTGGGGCTGAACGGCGCAGGAAAATCCACGTTTATAAAGCTGCTTCTGCGGCTGTACGAACCGACCGAGGGCGAGATCCTGCTGAACGGAGTAAATATCCGCGAATACAACAAGCGCAGCTACTACCGAATTTTCGCGCCTGTTTTTCAGGAGGTGGAGCTGTTCGCGTTCCCGCTTGCGGAGAATGTTTCGATGCAGTCACCCAAGAAAACCGACAAGGCGCTTGCGGAGAAATGCCTTGTTGACGCAGGCTTCGGCGAAAAACTCGCGGAGCTTCCGCGCGGAGTTGACACCGAGATCCTGAAAATAATCCACGACGACGGAGTAGACCTCTCGGGCGGCGAAAAGCAGAAACTTGCGCTTGCAAGGGCGCTGTACAAGGGCGCTCCGGTAGTGGTTCTGGATGAGCCTACCGCCGCTCTTGACGCTATCGCAGAGAGCAAGCTCTACAACGATTTTGACAATCTGACGGGCGGAAAAACCGCAGTTTACATCAGCCATCGGTTAAGCTCAACGCAGTTCTGCAACAACGTTGCGATGTTCAAGGACGGCGAGATGTGCGAGTACGGAACTCACGACAGCCTTATGAAGAAAAACGGCGCGTATGCGGAGATGTTCCGCTTGCAGGCGCAGTATTACGTTGACAAGGAGGCGGCAAATGTCTGAACAAAAGCAGAAAGGAATCACGCGGGAAACGCTGAAATTCGTGTTCAAAACCGCATGGAAAGAGCGCCCGTCCGTGTTTCTTGTTTATCTGATGAAATTCATCTCGGAATTTGCGTCAAAAATGCAGAACGCGATCATGGCGAAGCTGATAATTGACGAACTGGTGCTTATGATAACAGGCGCGGAGTTCGCACAGCACCTCGCGAACGCGGCGATTTTCGCGGGATTGTACATAGTAATTCAACTGCTGACAGGCGTTCTCGGCAGTGCTGCAACTCAGCTTGAATCGGTTCATCAGGAGTGGTTCAGCGAGTATGTTGACATTCAGCTTGCAGACCGCACCATGAAGATGGATTTCGAGCATACGGAGGATCCCGAAGCGCTTGACGCGCTCGAAAAGGCGCAGGAGGGCATGAGCTGGTACAGCGGCGGAATTGTCGGAGTGCTCGGCGCGGTGTTCGGGCTGGTGAATAATATGGCGGCATTGCTCGGAGTTTCGCTGATAATCCTGTTTACCTGTCCGTGGCTGCTTCCGGTGCAGATAGCGGCGCTTGTGGTAATAACAATTCTCAATGCAAAGAACAACAAAATTGACCGCGACAGCTTCCTTGAACTTGCGAAAAGCAACCGCGTTTTCGGGTATTTATTCTGGCAGCTTGCGGATTTCAAACTTGGCAAGGATATCCGCCTTTACGACAGCACGGACATGATATGCGGCAAGGCGCAGCATTTCTCCGATGAGCAGATAGGAATATGGCGCAGCACCATGAGAAAACAGCGCAAAAACAGCTGGGGCATGGACGCAGTGAATGCCCTGCGGGACGGAATAAGCTATTTCTACATAGGCTATATGGCTGTGACCCGGGCAATAACCGTGGGCGACTTTTCGATGTGCGTCAGCGCCGCAGGCACGCTCTACTGGAGCCTTTACGGAATAGTCAGCGGAGTTCAGGACGTCAGCCAGAAGTGCGCCTACGCTCACCGCTATATTGAATTCCTGCGCTTCCCTGCCGCGATGGTAAAGGGAACGAAACCTGTGAAACCCGGCGAACATACGATAGAATTCCGCCATGTGAGCTTTAAATATCCACGCTCCGAAAAGCTCGTTTTGCGCGATATAAACCTCACGATAAAGTCCGGCGAACACCTCTCAATTGTCGGGCTGAACGGCGCGGGAAAAACTACGTTCATAAAACTGCTTTGCAGGCTGTACGATGTTACGGAGGGCGAGATCCTCGTTGACGGTGTGAATATCAAGGAATATTCCGAGGAAGAATACCGAAAGCTGTTTTCCGTTGTGTTTCAGGATTTTCAGTTGTTTGCATTCAGCCTGCGTGAAAACATTGCTTTCGGAGAACAGGCGGACGACAAGGAGCTGGAGCGCGTGCTGAAACTCGCGGGACTCTGGGAGGACGTGCAGAAGCTCCCGAACGGGCTTGACACCATGCTCTACAAAAGCTTTGACGAGAACGGCACCGACCTTTCGGGCGGTCAGCGCCAGAAAACCGCGATTGCCCGGGCGCTGTACCGCAACGCGCCTGTCGTTATCCTTGACGAGCCGACCGCCGCACTCGACCCGGTTGCGGAATACGAGATATACCGCCAGTTCAACACGCTTGTCGGCGGGAAAACTGCGGTGTATATTTCGCACAGACTTTCAAGCTGCAAATTCTGCGACCGCATAGTTGTTTTTGCTGACGACACGATAAAGGAAAACGGCACGCACGAACAGCTTGTCGGAATTGACGGCGGAATCTACGCGGGAATGTTCGCGGAACAGGCTAAATACTATGCTGAAGGCTGAGTGAATACCCTTTGAAAAGAAATAACGGTGTGCTTAGAAATCCAAGCGCACCGTTATTGTTATGCCGCAAGCTCGCTCAAAATCTTAACGTCAGGAAACGAACCCGGTATTCACAGTTATATACTCCTCCTCAGGAACGACCCTTATTCCGGTAAGTTCGCCCAGACCGCTGTCAGAACCCTCGCGCTCAGCGGTGAGAGCTACCGTGCCATCCGAGTCGAGGTAAGCTATGATTTCCGTGATGGTATCGTCAACGGCTACCGTATCATCAAAGTATTTCACGGCTTCGCCGTTATAGTAAAGCCTGCCGTCCCTGTATGTCAGACCGTATTTTTCGTACTTGCTGTACAATTCCTCGTCGCTGATATAATGTTCGATAGTTGTGTATGCATCGGTCGTATCATCAGATATATAGACCGTACCATCTTCTTCGGCAGTTGTCTGATAGGATTCGTCTGTGCTGAGATGAACGTCTGCGCCATCCTCTACCTGATAATATGAATACACAATATCATCGTAGCTTCCATTTACGGGTTTTGAAATATGCGCGCCGTTTTTGATATCCTCAAGATTCTGCTCATAGAGCGCGATTGTTTCATCAGCGATATCCTGCGTCCAGATAAAGTCGCCGCTAGACTGCGTCCAGCCGGCTGCGCCCTGCTTTACAAGTTCGGCGATATTCTTCTTTTCCTGCTCCAGCCATGCCTTGTATTCATCGTAGGTCCACCACTCAACATCGGCATACTCATTGCTGTCAAGATCAGTTACATCGGCGGTTTCCGTTTCAGCGGGAACTTCTTCCCGCGTATATCCATCGGAGTTCACTGCTGCAAAAGCTGTGGTAGTCCCTGCAATGAGGCATGCAGAAACAATGATTCCGGCGAGTGTGGTTTTCTTGAATTTCATAATAACTTCAATCCTTTCTCGGACAGCATTCCTGCCGAATGCAGCTCCGGCGGAAATGCTGCGCTTTTCTTCCAGTCTGATGAGAGCCATCGCGTAATCCTCGCGCTTGCAGCCGAGCTGTTTCAGTACCGCTTCATCGCAGGAAAGCTCAATATCCTGATTTGCAAGCGCGAACATTGCCCAAGCCAGAGGATTGAACCAGTGAACGCACGCAGCGGCGGTAAAAACAAGCTTCGTAAGCACGTCAAATCTGCGGATATGCACCAGCTCATGAGCAAGCGCAAACCGCATTTCTTCGCCGTCTGCGGGAAGATCTTTCGGGAGAATTATCACCGGATTTACAATGCCGTAGGTCAGCGGAGAGGTCACTCTGTCGCTTACCTTCACTGTTATTTTCCGGCGAAACTTTTCTGCGAATATGTGGGATTGAATTTCCGTATCGTCTGTCGGCAGAGCCTCGGAAAGCTCCCTGCGGCTGCGGAGGTACAGCGCGGTCATTATCCCAAGCGAGATAACAACTCCGCCAGCCCAGACGATTTCGAAAATCAAATCATAGTTCGGAGCGCCGCTTGTTCCGGAGGTAGATTCCGGCGGTTCTGACGGCGCAAATTCACGCACAATGACATTTTCAGGCTGTGTATTTTCATGTGGAATATTAACGGAAAAGGAAAACGGAACAAGCATTCGCAGCGCCGCTATCGCCCATAAAATCACGAACAGCCGCTTTGGCAGCCTGTGAATAAACAGCGACCTTATCACGATTATCGCAGCGATGATAGCCGACGCTGAAACCGTCATGCTGAGCAGAGTTGTCATTTCAGATCCTCCACCAGCTTTTTCAGACTCTGTATCTCCTCGGCTGTAAGCCGTTTAGAGCCAAGCAGAGCTGCTATCAGCTTATCCGACGAGCCATCGTACATCTTGTCGATAAGTTCGTTTGTTTCCGCTTCCTGTACTTCCTTTCGGGAAACGAGCGCGCGGCAGATGAAGCCAGGCTCCGACCTGCCGGCTGCGCCCTTATTTATACACTTTTTTATTACGGTGTAGGTGGTGGTTTTGCTCCAGCCTACCTGCCTGTTCAGTATTTCCGCAATGTCCTTTGCTGAAGTATCGCCCTCCTTCCAGAGTATGTCCATAACTTTAAGTTCAGAGTCAAACAGTTTGATTTCCATGGTTCAGGGTTCCTTTCTATTGCAATAGAATGTGATCACAATATTATTCTACTGCATTAGAATTGATTTGTCAAGTGGGTTGGCTATTTTTCATAATTCTATCACAATAGAATGAAAATGCTAAACTCAAATCAACCATCAATAACACCATTTTTAGGATCATAACAGCTTAATTATTCTATTTAACAAACAGTTTCACGGATCAGAATTAAAATAATTCTCCTTTTTCTTCAACGATATTGACTGTGAATCCGTGCCATGGACCAACCGATTTTGTGTGACACTAACACAAAAATTTTCTGTTCAAGCCCCCCAGATTTTCGCACACATCTTGTAAGTGTCTCAGCGACATAGACTCATAATCTGACAGAAACAGGAAACATTTTTCGAGCCGATATGGGAACTAAATATCTGCCCAGACGACTTGGACAACATTTGGCAGATGCAAAGGAACTGACTGCTCCGAGAACTTGAAACAGTAATTCAGTGGGCGTCAGTCACGGCAAAACCGACATTTGAAGCATGATTTTGCCTTGAGTATACAATTTGTACACGTGTGATAACGCAACATGAAAAGTGTACAAATTCCCGCATTGAATGCCGCATAACAAAGCCATTTGTAGCCTCTACTATACAATTTGTACAAATTGTATACAACTCTGAAAGGGGCTTTGTACACTGCGTGTACACTCAATAACCCGCATTAAAATGCGGGTTCACGCCGTTTACCTCAACTGACGTTTCGGAGTACGGCTAAAAATGGGGAAGAGCATAAGAGGCGGTGACACACAGCCCCTCCGTGGGCTGCGTGGTCGGCATAGCCGACGCCGCTGACTTTCGCGAACGAAAGTCACTTTCTGCGAGGCAGAAAGCTCTTACTGACTGTCGGAGCAGTCAGGTTTCTGGCAATTATATGGAATTGTTGAAACTGCTCTTTGAAGTCCGCTTCCGCAGAGATTTTGGAATAATATGGTGAGCGTACGCTCTGTTCACTGCATCGCAAAACATGAATTTGGTGTGTCACGATCCTCGTTCATTATATAGGGAAAATGGCACACCGATTTTTTTGGCTCTATAAGAAACGCATATAGCCAGATTATGGAACAGACTTTTCCCGCTGCTTGCGCTGCGGCGGATCGTTTTAAAAGGTCTTTCAAGACTGCAATTTAACTGAAGGTTTGTCGTCGCGGGGCGCCGACCGGAGTGTTATTAAAGGTCTTATAAGACCAGAAAATTTTAAGAAAGACAGGTAAAATCACATGACTATCTCAGACATCAAATTCAGAAGGTCCCTCACGGACGGAACCCTGAAAGCAATCGCTTCGCTGACAATTGACGGCTTCATTGCAATCCACGAAATCAAGGTAATCGAAACCAACCACCTTTTCGTGGCAATGCCGAGCCGCAAGGACGAAATCGGAAACTACCACGATATCGTTCACCCTATCAACGAAAGGACACGCAATCTCATTGAAAGCGCCGTACTTGCCGCTTACAGAATCTATGCAGAAAGTCAGGCGCTCATCGCAGAAATCAACATCAACTCTTAAAACAGAAAGGACAACCAAAATGAACATCACAGACATCATATTCAGAAAGACATTCGATAGCGGTAAGCTCCGCGCAATAGCCTCCATAACTCTGGACGGCTGCTTCGCAATCCACGAAATCAAACTTATACAGACCGACCACTTGTTCGTTGCAATGCCCTACCGCACCGATTCCTACGGGGTCAGCCACGACATTGCGCACCCCATCGGCGGAGCTGCTCGTCACGAACTTGAAAGCGCGATCATCGGCGCGTACAAGGAATATATTTCAACCCGAAACCCCTCCGAAAGTGATAGTTTTACAGCGTAAAATAAAAATGCCTCGTTTATTATGCAAAAAACGGGGCATTTTTGCTTCTTATATGTAGAATTTTCAGTAATTAATTTGTGCATTTTGATATAAAACAGGCGATGGAAATAAAAAAATTCACATATACGTGAATTTTTGGCTTTGCTTGCCACGTTCGGAATGTCAAAGCGAAAAGTTGACAAAATGTTTACCGTGTGCTATAATCTTCCCAAACCGCAGCAGGAGATTTTGGATTTATATAAAATCAAGAATCTTGATGTGGCTCTGTATGCGGAATTTAACCCAGTTTTTAATTACTGCACTTAAACAAAAAATATCACTTTATTTCAGAAATCAACAAAGTTCTACCGGCTTTGCAAATTACTACTTTAATGAATATTACACCATAATCTGGAAACTATATTTACAATGTCAGAAAAGGAGGTGCCATGTGAGAGCGGACATCAATCACGACAAAAAAATAATACTGGTCTGGAAATCCACGCAGGAGCTTGACCTGCCGATTCCGGACGAGATGGAACGCAATATCAGGCCGCTCCGGGAGAAAAAATACAAGCTTATAATAATGAAGTCAGGCACCGAGGATCTGTTTGAATCAACACTGTATCTTCTGAAAACCAACCGCATGAAAATGGCACAGCAGGAAGCCAGGGCAGAGCTTATGGCAGGAACAAATGCTCCGGCATAATACTTGATTTTTCCCATGGAATATGCTATAATTCAATAAAGGAACGGTGATTTCTATGGGCGACAATAACAATAACACAGCCATTGCTCCTGAACGCAGGGCGGAGCTTCTCGAGATAATCCGGAACTTTCGGCTGATGGACGATACGTTCATGAGCAAGGTTTTCGAAGACAAGGAATGCTCCGAGCTGCTGCTCCGAGTGATTCTCGGTCGGGACGACCTGACGGTGGTTCGGGTGGTTTCGCAATTTGAACTGAAAAATCTTCAGGGACGTTCAGCACGTCTGGACATCTACGCTGTTGATAACAAGGGAAAGCAGTACGATATCGAAGTTCAGCGCAGCGATGAGGGCGGAAATCCGAAACGTGCGAGATACAACAGCAGTCTTTTGGATACAAATTCGCTGCTGCCCGGTGAAAAGTGCGATAACCTGCCGGAAAGCTACGTTATCTTCATCACCGAGCACGATGTACTGAACGGCGGCAAACCGCTTTATACGATCAATCGGACGATTTCGGAAATGAACAACGCAATATTCGCTGACGAGTCGCACATAATATATGTGAACGGCGAGGCGAGAACAGAAACGGCGCTGGGCGAGCTTATGCAGGATTTCTTCTGCAACGACCCGGACAAAATGCACTACAAGGTTCTGTCCAGACGGGCAGGCTATTTTAAGGAAGATAAGGAGGGCGTTGATACCATGTGCAAGTTAATGGAAGATTACGCTGAGAAAAGGGCAAAAGAAGCAGCAAAAGAAGCAGCAAGAGAAGCAGCAAGAAAAGCGGCAAGAGATTCATCCATAAATTTTGCTGTTGAATTGTGGAACGATGGAATGCGCGACATGGAAAAGATAGCAAAGCTCACCAAGCTCCCTCTTGATGAGGTAAAGAAGCTCTTTGAGGGAAAGTCAGCGTAACTTCACAACCAGATACACCAAAAGCGGAGAGCAATCTCCGCTTTTTCTGTAACTCCGCCATATGCCTCCATATACCACTTGATTTTTCAGATAATACGTGCTACAATATCATTATTACTAAAAGGAAAAGGAGCAGACAATATTGGATAATACTCCCGTACTCAGCATAGCCGGCTACTGCCGAATATCTGTAGACGAGGAACTCGACCGCGACAACACCTCCATAGAGAACCAGAAAGCCATCATCGAGGAATACGTCCGCACGAAGTTCCCCGGGGCTGAGCTTACATTCTACGCCGACCGTGACCGCTCCGGATATACATTCGACCAGCGCGAGTTCTACCAGATAATGCGCCGCAAGCTGATCCGCGGCGAACACCAGATACTCGTTGTCAAGGATTTCAGCCGATTTTCCCGCCGCAACAGCAAGGGTCTGGTGGAACTTGAGGATCTCCGCGACAGCGGCGTGCGCATAATCGCCATCGGCGATGGGATAGACTACCCTACCTGCGACGAGTGGGTGCAGATCCAGTTCCGGTTTCTGATCAACGAAATGCCCGTCACTGACGCAAGCAAAAAGGTAAAGAGCGTTATCCGGAATCGCCAGCAGGAGGGAAAATGGCTCTGCGCCGTCCCCTACGGCTACCGGATATCCGGCGGAAAGAACCCGTCAATTGAAATCGAGGAGGAATGCGCCGAGGTCGTCAGGAAGATATTTCAGATGTACTCCGAGGGCAATGGCTACCGCAAGATAGCGAACTACCTCACCGACAGCAATATCCCCACCCCGCGTATGCACGATGAACAGCGCCGCATTGCGGACGGAGAGGAGGTCAAGTCCCGCGCAAAGCCGGCATGGAGCATTGTTTCCGTGTCCGAGATTCTGCGGAACGATTTCTACATCGGGACATTCCGGCAGGCAAAATACAAGCGCCGAAAGATAAACGGCGCCGACTTCAAAACCGATGAAAGCGAGCATATCGTCTTTGAGAACCACCACGAGCCTATCGTGGATTTCCGGCTTTTCAGCACCGTGCAGAAGCAGCTTGAAAGCCGCACGGAGGGTCACTACCGCGGCGTGAAGAAATACGACAACGTGTACTCCGGATTCATTTTCTGCGGCGACTGCGGCGCTCCTATGTTCTCAATAAGCAACCCCAAACGCGAACCAGCATACACCTGCGGAAGCTACCACCGGCGCGGCTTGCAGGGCTGTACATCTCACCACACAAAGTGCGCCGTGCTTGACGAGGCTCTGAAAGCGTACGTCAGAATGGTGCGTGACAACTCGCAGGAGATGATGGCAAAACTTGATGAAGCTCTGAAAGAAGAAAAGGTGGAAACAGTACAGACAAAATCCACAGTCGAGATACTGCGCGACAGAATCGAGGACGCAAAGAATGAAATGAAGCTCCTCGCACGGCAAAAGATAAAGGAGATTGCCCGCAATCCCGATAACGAAGCGCTGTTTGAAGAAACCTACGGCGAAATGTTGGACGACCTCGCAAAGCAGATAGATTCCCTTGAAAGCCAAATTCAGCTTATCGCCGAAAAACAGAGCGCCACAGTACGAATAAACCGCACAGCCAAGACCGCCATCGACATCTTCAACGACATCATCGAAAAGGATTCGCTCAGCCGCGCCGACCTTGAGGTGATTATTGAAAAAATTCTCGTTTACGAGGACAGGATAGAGATAACACTCAAACCGAATATCGACGCGCTCCTGCGGCTCGACCCAGCGAAAGGGCTCACCGCAAATTTTAACCCGGACACGGGTGATATCGCACAGAAAATAACACAGAAAAGTCCCAACAGGCGGGGCAAGGTTATCCGTGTCAATGTTTTCAGTAAGGGCGACCCCCTAGAAATCTACACCAGCCCCGACGGGGAGGTCATTTTCAAGAAGTACTCCCCGGTCGGGGAGATATCCTGCACGGCGTCGCAGTACGCCGACGTGCTGTCGAAGGTAGGCGGCTGTCCCGCCGTTATCTGCGACCGCGACCACGTTATCGCCGTATCCGGAATGGCGAAGAAGGAGGTCATCGAGCGCAGGGTTTCAGGCTCCCTGGAGGACCTCATCGAGCAGCGCAAGAGCCATGTCTACCGCTCCCGCGAGGATCAGCGGCTCAACCCCATCGAGGGTATCGACCGCTACGCGATAGCCGCCGCGCCTATACTCTCGCAGGGCGACGTCAACGGAGCCGTTATCATGCTCTCCGGCGACGACAACGAATTCGCAACGAACGAGCAGAGCGCGCTCGTCCAGGCTGCCGCAATGTACTTCGGCAAGCAGATGGAGGAATAAAAATACGGGAGGGTCAGCGCCCTCCCGCTTTTATTTCCTTTTCAGAATCTCGGCTTCGTAGAATACCCTCTCTACGATGTATTCGCGCCCGGGATATTCCGCTATCTCATAGAAATCAAAATCTCCGTCCGCCGAACGGCATATTAGCGTGTAGGTTTCCTTGTACGGTACTATCTCCCTGTAGTCGGCGTAGACATACTCGCGCCGTTTATTTCCCAGCCGTTGGCGATACGCTCTGCCGTTTTCAGGCTCTCGTACCACAGATGTACGCATACCACAGCAATACACACCGCCGCTACAAGTACGCCCGATATCAGCAGCGCCCTTTTACGCCCCGTCATGTCACACCGCATACCGGCAGAAGCCCGTCAAGCGTGGTTATAGTGTAGTCCTGCCCGACTTCCAGCCCCCTGCCCTTCCGGTCGATGAGCACCGAACGGCAGCCCACATTCTGCGCCGTTTTGATGTCCTTGGATTCGTCGCCCACAAATATGAACTCCTTCTCGTCAGCCTGGAAATGCTCCGCTATCTGGTGCACTCCCTCCGGATTCGGCTTGCGGAACCCGCAGCTCTGCGACGATACATACATGTCAAAATACGGCATAAGCTCCGGGAAGTAGCTCTTGTGGAGCTTATCCGGCATTCCCGTAGCTACGTCGGTCAGCGTGGCGATTTTCCAGCCCGCCGAGCGCAGCTTCCGGAGCACTGGGATAGTCTCCGGATAAATCAGCGGGGTCAGATTCATGTTCTCAAAAAACGCGCTTATGACCTCCTCCAGCGAATACGGGAAATCCCACCCCGCCGCAGCGTCGCCGAAAATCTGCTCCGGCGCGTAGTCCCTCTCGCGGTACTTCACGCGGGGATTGTACTGCTTCAGCACCTCTATCGACCTAGCGAGCTGTTCGTCCGTCAGCGGAAGCCCCAGCTTCTCCCGCACGTGCCGGAATGCGCTGTCGTAGTAGTCTATCCACACATTCGGCATGTTGACATACTCCATCAGCGTTCCGCCGATGTCAAATACTATCACGTTCATTCTACGCCCTCCATGAATCGTCGTCCGCTTCCCGCGCGGGAGTCTCCGGAGCCGCTCCCTCCTCGAAAAGCACATCGAAGAAGCGCTCCTTCGACTCCACAAAGCACGCGCTGTCCTCGCTGTAGATAACTATGACCTCCGTGCCCTCCGGAAGCTCCCTGCCGTTCGCCGAGACCGCCCGGAAATAATAGGGCTTCCCGCCGCGGGTCACTTTTATCTCGCCGTACATATCCGGGGATATCTCCTCGGTCACTACCCCGTCCATGTTCTCAAGCTCCTTTTCGGAAGGCTCGCCCTGCTTGTGGAGCTTCAGGTACATCGGCGAAAACACCGTGCTCAGCAGAAAATTGAACGCCAGCCCTCCAGCCGCCGCCAGCGGAAGCCCCAGCCAGCTCACAGCCCCGGCGCAGTCCAGCAGAAGCCCTATAAGCGACGTCACGAATACGAACACGATCAGCCGCAGCAGGTTCTTCGGAAATACCGTCTGCCATTCCGCGCGGCTTTTAGTGTGCTCGAAAAGCTCCCCGGCGTTCGGGAAAAGCGGCCTTCCAAACAGCAGATGCACCGCAAGCTGCAACAGCAGGTACCCTCCGGAAAGCCCCAGAAGTATAATGTAGAACGTCCTCACGGCGCCACCTCCCGATACAGAAAATCCGCAGCCGAATGACTGCGGACTTCGTTTACATCAGCGTAAAATCAAAGGTTTCCTACCAGGTCGCGGGTATCGCGGGCGATAAGAAGCTCCTCATTAGTGGGAACGACCCAGACCTCGACCTTGCTGTCGGGAGCGGAGATCTTCTGCAGCTTGCCTCTCAGACCGTGGTTAACGGAATCGTCGAGTTTGATGCCGAGGTACTCCATGTTGTGGCATACGTCAGCGCGTACGTCGTCGGAGTTCTCACCGATGCCGCCGGTGAAGATAACAGCGTCAAGTCCGTTCATGACAGCAGCATAGGAGCCGATGAACTTCTTGATCTCATAGCGGAGCATCTCGCCGGCAAGCTGCGCCTTGTGGTCGCCGTGCTCCGCCGCGCTTGTGATATCGCGGTTATCGCTGGAGATACCGGAAATTCCGAGGAAGCCGGACTTCTTGTTCATGTAGTCGCTCATCTCGTTGGGAGTAAGACCCAGCTTATTTGCAACGAAGGTTACAGCGGAGGGGTCTACGCTGCCGCAGCGTGTTCCCATGATAACGCCGTCCAGAGGAGTGAAGCCCATGGAAGTGTCAATGGACTTGCCGCCCTCGATGGCGGTGATGGAGGAGCCGTTGCCGAGGTGGCAGGATACGATCTTGAGATCCTTGATATCCTTGCCCATAGCGTCAGCGAGAGCCTGGCTTACAAATCTGTGAGATGTGCCGTGGAAGCCGTACTTTCTTACGTGCAGCTTCTCGTAGCACTCGTAGGGAAGACCGTACATGAACGCCTTCTCCGGCATGGTGGAATGGAACGCGGTATCGAATACGACTACCTGCGGAGTCGTAGCCGGAATTACCTTCTTGCATGCTCTCAGGGCGAGCGCGTGGGGGTGGTTATGTACCGGTGCGAGCTCTGCGAGGTCGTCTATCTGCTGGATAACTTCGTCTGTAACGAGGGTGGTCTTGCTGAAGACCTCAGCGCCCTGTACTATTCTGTGGCCTACGGCGGAGATCTCGCTCATGCTGTCGATGACCTTGCCCTCGCCGGTGGTGAGTACCTCAACGAGCTTCTCGAACGCCTCGGTGTGGGTCGGGAACTTACAGTCAGCCTCGACTGTCCTGCCGTCGAACGTGGTGTGCTTGATATGGCCGTCGATACCGATACGGTCGCAGTTGCCCTTTGCAATAACGCTCTCGTCCTCCATATTGATAAGCTGGTACTTCAGCGAGGAGCTGCCGGCATTGATTACAAGAATCTTCATGTTAATAAATCCTTTCAGGTGAAATAAAAAATCACAAAATCAGAGAATAACAGAGATTTTGCTCATACATCAGTAATATTGTAGTACTTTCCGGTGAAAAAATCAAGTCTTTTTTGAAAAATTATTGATTTATAGCGTGTTTTGGTGTAAAATATTAAGAAGAACAGCCACGATCCGGAAAGGGGGCACTTTTATGAAAACAGCCGCAGTTATCTGTGAATATAATCCGTTCCACTACGGACACAGGCACCAGCTTGAACAGACCCGCGCACTCGGCGCGACCCACATCGTCGCCGTGATGAGCGGGGATTTCACCCAGCGCGGCGACCTCGCAGTCACCGATAAGTTCGCCCGGGCAAAGACCGCGCTCGAAAACGGCGCCGACCTCGTGCTGGAGCTTCCCGTGAAGTACAGCCTGTGCGCCGCCGAGGGCTTCGCAAGGGGCGCGGTGGGGATAATTTCCGCGCTCGGGTGCGTCGATATGCTCAGCTTCGGCAGCGAATGCGGGAGCATTCCCGCCTTGCGCGAGGCCGCAGGAGCCGTGGAGTACGCGGTGCATTCCGACTACTTCCAGCTTCTGATGTCCGGCGGGAAAAGCTACCCCGCCGCCCTCGCGGAGGCGGTGAAGAAATTCTACACCAACGACGTATACGACGTGATATCCTCGCCAAACAACACCCTCGCCGTGGAGTACATCAAGGCGCTCGACGACATTGGCAGCGGCATCGAGCCGGTGACTGTCCGGCGTGAAGGCGCAGCCCACGACAGCGACAGCGAGCAGGAAAAATTCCTCAGCGCCTCGGCGATACGCAAAAAGATACTCGCCGGAGAGGACTACAGCGCGTACGCTCCGCTTATAGACTCCCCCGCTGCGGATATCCGCCGTCTGGAGACCGCGATACTCGCGAAGCTCCGCATGATGCGGCCGGAGGACTTCGAAGCCGTGTACGACGCGGCGCAGGGGCTTGGCGAACGGCTCTTCAAGGCGGTGCGCCGGGCAGGAAGCCTCGACGAGCTGTACTTCCTCGCCAAAACGAAGCGCTACACCCTCGCGCGGATACGACGGGCGGTGCTGTGCGCGTTCCTCGGCGTGGACAAAAAAATGCTCCATGAGCCGGACGGATATATCCGCATTCTCGGCATGAACTCCCGCGGCAGGGAGATACTCTCGGCTGCGAAGAACTCCGGCTGCACCGTCCCGATGGACACCTCGCTGCGGGCGCTGATGGACACGTCCTTCGAAGCTCACAGGCTCGGAGCGTTCCAGGCGCGCTGCAGGGACGTATGGACGCTTGCCCTGGAAAAGCCGCTCCCCTGCGGCTCCGACTTCACAGCCAAGCCAACGATACTAAGTTAAATTCGGAATTCCGATTGTATCAAATTCTGATATGTCCCGCTTCGCGGGACTCCGAATTCCGAATTTTAAAAAAGGGAGTGTGCATAAAATGGTAACAGCGACTGAACTAAACTACAAGAACTTCGGCAGATGCGTTAAGCTCGACAACGGCACGGCAAGCATTATAATCACCGTGGAGGTCGGCCCGCGCATTATTTCCTACTGCCTGAACGGTCACGAAAACATGCTGCTTGAGGACGTCGGCCGGGAATTCAAGGACGATTCGCAGGAACTCCGCGATTATTTCGGCGAGGGCAGGACATGGTACATATACGGCGGCCACAGGCTCTGGAGCAGCCCTGAAAGCTACCCGCACAGCTACGTCCCGGACAACGAGCCGGTGGAATATACAGTTTCCGGCGGCGAAATAACGCTGATTCCTCCGGCGACCCGCACCGGTCAGCAGCACAGGCTGATATACAGACTCGCGGACGAAGGCGCAGAAGTCGAGCTTTTCCACGAGATAAGGAACGTTTCCGGCGCGATAGTCACACTGGCGCCCTGGGCGCTCACCGTATGCGCGGCGGGCGGCGTGGAGATATTCCCTCAGAGCCAGGCTGACAACGGGCTGCTCTCTAACCGCAGGAACGTTCTCTGGAGCTACTCGGATATCAGCGACGACCGGTTTTTCCTGTCGAACAGATATGGCACGCTTCAGCAGGTAAAGGGAAAGCCGGAAAAATTCAAGATAGGCATAAACAACGAGGACGGCTGGGCGGCTGTGGTCAACCACGGGCAGATTTTCCTCAAGAATTTCCGAATGAATATCGACGGGAATTACCCGGACTACGGCTGTAACTTCGAGACCTTCACGAACGGGATCTTCCTCGAATGCGAGAGCCTCGGCGAGCTTAAGGCCCTGAAAAACGGCGAATCCGCCAGCATTACAGAGTACTGGTCGCTGATACCATGCAGCGAAGGCTTCGACAGGAAAAGCGACGGCAGCATAGACGCATTCGTGAAGAAATACGACCTGCGTAATCATCACGCATAACGGAGGACACATGAGCCTTTACGACGAGCTTCGCCGGAAGCACGGCAGCTTTATTTACCACAGCTATGAATTCACGGAGCAGGACGGCTCCACGCTGCTCCGGTTCCACTTTTCAATTGACGAATACCACTTTTACCCCGGGTGGACTTTTCCCGAGGAATTCAGCGGACTGACCTTCGACCGTGAGCTTGCAGACCGTATCGCGTTCTCCCTGGGAATGGCGGAACTCGTTTCCTACTGGAAGTGCGCCTGCCCTCCCATGGTGGAGATACGCTGCGGCGGGCTTTCCGAAGAACAGAAGCTCTGGTGGAAAAAGCTGTACTTCAACGGGCTGGGGGAATTCTTCTACCGCAATGGAATAACGCCCGATTTTGACAGCTTCATGACGATAAACGCACCGGAGCAGTCGGAGCTTACTCCGCGCACGAACAGCCTTTCCGGCTTCATGGTTCCCATCGGCGGCGGCAAGGACAGCGTCGTCACGCTGGAATTACTGCGGAAAGCCGGAGTGGACATATCCGCATATATCATCAATCCCCGGGGCGCGACCCTCGGCTGTGCGGAAGCGGCGGGAATTCCGGAAAGCCGCATTATCGCTCCGAAGCGCGCAATCGACAAACAGCTCCTGGAGCTGAACAAAATGGGTTATCTCAACGGACACACGCCGTTTTCCGCTGTGGTGGCGTTCTCTGCGGAGCTTTGCGCCTGCGTTCACGGGCTGAAGTACATCGCGCTCTCCAACGAGAGCAGCGCGAACGAATCCTACGTCGATGGCACACAGATAAACCACCAGTACAGCAAGTCCACCGAGTTCGAGCGGGACTTCCGGGAGTACTGCGAAAAGTGGTTCGGCGGGTATTCCCGCTGCCCGGAATATTTCAGCCTGCTCCGCCCCTGGAGCGAGTGGCAGATAGCCCGGGAATTCGTGAAGTACCCGCAGTATTTCGGAATCTTCCAGAGCTGCAACCTTGGCAGCAAAACAAACTCCTGGTGCTGTAACTGCGCAAAGTGCCTGTACGTCTATATCCTGCTGGCGGCGTTCCTAGACGACGACGTGCTGACACGGATTTTCGGCTGCAACATGCTCGAAAAGCAGGAGCTTTCCGATATGCTGGACGGTCTGGTGCTTGACGGCGAGGATAAGCCCTTCGAATGCGTCGGCACCAAGGACGAGGTGCGGCTCTCGCTCGAAATGGCGTGGGAGCGCCGGAAGTCAGATCCGCCCGCACTGCTGAAGCGCTGGCGCAGTCTGTTCCCGGAATACGCGCCGGTATCCCTTGAAAACTACTTCGACCGGGACAATTTCGTGCCGGAGGAGTTCAAATATCTGCTCGGAGAAATGCAATGAACATCAATGAATTACGCCCCCTTTTTGAGGGAAAACGCTGCGCCATACTGGGCTACGGCAGGGAAGGCAGAGTGTGGCTCTCGCTGCTGAACAGGCTCGGCTGCTGTTCTGAGATAGCAGTCGCGGACATGAAGCCGCAGGATATACCGGGAGTCACCGGGATATACGGCGAGGACTGCCTCGACCGCGCAAAGGGCTACGACCTGCTCCTGCAAAGCCCAGGCGTCATCATCAAGGATAAGCTGACCGACGAGGAAAAATCCCGGATACTCACCCAGACCGAGGTGCTGCTCCGGCTTCGCCCGTGTAAAATCATCGGCATAACCGGCACAAAGGGTAAGTCCACGACCTCCTCGCTGACCTATCACTTCCTCAGCGCCTGCGGGTTCAAAACCATGCTGATAGGCAACATCGGAGTTCCACCGCTGGAGCGCTTCGAGGAAATGACCCCGGACGCCGTTGCGGTCTGCGAGATGAGCTGCCATCAGCTCGAGTTCGTGCATCACTCCCCGGAGATAGCCGTGCTGCTGAACATCTTCCCGGAACATCTCGACCACTACGTGAGCCTCGAGGCGTACGCCGAAGCCAAGCGGAACATCTATAAATTCCAGCAGGCAGGCGACGTTTCGATACTCAACGTAGACCTGATACCGGACGACATCTGCACCAACGCGGAATGCAGCAACGCCCCGAACTGCAGCAGCTCCGGCTACCGGAAGTCCAGGCTGATAACCATAGGCTGCGAGCGCCCGGCTATGGCGTTCGCGGAGAACGGCGCGATATTCCTCCCCGACCGTGAGATACCCGCCGGCGAGGTACGCACCCAGCTCCGCGGAAAGCACAACGTCTACAACATCACCGCGGCGCTCATGGCTGCAACCGCCGCCGGAGCCGATACCGACCGCTGCCTCGCTTCCCTTCCGGATTTCAGGGGGCTTGAGCACCGCCTTGAATACGTCGGCACGGTGAACGGCGTGGAGTACATCAACGACAGCATCTGCACCATTCCCGAGGCGGCGATAGCGGCTGTGAAGGCGTTCCCGGACGGCGCCGACTGCGTTATCCTCGGCGGCATGGAGCGCAATATCCCCTACGACAAGCTGGCGGATTTCCTCAACACCGGGTACGTTAAAAATGTGATACTCCTGCCGGACAGCGGCTACCGTATCGGCGATATGATAACCTCCCCCATGGTGAACAAGGTCCGCGTAAAGGACCTCCCGGAGGCAGTCAAAACCGCTTCCGGGCTTGCAAAGCGCCGCGTGATACTCTGCCCCGCCGCCGCAAGCTACGGCTTCTACAAGAACTTCGAGGAACGCGGCAGGCATTTCAAGCAGCTTGTAAATGAACTGGTATAAGTACAAAATCCCTACAGCAATGCAGGGATTTTTTGTGCATTCCAGCGACATTCGACCCATTTCATTTTCCAATTTGAACAATCTGGCAAACCCAATTTTGTAGAACTTCGACAAAAACCGCATTTCAGAAAAATTCACCCGCCGCCCGAAATCCGCACGCCCTGTAATTATTTGGCTGAGCTGCGCATTGAAAAAATAACGATTTTAAGCTATAATGATCCGAGGGGGAGATACTGTGAAGTTTTCAAATTCCATCGAGCTTGAGATACGCGGCGAACGCGCGTTATTCCGCGACCCGCTGCGTCCGCAGACGCTTCCGGTCCCTAGCTGCGAAGCGCTGAAAGGGATACTTGGCTCCATCTACTGGAATCCGGATTTCATCTGGGTACCGGACAGTCTTCGCGTGATGGAACCCATCGGATATACCCGCGAGGGCGCGCGGACATCTGACGGGAGCCGCTTCACAAACGCCGGCGTACACTGTCTGAAGGACGTACGGTATCAGCTCCGGGCGCACTTTGTGTGGAACGAACAGCGCCCCGGCTCTGTTAAACTCACCGAGCGCGACGAGATCAGGCATTTCCGCATAGCGCTGCGGAGCCTCGCCCGAGGCGGCCGCAGATGGGTCTGCCTCGGCCGCGCGGACTGCCCGGCGGCGGTGCGCTCAGTGCATTTCGGCGAGGGCGCGGGAGCCTACGACAGCGGCAAGGCGGTCAGCCTGGGGATCCTCTACCACAGCTTCGACTACACGGCGGGCGAGCCGCGCTACTTCAACTGCATTATGGAAAGCGGCGTTATCCGCTATTCGGCGCAGGAGCTTTTCACCCTGCCAGAACTCGCGAACAAGAGGTGATATCATGCCGCAGCCAAAACATCTTACCCCGCTCGGACACAGAATAGATTTCGAAGCACTGATAACCGTGGATTCAGCGAACCCAAACGGCGACCCGATGAAGAAAGGTCTCCCCAGAACGGACAGCAGCGGGCGCGGCGTCATATCGGCGGTGTGCATTCGCAGGAAGCTCCGGAACGCGCTTGCCGAGCTGGGTCAGCCGATTCTGATCTCCCCGCCGGAGCGCCCCGGCGACGACCTCGCACGGCGGCTCTCCGCGCTCCCGGGGAACTGCGATATTCCGGCGGAGGCATGCCGGCGCTGGTTCGACGTCCGCGCGTTCGGGCAGGTGTTTTCCTCCAGGGGAATGCACGCGCCGGGAGTTAAGGGCGCGGTTTCGATTCAGCCAGCGGTGAGCGTCTGCCCGGTAAAGGTTATCTCCACCGGGATAACCTGCTGCCTTCCGAACAACGGGAAAATCTCGATGGGATTCAAGAGCAGCGTTGAGCACGGACTGTACATTCTGCGCGGCTCAATCATTCCGGGCGTGGCGGCTAAAAACGGGCTGACCTGCGCCGACTGCGAACTGCTGCGGGAGGCTCTGCTGCATTTTCCGGATAACGACTGCTCATCGTCGCGCCCCGCCGGGTCGATCGAGGTACGCCGCCTGTACTGGTGGGAGCACCCGGGGAAGCTCGGCGTCTGCCCTCCGGCGACGGTGTTCAGCAGCGTGATAGCCGAGCCGCTCAGAAGCCGCCCTGCGAGCTTTGCCGACTACGAAATAACAAACGCTGAGATACCGGGCGTGAAGCTCAGTATCTTCGAAAATGATACGCTTACAGCCGTCGGGAATTCCCGGCGCGGATAGATCAAATTTTGCGAAAACGCGGCGCAGGAGAGATCCTGCGCCGCAGCGCGTTTATGAGGAGAATTTTCCGCCTTCAAAAGGGTCGTGAATCACAGCCCGAAGCACCACCCGGTGAGCACTCCCAGCGCGGCGGAAATCAGTATCACCACAATGGGGTGGAGATTTTTAAGCGACAGCGCCAGCATAGCCGCGAATATCCCGGCGGAGCACAAAAACGCAGGCGTCGTGAACACTCCGGCGCTTATACCCGCCGGGAAGAACACCGCCTGCCCCGTAGTCACGAGCGCAGCGGCGATAAGTCCGACGACCGCGGGCTTCAGACCGGTCATGCAGCCCTGGACTATGCTGCTTTTCCGGAACTTTTCGTAGAACTTCGCGACAAGGATTATAATCAGGAACGACGGCAGGACAACTCCGAAGGTCGCGCATAACGCGCCCGGGATCCCTGCGGTGCGCATTCCGACGAAGGTGGAGATGTTCACGGCGAACGGCCCCGGAGTGCTCTCGCTGACCGCAATGAAATCCACCAGCTCCGCAGTGTCGAGCCAGCCGTGGGACTTCACCTCCGCCTGTATCAGCGGCAGCATTGCGTAGCCTCCGCCGAAGGTGAACGCGCCGATTTTCAGGAACGTAAGCAGCAGCTCAAGGTATATCACCGGCGCTCACCCCGCTTCCTCAGCGAAAAGAACAGCCCTAACAGCGCGCACAGAACTATCAGCAGCAGTACGCTGGCGTTGAGGAATCCCGCCGCGATGAACACCCCGGCAGCGATAACGTAGGACAGCGCGTTTTTTGGACACTGGCGGTACATTCCGAACAGCGACTTCACGATAAGCGCCAGCACGCCCGCGCGCACTCCGCTGAACGCCCATTTCACCCACTGGTTTCCGCTGACGAGCGTCAGCGCCGAGGACACCGCAGCTATCACCAGGAACGCCGGCATGACTACCCCGATGGTAGCCAGCACCGCGCCGGGAACTCCTGCGGCATGGTATCCTGTGAATGTCGCGGCGTTGACTGCGATAGGTCCCGGCGTGCTTTCGGCAATGGCGACTATCTCCATTATTTCCTCGTCTGTCATCCACTTGTGGCGGTCGGCGGCTTCCTTCTGTATCAGCGGGATCATTGCGTAGCCTCCGCCGAAGGTGAACGCGCCTATTTTCAGGAACGATACAAACAGCGGCAGGAGCTGTCCGGCTCCGTGCTGCTTCTTCTTTTCACTCATGAGTTTGGTTTCCTTTGTTTTCAGTCTGTAAGTTCAGCGGCGTATTATAACGCTCTGAATCCATTATATCACCGGAGCTTAGTTTTTTCAAGCACGATGTCGTTAATTTATCCCCGAAAAAAACTGGCCGCCCGGAGGCAGCCAGCTATGATTCAGAATATGGGTATCAGACCTCGGCGATAACCTCGACCTCAACGAGCGCGCCCTTGGGAAGGCTCAGACCGCCTACGCAGGAACGTGCGGGCTTAGTGGTGAAATACTCGCCGTAAACCGCGTTGAACGCTGCAAAATCGTTGATATCCTTGAGGAAGCAGGTGGTCTTAACGACCTTTGCAAGGTCGGAACCAGCCTCGGCAAGCACTGCCTTGAGGTTCTCGCAGACCTGCTTTGCCTGTGCCTCGATACCGCCCTCTGCGAGGTTTCCGGTAGCGGGAACAATTGCGATCTGACCAGAGGTGTAGACCATGTTTCCTACGACCTTTGCCTGTGTGTAGGGACCGATAGCTGCGGGTGCGTTGGTGGTGAATACGTCTTTCATGTTGATGTCCTCCTGTGATTAATCTACGATCTTGAAGCCAGCCTCTGTGAGCGCCTTTCTGATTTCATTGAGGTGCTCGAAGTTTCTGGTCTCCATTTCAATTCTCAGGTAGCAGCCGTTGATGTCTGAGTTTCCAACGTGCTCGTGATGTACGCCGACAACGTTGCCGCCAAGCTGTGCGATGATCCTGGATACGCCGAGGAGCTGACCCGGCTTGTCGAGCAGCTCGATGTTGAGCAGGGCGGTTCTGCCGGACTTAACAAGGCCGCGGTGAATGACTCTGGACAGGATAGTAACGTCGATGTTGCCGCCGGATACAAGGCACACGACCTTCTTGCCATTTACGGGTACCTTATCGAACATTACAGCCGCAACGGAAACTGCGCCAGCGCCCTCTGCGATGAGCTTCTGCTGCTCGATGAGCGCCAGGATAGCCGCCGCGATCTCGTCATCGGTAACGGTAACGATCTCGTCAACGTACTTGCTGCAAATATCGAAGGTATGCTGACCGGGTTCCTTTACCTTGATTCCGTCCGCGATGGTGGAAACATTGTCAAGGCGCTCGATCTTGCCGTCTCTTATGGAGTTCACCATGCTGGGAGCTCCGGCGGCCTGTACGCCGTAAACCTTGATTTTCGGATTGAGCTGCTTTATGGTGTAGGCAACGCCGGAGATAAGTCCGCCGCCGCCGATCGGAACTACGACAGCGTCAACGTCGGGGAGCTGCTCGAGCACCTCCAGACCGATGGTGCCCTGACCTGCGATAACGTCCTCGTCGTCGAACGGGTGAATGAAGGTGTAGCCCTTCTCATCGCGGAGCTGGAGAGCCTTCGCGTAGGCGTCGTCGTAAACTCCCTCTACCAGGCAGACCTCTGCGCCGTAGGACTTGGTAGCCTCTACCTTAGAGATAGGCGCGCCGTCGGGCAGGCAGATGAGCGACTTGATACCGGCTCTGGAAGCCGCGAGAGCAACGCCCTGCGCGTGGTTTCCTGCGGAGCAGGCGATAACGCCCTTTGCCTTCTCCTCGTCGCTGAGCTGGGAGATCTTGAAATACGCGCCGCGCACCTTGAACGAACCAGTTACCTGGAGGTTCTCGGTCTTGAGGTAGACCTCGGCCTCCTTGTTGATCTTGGGAGCCTTGATGAGGTCGGTCTCCCTGATGACTTCCTTGAGAACGTGTGACGCCTTGTAAACCTTGTCTAGTGTAAGCATAAAAAAACTCCTCCTGCCGTTCGGCAATTTTTAGTCGGGTGCAGAGGAGCAGCTATTAAAAAATCCCCCTTGTCAGAGCGATAAGAGGGCATAAATATAAGCCAAATCAGCCTCTGTACATCCATCAATGCACTTCCCTTTAACGGTGGAAATCCGTACAGTCTTAGTATCTCCTGTATCACCGGGGGGGAACCATACTCCTGTATCACCGTGGCGACCGTATGTACAGCGGGGGTTCGGACTGTCTGCTACGGGCGGATCGCACGCGGAGGCTTTACTGCCTTGCACCAGACGGCAGCTCTCTGTAAAAGCGGACTCGGCATGTGGCGGAAAACCGCACCCATCAACGCATTTTTGATCTGCTGTACGGGAATAACTCCGTACAATGTGATTATACACCCCGATCCGGGATTTGTCAAGTATTTTCTGAAATTTCAGCATAAGGGAACCTCTAAAAACCGGTGCGAAAAGCAAAAATGGGCAGGGTGTGCCAGATTCTAGGAAAGCCGACGAAGTAAGGCTGTATGCCTTACGAGGAGGTTTGACGACGAAGATGGCGCGCACTGCACATTTTCGCTCACATGAGGTTTTTAGAGGTGACCATAATAATCCTGCAATATATGGAACGCGCCCGGAATTGCCGCCGGACAGCTCCGGGAACGCTTCATATTCCGCGCTGGAACAGCAAAATATCTTCGATTTTAACAAAAATCCCATATTTCCATAAATTACATGTGAAAAAACTTGGCAAAATCACAAAAAACATTTGACAAATCCAAAAAAATATGTCACAATAGAAGCAGGCGCTTTTTGCCGGGATTCAAACAGTTGTGGAGTATAAAAATGAATTTTTTAAAGAAAGCGGCGGCTGCGGCGTTATCCGCAGTAATGCTCGCGGGAATGACACTTCCTGCGTATGCGGAGGCAGACGGTACTGCCCTGATAAAAACCGGCGACGGCTCGACAATGCTGGTCGTGGACTTCGGAAATGAAACATCGGTCATAGACCCCGCCACAGGCGACAGTTCGGGCGATCCCGGGACCTCCGGAGCCGAGATAGTCACGCCCGGCGGCAGCACCGAAACGACCATAATCGACCCCGATGAAACGATATCAGGCAAGCCGGACAGCGTGCTCGACGTCTCTAACCACATCTACTCCGAGACGGATACCTCCGGCTGGACGGAGTGGGACGGAAAAACCAAAATGCAGAGCGGCGTCAACTACTACATATCAAAGGATACCAAGCTCCGCGGCAATTTCGGAGTTCCCGCAGGAAGCAGGCTGCTCATCAAGAGCGGCGCAAGGCTGGTCGTTTACACGGAGCGTTCACTGAACGTCCGCGGCATACTCACCATCGAGCCGGGCGCGGAGCTTATGACCTCCGGCACGCTGACCGTGTTCGAATCAGCAGGACTTGAAAACTTCGGCAGCTTCAAGGCAAGCGTGAGCGCGCTGGTAAGGATCGCGGGCGACTTCATAAACCGCAGCACCGGCAGCATGATAGCGTCCACGTCGGTGAACGTTTATAAAAACGGCACACTGCTGAACTACGGCGAGCTCAGCCTCACCACCAGTGCAGACATGGTAGTAACCGGCGATTTCCAGACCTCCGAGACCGGCAGACTGCTGTGCCACGGCAGCCTCTCAGTAACCATCAACGGACGCACCACCCAGGCGGGCTACTTCTCGCTTACCGGCAGCGTGGTGAACAGCGGCGTTTTCGTGTTTGAAAAAACCGTAAGATACTACAAGTCGAAGGCGGCGAGATTCGCAGTTTCAAAGAGCAGCCGCCTGATAGACTACCGCTACTCCAACGGAACATTCGTAAACCCCGACCCCGGCGACGACGACAACACCAGCGAGGACACCACCGACTCCGGTATCAAGGGCATCGACGTTTCCTACGCCCAGGGAGCCATCGACTGGCAGAAGGTGAAGGCTTCCGGCGTTGAGTTCGCAATGCTCCGCGCTTCGAGAGGACCCGTCAGCAGCACGCGTCCCGCTTCCGAGGATACCACGTTCAAGCGCAACATCACCGAAGCAGCCGAGGCAGGAATAAAGGTCGGAGTTTACCACTACCTGTATGCGCACACCGTGTCCGAGGCAAAGCAGGAGGCGAAGTTCTTCATAAAGACCATCTCGCCTTATCAGATAACCTACCCCGTAGTCCTCGACGTTGAGGAGCAGAGCCAGGCTAACCTCGGAAAGAGCGCCCTTACAAAGATCGTCAAGGCGTTCCTTGACGAAGTGAACGCGGCAGGCTACTACGGCATGCTGTACTCCAACAAGTCCTGGCTGACGACCTACCTTGATATGTCGAAGCTCACAGGCTACGAAGTATGGCTTGCGCAGTGGAACACCGTTCCTACCTACACGGGAGACTTCGGAATGTGGCAGTACACCTGCAAGGGAATCGTATCCGGAATCGACGGCTACGTCGACCTTAACCTCTCCTACAAGAACTACGCGAAAATAATCAAAAAGGGCGGATATAATCATTTGACATAATTATGACGGATTAATTCATAATTGGGAATTCGGAATTCGGAATTATGAATTCGGAATTATGGTGCCGGCTTCGCCGGAATATTTTAATTGATTCCCGGCGAAGATGATTGTCCTATTATAGGGGAACCTCTAAAAACCGGTGTGAAAAGCAAAAATGGGCAGGGTGTGCCAGCTTCTAGGAAAGCCGACGAAGTAAGGCTGTATGCCTTACGAGGAGGTTTGACGACGAAGATGGTGCGCACTGCACATTTTCGCTCACATGAGGTTTTTAGAGGTGACCATAGGTCTCAAGTAATAAAACACATAGAACAAAATCGGAGGAAAACATGGTTTTCCTCCGATTTTTTGGTCATTTTAGATTATCCGGCGAAGCCGGATACCGAAATTCCGAATTCCGAATTCTTAATTCCGAATTTTCCTTTGTCCAGTTTTGAATTTTCCTAGCCAGTTCGTTATTCCTGCTTCCCCGTAATCACTGACATCGGGTCTATCCACTTACCGCCCTGCTTAACTCCGAGGTGGAGATGCGGCTGCTGGACTATCTCAGCCTGGCAGGTGTCGGAGGTCTTGCCGATCACAGCGCCCTCCTGGATCTCCTGACCGGTTTTTACGCTCAGCTCCTTGGCAAGCCCGCAGTACTCCACAGTTAGCCCATTATCCTGCTCGACCACCACCATCACGCCCCACAGCGGGTCCTCGCGTATCTCGGTGACGGTTCCTGCGGACATCGACTTCACGTCAGTCCCGAGCGGGCAGAGGATATCGCAGCCGTCGTGGGTCTTCCACACGCCGAGGGTCTCGCTTTTCACCAGCTCGCCATTGCTGAACGGGTGGGATACTTCCCCGTCGACCGGCATGATATTGCGCGCTTCCGACTTCACCGGCTTGTTGACCTCCTCAGCCTCGGCGGTCTCCGGGGACTGAGCCTCAGCCGCCTGGGGAGCCGTAGTAACGGAGGGTCTGGAGGCCGCCGCGTCGTCGCGCTCTACTCCGCTCTGCTCCGCGTTCGCGGGGACGCTCTCAGGCGCGCTGAAAGTCCAGACGCTGGTTGAATCCGCGCTGGTGGTAGGGGTCAGGTTCGCCATCGTCCGGCTGTACGCCGCGAAGGACGCCGCCGCCACCGCGCCCACGCCAAGCACCGCGGCTGCCGCAAACGCCTTTGTATTCAGATTCTTTCTGTTTCTGTCCTTTTTCATGATGAGTTCCTTTCTCGTTTTTGGTATAGTATGCTCCGGGGTTCAGCCATAGTTTAGCCAGAATGTTTCCATTTATTCCGTAAATTATAGCTTTGTGAGAAAAACATTGACCCGGTGCGGCAAAACTCTGGTATTGCAGCGCTTGTTTTGTGGTTTATCAACAAAAAATTAAATTTTCGTAAAATTTTTGACAAACTACTGTACAATTCCCGAAAAATCATGTATAATTATGTTGTATGGATAAAAGAAGTGTTAAATCCAGAGCAATAAAGAATAATTGCTGTAAAAACAGGAGAATCTTGCAATGAATGTCTACGACATACTGAACCTGCTCGGGGGCATAGCCCTGTTCCTTTTCGGAATGCATACCCTCAGCGCTTCACTTGAGAAACTCGCGGGCGGAAAGCTCGAAACCTGGCTTGAAAAAGCGACGTCCAAACCCATCAAGGGCGTAGTGCTCGGCGCGATAATCACCGCCGTTATACAGTCGTCGGCTGCAACCACGGTCATGATAATCGGCTTCGTTAACTCGGGGCTGATGAAGCTGTCACAGGCTATCGGAGTCATCATGGGCGCTAACATCGGAACCACCGCGACAAGCTGGCTGCTCAGCCTTCAATCGATAAGCGGCTCGGACGGATTCAGCTTCCTGAACCTTCTTAAACCGACCACGTTTACACCTGTTCTTGCGGTCATCGGCGTGATCCTAATTATGTTCACCAAGTCGGACAAGAAAAAGACCATCGGCATGATCCTCGCGGGTTTCGCCGTACTGATGTTCGGCATGAACTCGATGTCCTCCGCAACTGCGGGTCTTGCTGAGAACGAGACATTCTGCAATATTTTGATGATGTTCTCGAACCCCGTGCTCGGCGTTGTCGCGGGAGCTGTCCTGACGGCTGTGCTTCAGTCCTCGTCGGCTTCCATCGGTATTCTGCAGTCCATCGCCATTTCCACGGGTAAGGTCACATACTCCGTGGCGCTGCCGCTTCTGCTCGGTCAGAATATCGGCTCCTGCGTTACCGCGCTTATCTCCTCCGTCGGAGCAAACAAGCCGGCTAAGCGCGTAGCGTTCGTTCACCTTTATTTCAACGTTATCGGAACCGTTGTGTTCCTTTCGATATTCTACCTGCTGAACGCATTCATCAGTATGCCATTCATGGAGGAATCGCTGAACGCAGTCGGTATCGCGGTTATACACACCGGATTCAACGTGCTGGCTACCGCGCTGTTCCTGCCGTTCACCAAGCAGCTTGAGAAGCTCGCCTGTCTGACCGTCCGCGACGATTCCAACGACGAGAAGCTCACCCCTATGCTGCTTGACGAGCGTCTGCTCAAGACCCCGTCCGTAGCTATCGAGCAGTGCCGCAACGTCTGCATTCGCATGGCGAGACTTACTCAGGAAACTCTGAAAATGTCGATGGAGGTCGTTACGACCTACGACGCGAAGAAGTGCGCCGAGGTAATAGACAACGAGAATGCAATAGATATTTTCGAGGACAAGATAGGTTCATATATTCTGAAAATAAGCTCGAAGGATCTCTCTGAGAACGACAGCAAGATAGTATCCAGCATGCTGCACACGATAGGCGATCTGGAGCGCATTTCCGACCACGCGGTGAACATCGTGGAAGCCGCCGAGGAAATGCACAGCAAAAAGATCAAGTTCTCGCAGCAGGCTCTCAGGGAACTTCCGGTCATCGTCAACGCAGTGAGCGAAATACTGGACATGTCGATAAACGCGTTTGTAAACAATGACGTGAATCTCGCAAAGAACGTTGAGCCTCTTGAGGACGTGATCGACCAGCTCCGCAGCGACCTTAAGACCCGCCATATCGAGCGTCTGCGCAACGGAAAGTGCACGATAGAGCTGGGCTTCATCCTGCAGGATCTGCTGACGAACTTCGAGCGCGTATCCGATCACTGCTCGAATATCGCGGTGTACCTCATTCAGATAAGCGACAACAGCATGGACACCCACGAATATATGAACGAGCTGAAAAAGCTCGACCGCTCCGAATTTATGGACGAGTTCAACGATTACAAGAACAAGTACATTCTTCCGGAACAGAGCTGAAAGTGAATTCGGCGTCAATTAAGATCAACGGGCAGGCGATCGGCTTGCCCGTTTTTAATGTTTAAAAGTTGAAAAAATATGCGGCAGGGCAGCGAATTTTGAGTTTTCCACACCGCCGTGATTTGATGTTGACAAAAAACAGCGTCTGTGTTATACTGAAAACGGCTCTCCGGCGGGATATTCCGCGGGAGTAAGGCATATATTATCGTTCAAGAGGTATTCCCTGAAAGGAGAACACATGAAAAGGATCTTATCTATTATAATGGCTGCCGCGGTAGCTGCGGCATGCACCGTCACCGCCGGCGCGGAGGGCAGCGAGCTTGTCGTGCTGGGCGACTCCATCACCAGCGGCTACGGGCTTGACGGCTACGTTTCCGGCGATAACTACAGCGCAGCGGGCAGCTTCGCGAACATGCTCGGCGCGGATTTCGGAGGCTACGAGAACTTCGCGGTCGACGGCAGAACATCCGGCGAGCTTCTGACCGCCCTCGAAGACGCTGATATCGCTGCGGCTCTCGCAGGAGCTGACACAGTTGTCATCTCCATCGGCGGCAACGACTTCCTTCAGCCGATGATAAGCGCGGTTCAGAGCGCGGTGATGTCCGACCCCGACCTGCTTTCTACATTACAAGGCGGGGAAACTCAGCTCAACGAGGACAACTACATGCAGATAATGACGCAGATGATGTCCGTAATGCTGGACGCCGTTGATTCCGTGGACGTCTCCGCTATAGGCGAAAACATATGCGGCATTCTCAGCGAGATCTCCGACCTCAATTCCGAGTGTCAGGTGATACTCCTGACCGTATACGACCCGTTCGAGGGCGTACAGGGCATGGAAATGATGGACGTCGCAGCCCGCGAAAAGCTCGGTGAACTCAACGCGGAGATATTTGAAGAAGCTAAGGGGCACGGCGTGGAGGTAGCGGACGTACACTCCGCGTTTGAGGGTCACGCGCTGGAATACACGAACATTTCCTCAATGGATATCCACCCGAACAAGGAAGGTCACAGCGCTATTTATTCGCTGCTGTCCGGGCTGACCGCAGAGCAGACCTCCGCGCCGGTAACTGGCGCCGTGACCGCTGAGGCTGACGGCTCGGAAAGCGCGGTTGAAACTCCCGCGGAAGCCCCTGCAAAGGGCAGCCCCGACACCGGAGCCGGTGGAGCGGCAGCGTTCGCTGGTATCGCGGCTCTGGCGGCTGCCGGAGTATTCGCGTGCAGAAAGCGCAAATAAAAAAATATGTATTGAAATTTGCAGGAAAGTGTGGTATAATTATTCAGGAAACCGCATTTCTGCGGTAATTACATAATACGGAGGAAAACACAATGTCCATGTATATCACCTGTCTTGACCTCGAGGGCGTACTGGTTCCCGAGATCTGGATCGCATTCGCTGAGGCGAGCGGAATCCCCGAGCTCAAGCGCACCACCCGCGACGAGCCGGACTACAACAAGCTCATGAACTGGAGACTCGGCATACTCAAGGAGCACGGTCTGGGTCTGAAGGAGATCCAGGAGACCATCGCAAAGATCGACCCGATGCCCGGCGCTAAGGAGTTCCTCGATGAGCTGCGCTCCTTCTGCCAGGTGATCATAATTTCCGATACATTCTCCCAGTTCGCAGGCCCGCTCATGAAGAAGCTCGGCATGCCTACCATCTTCTGCAACACCCTCGAGGTCGCTCCGAACGGCGAGATCACAGGCTTCAAGATGCGCTGCGAGCAGTCCAAGCTGACAACAGTTAAGGCGCTCCAGTCCATTGGTTTCGAGACCATCGCAAGCGGCGACAGCCACAACGACCTCGGAATGATCCGTGCAAGCAAGGCAGGCTTCCTGTTCAAGAGCCCTGACAATATCAAGGCTGACAACCCTGACCTCCCCGCATACGAGACCTACGATGAACTCATGGCTGCCATCAAGAAGGCTATGGACTGATAAACTAATTAAAAATCCCGGGCTGAAAACAGTCCGGGATTTTTTTGTTCAATATCGGGCGTATCAGATCTTATCCAGAGCCTGTGCGATATCGTCGATGAGGTCCTGAGCGTCCTCAAGACCGCAGGAGTATCTTACGAGGTTCGGGAATACTCCGCATGCCTTCAGCTCCTCGTCGTTCATCTGGCGGTGAGTTGCGCTCGCCGGGTGGAGGCAGCAGGTGCGTGCGTCCGCAACGTGGGTCTCTATCGCGCCGAGTCTCAGGTGCTTCATGAACTCCTCGGCAGCCTTTCTGCCGCCCTTCATGCCGAAGCTAACTACGCCGCAGGTACCATCGGGCATGTACTTCTGCGCAAGATCGTAATACTTGTCGCCGGGAAGTCCGGGGTAGTTCACGAACTCTATTTTGTTGTGCTGGCTCAGGAACTTCGCTACTGCAAGACCGTTCTCGCAGTGGCGCTTTACGCGTACATGCAGGCTCTCAAGTCCGAGATTGAGAATAAACGCGTTCATCGGAGCCTGTATAGAACCGAGGTCGCGCATCATCTGCGCGGTCGCCTTTGTGATGAACGCTCCGCCCATGCCGAATTTCTCGGCGTAGGTTATCCCGTGGTAGCTCTCGTCAGGAGTGCACAGCCCCGGGAACTTGTCGGCGTGCTCCAGCCAGTCGAATCTGCCGCTGTCTACGATGCAGCCGCCTACCGCAGCGCCGTGGCCGTCCATGTACTTGGTGGTGGAGTGGGTAACGATATCAGCGCCCCACTCGAACGGGCGGCAGTTGACCGGAGTTGCAAATGTGTTGTCAACGATCAGCGGAACGCCGTGCTCATGCGCAGCCTTCGCGAACTTCTCGATGTCGAGAACAGTCAGGGCGGGGTTTGCGATGGTCTCGCCGAAAACCGCCTTGGTGTTCGGCTTGAACGCCGCGTTCAGCTCCTCGGGAGTGCAGTCGGGGCTTACGAACGTGAAATCAATGCCCATCTTGCGCATGGTAACGTTGAACAGGTTGAACGTACCGCCGTAGATCGAGCTGGAAGCGACTACGTGGTCTCCGCAGCTTGCGATGTTGAACACCGCGAAGAAGTTCGCAGCCTGACCCGAAGAAGTCAGCATTGCGGCGGAACCGCCCTCAAGCTCGGCTATCTTAGCGGCAACGGTGTCGTTCGTGGGGTTCTGAAGGCGGGTGTAGAAGTATCCGCTGGCTTCAAGGTCGAACAGCTTGCCCATGTCCTCACTGGTGGCGTACTTGAAGGTGGTGCTCTGGATTATCGGCACCTGCCTAGGTTCGCCGTTTCCGGGAGTGTAGCCTCCCTGGACGCATTTGGTTCCCATTTTTAATTCGCTCATTGGTTTTCCTCCTGAATAATAACCTGGTATGGTTTTATATACATTTTTAATTATACTCCCTTTTCCGCATATTGTCAAGAATGATTGACAAACCTCCGGGAATAGTGTATAATGTTCACATGATAAAAGCAAATGAACGGAAGTGAGAACATGCATTTAGTCCAGGCGAAGGGAATACTGTCCGCGCACAATGGGATAAACGTCTACCGCGGGTGTACGCACGGGTGCATTTACTGCGACTCCCGCAGCCTGTGCTACCACACTCCGGTGCCGTTCGAGGACGTCGAAGCGAAGGAGAACGCTCCGCAGCTTCTTGAAGCCGCGCTTCGCTCAAAGCGGAAGCGCTGTATGATAGGGACCGGCGCAATGTGCGACCCGTATCTCCACGCCGAAAAGGAGCTTCAGCTCACCCGGCGCTGCCTTGAGGTCATCTGCCGGAACGGATTCGGCGCTGCCGTGCTGACGAAATCAGATATGGTTCTGCGGGACATCGACCTGCTGGAGCAGATCAACCGCGATTCAAAAGCGGTGGTTCAGATGACCCTGACCACCCTTGACGACGACCTGTGCCGCATAATAGAGCCGAACGTCTGCCCGACCTCCCGGCGATTTGAGGTGCTGTGCGAGCTGCGTGAACGCGGTATCCCGACGGTGGTGTGGCTGACGCCGCTGCTGCCGTTCATCAACGATACCGAGGAGAACGTCCGTGGGATACTGGAGCTGGCTCACCGGGCGGGCTGCAAGGGCGTGATGGCGTTCGGAATGGGGCTGACCCTGCGCGACGGCAGCCGCGAATACTTTTACGAGGCGCTTGACAGGCACTTGCCGGGCGTAAAGGAGCGCTATATAAAGCGCTACGTGAACAATTACGAGCTGCCCTCCCCGGATACGGCGCGGCTTCTTGCGATGTTCCACGAGGAGTGCGTGCGGTACGGCATGATGTCCGAGCCAGACAGGATATTCGCGTATCTGAATGAGTTCCCGGAGTGCGAGCAGCTCACATTATTCTGAGGTGAAACATGATAAACAACTATGTCAAGATGATATGCGGAATGCTGGAGCTTCCCATGCCGCAGGTGTTTTATAACGACTCCGCGCTTGAACCGGGGCAGCATGCAAGGCTCACGCCGGATGGGAAGCAGCTATATCTGAGGAAGCTGAAAACCGCGTCGCTGGATCAGCTTTTCGCGGCTTCGTCGGAGCTTCGGCGGGAGTGGCAGCGCCGCAGGGACGCTGCGATGTATTACGGGAGCTATAAAACGCGGGAGGAGCTTCCGCTGAGGGAGTTCAGCCTACAGCCCGCCGAGGTGGACGCGAACGCGTTCGCCGCCGTTATGGTTTCGGCGTTTTTCGGCGTGGAGCCGGTTTTCGATGAATACCCGGGCGTGACCCGGAGCCGTATTGAAAGCCGCATCGCAGAGATACGCCGCGACGAGTTCCCGCAGCTTGCCGGAATGAAGCTGCCGCATTGATAAGTGGAGCAGCCGGGTTGATTTACATGAGGTTTAGAAGGTAATAAATTGTTTACAGGAGGCACCTTTGAGCCGCCCTCCCGCACGGAGTGCGGATACTCTGCGCGCGCCGGCGCGCAGTCAAACGATTAAAGAGCGCTAAAGATTGTGGGGGAAAACAAGAGTTTTCCCCCACAATCACATATTACTGATTTTCCTCTGCACCAAACACCCCGGCGGACTGCTGAGGCAGCGTCAGGCAGGCTGAAATTCAGAATTAAAACTCCACCTTGAGACCTTCAGCGCTTCTGATGGTGTAATCCTTAGCTGTGCCCTCGGCTGTTACCTTGATGGTGTCGCCGCTGCGTACTGCCTTTACGGTCAGGACTACGCTGCTGTCTGCGTCGTAGATGGTGGTCTCAGCGGACTTGCCGTCCTCAAGCTGATAGATAACGATGTCTGCCTTGTCGCCGTATGCGTAGGTGAATGCGCGCTCGAAGTTACCGTAAGCTACGATGCTGTTCGGCTTTGCGAGCACCGGCATCTCGAAGTAGTTGTTCTTGGTGGAGTACCACTTGCCGCCCTCGTATACCCTGCCGCTCTGGATATCGGTCCAGTTTCCTGCGGGTACGTAGAAGTCCGCAATGCCCTCTTCATTGAATACCGGAGCAACCAGCAGGTTGTCGCCAAGCATGTACTGACGGTCGAGGGACAGCGTAGCGGGATCGTCCGCGTATTCCATTACCATTGCTCTCATCATCGGAACGCCGGTGGCGTGGGTCTTGTGAGCCTGCGTCCAGAGGTACGGCATCAGCTTGCCCTTGAGCTTTGTCCAGTGGCGGAGTACGTCGCAGCTCTCCTCGTCGAAGTTCCACGGAACGCGGTAGGAGCTGTTGCCGTGCAGTCTGGAATGAGAGGACATCAGACCGAATGCGCACCATCTCTTGTAGAGGTCGGGAGTACCCTGAGCCTCAAAGCCGGAGATGTCGTGGCTGAAGTAGCCGAAGCCGCTCATGCAGAGGGACAGACCGCCGCGGAGGGTCTCCCACATGGACTCGTAGTTGGAGAAGCAGTCGCCGCCCCAGTGTACCGGGAACTGCTGACCGCCGACAGTAGCGGAACGTGCGAACAGGCACGCCTTGTCCTTGCCGTAGAATTCCTCGAGCACCTCGAATACACACTTGTTGTAGAGGTAGGTGTAATAGTTGTGCATCTTGTAGGGATCGCTGCCGTCATAGTAAACGACGTCCTTGGTCGGGATACGCTCGCCGAAGTCGGTCTTGAATGCGTTAACGCCCATCTCGCAGAGTGTGCGCAGCTTGCCCTTGTACCACTCGCACGCAGCGGGATTCGTGAAATCAACGATAGCCATGCCGGGCTGCCACATGTCGCCCTGCCATACGCTTCCGTCCTTGGTCTTGAGGAAGTAGCCGCCCTTCACGCCCTCGTCGAACATGGAGGAGCGCTGCGCGATGTAGGAGTTGATCCAGACGCAGATCTCAAGACCCTTTGCCTTCAGTCTGTCCAGCATAGCCTTGGGGTCCGGGAACATTCTCTTGTCCCATGTGAGGTCGCACCAGTTGAATTCCTTCATCCAGAAGCAGTCGAAGTGGAATACCTCCAGCGGGATATCGCGCTCCGCCATGCCGTCGATGAAGCTGGAAACTGTAGCCTCGTCGTAGTTGGTGGTGAAGGATGTAGTCAGCCACAGACCGAATGTGTAAGCCGGAGTGAGGGCGGGCTTGCCGGTCAGTGTGGTGTAGGTGGAAACAACGTCGGTCAGCTTCCCGCCGCCGATAACGAAATACTCAAGGTGCTCGCCCTGAACCGAGAAAGCTACCTTGGAAACGGTCTCGCTTGCGACCTCGAACGTTACCTTCTCGGGGTGGTTAACGAACACGCCGTAGTTTCTGGAAGAAACGTAGAACGGAATGGACTTGTAGCTCTGCTCGGAGCTTGTGCCGCCGTCGTTGTTCCATACCTCGACGGTCTGACCGTTCTTTACGAATGTGGAGAACTTCTCGCCGAAGCCGTACAGGCACTCGCCTACGGAGATGTTGAGCATCTCGCGCATAACTGCGCCGTCAGCGGTCTCGTCATGGGAGAAGAACGGCTTCATCTCATCGTTTGCCATGCGCTCGTTGGTCTTCCACTGATCCTCGGTGATGTAGGACGTGGTGCGCCAGCCTTCCTTGGTGAGGAGCCTGTCGTTGTAGTAGTACTTGATATCCCATGCGCCGCCCTTTGCGACAACTACCTTAGTATTGCCGGAAATAAGCTCGTATGCGCCGTCGGTCTCCTTGATGACGGGTCTGAAGCTCTTGTCCTCGTTGAGCTGGAAATCGGGAGACTTATGTACTCTTCCCTTGTAGTGGTCGATGGACACCTTGATGGTGTTCTCCAGCGTGGAAGTGAAGGTTATCTCAAGCACAGGACCGCCCAGGGTCATGCCTCTGTTGCCTATCCACTGGTTGGTGGCAAGTACGTTGATAGAGGTCTCATCTGCAGTTACCTCGTACATCTGGGTAGCGTAGTTCACGCCGTAACCGGGCTTGTTCAGCCATAATCCGTCTGCATACTTCATTGGTCATTTCCTCCGTAAATCTATTTCTCCGCAATGGGCGGTAATCGTTTACACGCCCGATGGTCTTATTCTATCATACTTATATGAATTTTTCAAGGGGGTAAACAAAATTTTATTATTTTTTGGGAAAAAAATTGAATTATCCGAAAAAAGGCTTGAAATTTATATCGTACAGTTTTATAATATGGAATAAAGGATTCTCAGAAAAATACAGAATAGGGGGCATTCCATGAGAAATACAGATAAGAGAAGGGATATTCTCGACTTAAAAATAGGCAAGTCGGTAAAATATACGGCGGCGGCGTTTTCCGGAGCGTTCATGCACCTCACCTTTCTGGTGATATTCGCTATTATTAAGCTATACGTCATGGTAATTTTCAATGTTTTCAGCGTTGGACTGTACATAGTACTGGGCATGATATGCAAGCGCGAGAACTTCGAGAGAAGGGCGTACAACTGGATATCCGCAATTTACTTTGAGATAGCCTTACACTCGTTTTTTTGCACACTGTTTCTGGGAGTTAACACCTGCTTCTTCCTCTACACGATGATGACCATTCCTGTGATGCTGTACTACCTATTCCTCACCTGCGAAAAAAAGATGTTCAAGCGCGGGACGCTGCTCTTCTCGCTTTGCTCGCTGGCGTTCCTGGGCGCGGCGCTGGTGTTCGACCACTTCTGCGACCCGTTCTTCTACACGTTCCGCAGACCCCTCACCCTTAACGAGACCGACCTCATGCGCACCATCAACATAGCCTTTAATATAGTACTGCTGTTCGGGTTCAGCACGCTGTTCATCCTCGAGATACACAACCTCATCAACAAGCTCAACGAAACCAACGACCGGCTGAACTACATCGCCACCCACGACGCCCTCACCGGGCTGTACAACCGCCACAGCCTCACCGGAGCGCTCAGCGCGCTTAAAACCTCCGAACGCCCGTTCTGTATCGTAATGGGCGACCTCGACGACTTCAAGAAGGTCAACGACACCTACGGCCACGAGTGCGGCGACGTCGTGCTGAAAAGCGTATCCGAAGTGATACTCCGCAACATGGGCGGCGGGAACACCGCCTGCCGCTGGGGCGGCGAGGAGATCCTCATGATAATGTACGGCACCGCGATGGATTGTTTCAACACTATCTCCCGTATAAAAGCCCAGATAAACAACCTTAAAATCACGCACGACGGCACGCCTGTGAAGGTCTCTATGACCTTTGGATTCGCCGCCAGCGGCGAATCCGGGAGCCAGGATATCGACGCCATGCTCTCGACCGTCGACAAACGGCTCTACAAGGGAAAGGCAAGCGGCAAGAACGTTATCGTTGTCGAATAATACCGAATAAAGCAGGAATGTAAAATGAGCAAAGTAATCAAATTCGTAAAAAAGGAAGCCGTGCTGTTCATTTCTCTTGCGGCAGCGCTTATTTCAATGATATTCACCCCGCCGAACCCGGAATACCTCGGCTACGTGGACTGGTCGACCCTGGGGCTGCTGTTCTGCCTGATGGCGGCTGTGCAGGGCTTCGGAAGCATAGGCGCGTTCTCAAGACTCGCCGGAACGCTCACCAGGCGGTTCCACAGCACCCGCAGCCTGGGCGCGGCGCTGGTGCTGATGTGCTTCTTCCTCGCGATGCTGGTGACGAACGACGTGTCGCTGCTGACCATCGTCCCGCTTACCATCGCGCTGTTCCGCAGCATGCCGGAGGTCTGTATCCGCACCGTAGTTCTCGAGACCGCTGCGGCAAACCTCGGCTCCATGGCTACCCCGATGGGGAATCCGCAGAACCTCTATATTTACTCGCATTTCAGCATGCCGGTCGCGGATTTCTTCCGGGTAACGCTCCCTCCGACCGCGCTCAGCCTTGCGCTGCTCCTGCTCTCCGTGCTGCTTATCCCCCGCAGTAAGCTGTCCGCGCCTGAAAGCCCTGAAAACGCCGCGGACGTCCCGGCGGGCGCCTCCGGGAAACGCATGAAGCTTCGGGCGGCGCTGTTTTCCGCTGCGGCGGCGGTCAGCCTGTGCACCGTGCTGAGGCTCCTCGACTGGCGCATCTGCCTTGTCGTGGTGCTCGTGTGCGTATTGACTGCGGACTGGCGTGTGCTCAGACGCGTTGACTACGCCCTGCTCCTGACCTTTATATGCTTCTTCGTTTTCGTCGGGAATCTCTCCGCAGTCCCGGCCGTCAGGGAGCTTATCAGCGGCGTGGTTTCCGGTCGGGAAATGCTGGTCGGCGTACTGCTCTCGCAGGTGATAAGCAACGTACCCTGCGCGGTCATGCTCTCAGGGTTCACCGGGAATGCGGAGCAGCTCCTGCTCGGCGTGGATATCGGCGGTCTGGGGACGCTCATAGCCTCCCTCGCGAGCCTAATCTCATTCAAGCTCTATTGCGCTTCGGACGGCGCACGGAAGGGGCGCTACCTCGCGGAGTTCACGGTGTATAATTTCGCCATGCTGATAGTGCTTTTTGCGGCGCAGACAGGCTTCAACGCCCTGTCAGCCTGAATTTTCCCGCCCCCGCCTGCATATGCTGTACGGGGTGAGAGTATGGTTTACAGCTTCAACGACATCAGGTGCAAGGAGATAATCAACGTCCGCAACGGCTGCCGCATCGGCTTCCCGGACGATATCGAATTTGAGAACTGCACCGCTAAGATCTGCCGGCTCATCGTTTACGGAAAAGCGCGGTTCTTCGGGCTTTTCGGCAGAGAAGAGGACATCTGCATAAAATGGTGCGATATTGAGGTCATCGGCGAGGATACGATACTCGTATCCTGCCAGGAACCGTCAAATTCGCCAAAGAAGCGCGGCAAATTATTCGGAAATTTGTTGAAATAAACTCTGCGGCAGATGTTGAAAAAAATCTGCCGTTGTGGTATAATATTTCAGTAAGTGTGCGGAATAATATGCACAAATACACACACGGCGCAGCCGTTCCGCCGGTGCGCTCACGCGTCCGGGACGTTCAGCCGTGGAGGAAAATTCATTTTAACCAAATTCAGGAGGAAAAATCAATGGCAGTAGTATCTATGAAGCAGCTTCTCGAAGCAGGCGTACATTTCGGTCACCAGACAAGAAGATGGAACCCTAAAATGGCTCCCTACATCTTCACCGAGAGAAACGGCATCTACATCATCGATCTTCAGAAGACCGTAAGAAAGCTCGACGAGGCTTACAACTTCGTACACGAAGTTGCAGCAAACGGCGGCGAGATCCTGTTCGTAGGCACCAAGAAGCAGGCTGCTGATTCCATCAAGGAAGAGGCTACCCGCGCAGGCGCACATTATGTAAACGCCAGATGGCTCGGCGGCATGATGACCAACTTCAAGACCATTCAGAGAAGAATCGCAAGACTTGAGCAGCTCCACACCATGGAGACCGACGGCACATTCGACCTGCTCCCCAAGAAGGAAGTAATCAAGCTCAACCTCGAGATCGAGAAGCTCGAAAAGTTCCTCGGCGGTATCAAGAACATGAAGAAGCTCCCCGGCGCTCTGTTCATCGTTGACCCCCGCAAGGAGAAGATCGCAGTAGCTGAGGCTAAGAAGCTCGGTATCCCGGTTGTTGCTATCGTTGACACCAACTGCGATCCTGACGAGATCGACTACGTTATCCCCGGCAACGACGACGCTATCAGAGCAGTAAAGCTCATTGCCGGCGCTATGGCTGACGCTATCATCTCCGCTAAGCAGGGCTCCGCAGACGCTGCTGAAGAGCAGGCTGCTCCCGCTGAGGACGCTGAGTAATTCGTATATACACAACGTAAAATACAGTTAAAGGAGAACAAAAATGGCTAATATTACAGCAAGCGACGTTAAAGAACTTCGCGAAATGACCGGCTGCGGCATGATGGACTGCAAGAGAGCTCTCGTTGAGGCTGACGGCAACAGAGATGAGGCTGTTAAGATCCTCCGTGAGAAGGGCCTTGCAAAGGCTGCCAAGAAGGCAGGCAGAATCGCTGCCGAGGGTATCGTAAAGGCTAAGGTAAACGGCACAAACGGCGTTATCGTTGAGATCAACTGCGAAACTGACTTCTGCGCAAAGAGCGACAAGTTCCTCGAGCTGGTTGAGACTATCACTGATACTATCCTCGCTAACGACGCAGCAGACGTTGAGGCTCTCAAGAACTGCACAATCGCAGGCGGCGCACAGACCGTTTCCGAGTATATGACCGAGAAGATCGCCACCATCGGTGAGAACATGAACATCCGCCGTTTCACCAAGATGACTGGCACACTGGTTCCCTACATGCACGATGGCGGCAGACTGGGTACACTGGTTAAGCTCGACACCGACAAGCCCGAGGACGCAGCTGTTCTCGCATGCGGCAAGAACGTAGCTCTCCAGATCACCGCTCTGAACGCACAGTACGTTTCCCAGGCTGATATCCCTGCTGACGTACTCGCTAACGAGAAGGAAGTACAGCTCGGCCTGGTAAGAACCGAGAACGAGCAGTCCGCTAAGCCCAAGCCCGAGAACGTACTTGAGAAGATCGTTGAGGGTCGTCTCAGAAAGTACTTCGAGGAAGTTTGCCTCCTCGATCAGAAGTACTTCAAGGACGATACAATGTCCATCGCTAAGTATGTTGAGTCTGAGGCTAAGGCAGCAGGCGCTTCCATCAAGATCGACTCCTTCGTACGCTACGAGCGCGGCGAGGGCATCGAGAAGAAGCAGGACGACTTCGCTTCTGAAGTTGCTGCTATGGCTAAGGGCTAATGCTAATCGCTTAATGCAATTCGGGGCTGTCCGCAAGGGCAGCCCTTTTTGTATGTAATAGAAAATCCCCGGAGCGCTTACGCGCCCCGGGGATTTACGTGCCGCTATATCACTTTGTTACTTTTTCCACTTCATTGAAATGTCGAACGCCTTGACGCTGTGGGTCAGAGCGCCGAGGGAGATTATATCAACACCGGACTCTGCGACCTCGCGGATATTCTCCATTGTGACGTTGCCGCTTGCCTCCAGCTTTGCCCTGCCGTTTACCAGCTTCACTGCCTTCGCCATCGTCGGGCAGTCCATGTTGTCCAGCATTATTACGTTCACGCCGCAGTCCACTGCCTCCTGAACCTCCTCGAGGTTTCTCGTTTCGACCTCGATCTGGAGCATATGTCCTGCCTTCTGGCGGAGCGCGTTCACAGCCGCGGTGATACCTCCGTATGCGTCGATGTGGTTATCCTTGAGCATTGCCGCGTCTGTAAGGTTGTAGCGGTGGTTGCGGCCGCCGCCGACCGTTACCGCGTACTTCTGGAGAGGGCGCAGTCCCGGGAGAGTCTTGCGGGTATCCGCAATGCTGGCGTTGGTTCCCTTCACAAGCTCGACGCACTTGTTGGTGTAGCTCGAAATTCCGCTCATGTGCTGGAGCAGATTCAGAGATGTGCGCTCAGCTTTCAGCATGAGGCGGGTGTGTCCGGTGAATTCCGCGATGATATCGCCGTACTTCACCTTGTCGCCGTCCTTGAAGCGGCACTCGATCTTCATTTCCGGGTCGAGTATCGTGAATACCCGCAGCGCTACTTCGAGTCCGCACAGAACGCCGTCTGCCTTGGACATGAAATACGCCGATGAAATGCTGTCCTCCGGGATAAGCAGGTCAGCGGTGCTGTCGATGTAGTTGATGTCCTCGGTCAGCGCAGTCTTGATTATATCGTCAACGTAAAACGGTAAGAGTATCATTCCTTGTCCTTCCTTTCAAGTACCTCGGTGAGAATTATGTACGCAACGGTCACCAGCGACTTCGTTTCAACGAAATCGGACGTGATCTCGTAGCCGCCGTTGTAGACCTGATCCTTCAGCTCCTTGATACGCGCGAGACCCTTCTCAGCCTCCTCGTAGTTCGGCTTGATGAAGTACGCCTTCTGCATGATATGGCGTATCTCGGTGCGGATACCGTGCGGAAGCGGCTTGCCCTCCGGGGAGCTCATCGGGTACTCAACGCACTCGCGGTCGTCCTCGCGGCGGTTCTTCGTGATGTCCTCGGCGATAAGACGAGAGAACACCAGCGCCTCCAGCAGGGAGTTGCTCGCCAGACGGTTCTTTCCGTGTACACCGGTGTGGGAGCACTCGCCCGCAGCGTACAGACCGGGGATATTCGTAGCGCCCTTGCCGTCGACGTTGATACCGCCCATCAGATAGTGCTGGCAGGGGTAAACCGGGAACGGCTCCTTGGTCATGTCGTAGCCCTTCTCGAGCACCTTGCTGTAGATCATCGGGAAGTGTCCCTTGACGAACTCGGGATCCTTGTAGGAAATATCCAGCCAGAACTCATCGGAGCCGGTCTCCGCCTGCTCCTTCATCATGCACTCGGAAACCACGTCGCGTGGAGCAAGCTCCTTGCGCTCCGGCTCGTACTTCTGCATGAAGCGCTCCTTGTGGCAGTTCAGCAGGTACGCTCCCTCGCCGCGGACAGCCTCGGAAACAAGGAAGCACTCACGGTTCTTGCGGTCGGCGAACGCCGTCGGGTGGAACTGCACGTAGCTCAGGTTCTTTATCTCAGCGCCGAGGTTGTACGCGAGCTGAATTCCATCGCCGGTGGCGATCGCGGAATTCGTGGTGTAGTCGTAGACTCTGCCGATACCGCCGGTCGCCAGGATAACCGCGTCAGCGCAGTAGTACTGGTGCTCCTGCTTTCCCGGCTCGTCGTTGTGGGCGAGGACGTCCGCGAAGAACATTCCGTCCTGCTTCTCAAGGCGGCAGAGCACAGACCAGTTGACTACGGTCACGTTTTTAAGCTCCTGCACCTGCTTTATCAGGTTGGTTTCGATCTCGAAGCCGGTTGTATCCTTGTGGTGGGCGATACGGCGGCGGGAGTGTCCGCCCTCGCGGGTAAGCTCGATGCTGCCGTCCTGCTTGAGGTCGAACTCAACGCCGTACTTCTCCTTCAGGCGCATAACGTCGGTGGGTCCCTGCTCGACAAGTATCTTTACGTTGTCGAGATTGTTCTTGTAATGCCCTGCGACGAGGGTATCCTTTATATGAAGCTCGTAGCTGTCATTTTCCTTGTCCATAACAGCCGCAACGCCTCCCTGGGCAAGCGCGGAATTGCAGAGCGTAAGCTCTCTTTTGCTCAGCATGAGGATCTTCAGATCCGGTGCGAGGTTCAGCGCGGCGTAGATACCGGAGATACCGGTGCCGACGATGATAACGTCATATCTTTGGAATTTCAAAGCGATCAGCCTTTCTTTTCCGGACTTTCGCCCGTTTATATCACCGCGACTGGGCGGTTGATTTTGCACTTGACATATCGGAAAAATATTGTTATAATACCGATATGTGTGTAATTACTTACGTCCGCGCACTCACGCGCAGACCGGGAAACTTACTCCGAATCCCGGAGTAACATGAGAAGGAGTAATTATGGAAGAAAAACACCTTACAAGGGCAATACTCATCGGTGCGGACACCGGCGAGTACGACGCCGAAAGCTCGATGGACGAGCTCTCAGAGCTTGCAAAGACCGCCGGAGCGGAGGAGCTTGCAAGAGTTCTTCAAAAGCGCGAAGCCTACGAGCCTGCCACCGTCATAGGCGAGGGAAAACTCGCCGAGGTGAAGGAGCTTTGCGGCTCACTTGGCGCGGAGCTTCTTATATTCGACTGCGAGCTTACCGCGTCGCAGATACGAAACGTTGAAGACGAAACCGACGTCCGTGTCATCGACCGCACCATGCTGATACTGGATATCTTCGCAGGCCGCGCGGTCTCCCGTGAGGGCAAGCTGCAGGTCGAGCTTGCGCAGCTGAAATACCGCCTGCCGCGGCTCATGGGAATAGGCGCTTCCCTGTCGAGGCTCGGCGGAGGAATCGGCACGCGAGGTCCCGGCGAGACCCAGCTTGAAACCGACCGCCGCCATATCCGCAGGCGTATCGACAAGCTGTCAGCGGAGCTGAAGGAGCTTGAGGAGCGCCGCGGCTACGCCCGTGACCGCCGCAAAAAGGACAGCGTGCAGGTCGGAGCCATCGTAGGCTACACCAACGCGGGGAAATCCACGCTGCTGAACCTGCTGACCGGTGCGGACGTCCTCGCGGAGGATAAGCTGTTCGCCACCCTCGATCCGACCTCCCGGGCTATAGAGCTTCCCGACGGAAGGAGTCTGCTGCTCGTCGATACCGTAGGACTTATCCGCCGTCTGCCGCACCATCTGGTGGAGGCGTTCAAATCCACGCTTGAGGAGTCCGCCTGCGCGGACATCATAATCCACGTCTGCGACGTATCCGACCCGGAAGCCGCCGAGAAAGCGGACGTAACGCTGAAGACCCTCGCCGACCTCGGCGCCGCCGAGATACCGGTAGTCACCGTGCTCAACAAGTGCGACCTGCTGACCGAGAATATCCCGGAGGACGATTCCACGGTGAAGATAAGCGCGAAGAAGGCGCAGGGGATCGACAGGCTGCTGAAGGTCGTCGCCGCGAACCTTCCGGAGACCGCGAAGCGCATGAAGCTGCTGCTTCCCTACGACAAGGCGGGATTCACCGCGAAACTGCGTGAAAACGGCAAGGTGTTCACCGAGGAGTACACCGAAACCGGCGTACTTGTGGACGCACTGGTAGACCAGATGCTGATAAAGCAGATGTCGCAGTACGAAACCGAATAACCTTTGCGGGGCGCACGCCCCGCATTTTTTTAATTCGGAATTATGAATTCGGAATTTCGGTGTCCCACTTAGTGGGACTGATTTAAATTCGATACAATCGGAAATCCGCCGCGAAAGCGGCAGCCATGATTCCGAATTTTCTAATAAACGCTCATTAGATGTAAGCGTCAGAAATTATTCCTCAATGCTGACCTCTGTTCCGCCGATGGGGCGAACGCTCAGAACGTGGCAGGAGCCTGCGCCGAATGTCCTCTCAATGTTCATCTTGAACTGCTGGAGCATTTCCAGCGGAACAAAAGCCTGGATCGTTCCCGCGAAGCCGCCGCCGTGGACTCTGCATGCGCCCTTGCGGTGCAGTGAGTACTCCGCAACGTTCAGCGCGATGGAAAGGCACTGGTGCTTTATGTCGGAAGCCGCGTAGATGTTCTGGAGGTACTTGTAGGAGCTGTCGCCGGATTCCTTCACGCTGGAGAGGAAGTCGTCGAAGTTGCCCGCCTTGAGTGCGTGCACCAGCTTGTCAACGCGCTCGTTCTCGTCGAAGAAGTGTATCGAACGGAGCACCGCCCTGTCGCCGAACTGCTCGCGCAGTACGCGGATATTCAGCATGATGTCGTCCTTGGAGAGCTGACGGAGGGTATCGCAGGTGAAGTATCCCGCAACCGCCTTCATCTCCTGCGGGATAGCTGCGTACTCGGCGGTGAGGTCTGCGTGGTCGCCCTTGGCGTCGACTATGCACAGCGCGTGGCCGAACTTCTCGAAATCAGCGGGTACGCTCTCGATGATGGGGCTTGAAGTGTCCTTGAAGTCGATGGCGATGAATCCGCCCACGGAGGACGCCATCTGATCCATCAGACCGGAGGGCTTGCCAAAATAAACATTCTCGGCAAACTGGGAGATCTGCGCGATCTTCACTGCGCTTACCTGACCGCCGTTGTACAGGTGGGAAAGGATCGTTCCGACCAGAACCTCGAACGCCGCAGAGGAGGAAAGTCCGCTGCCCTTCATTACGTCGGAGGTGGTGTACGCGCGGAAGCCGCCGATCTTCATTCCTTCCTTCTCGAAGCCTGCTGCAACGCCGCGTATCAGCGAAGCGGAGGTGTTCTTCTCCTCGGGCACGACCGCAAGCTGGGAAAGATCCACGCTGTCCTCGGGGAAGCCCTCTGACTTGATCACGATCTTGTCGTCCTCGGTAGGTTCAACTACGGCGATGACATCAAGGTTTACGCTGGCTGCGAATACCTTGCCGTGGTTGTGGTCGGTGTGGTTTCCGCATATCTCGGTTCTTCCCGGCGCGGAGAAGAATCTGTGCTCGCCGATGGAGCCGAAATGCTCCGCGAATGCGGTCACTGCACTCTTGTAGCGCTGCTTCTGTGCCTCCGCCTGGGAGCTGGGGTAAATGTCCTTGATGGTCGAGATTACAGGTTTCATTTGATTTTACCTTTCGTAATTAGGTTATTTTTTAGAACTGCGTTTGCAGCGAGTTACGTTATTCCTTTTCTTCGTAGAACATGTGCTTCTTTTTCTCCCGGTGCGACACGACGGACATGACCGGTCCGAGCGAAGCGTAGCTCATCACAAGGGAGGTTCCTCCGGTGCTGACGAACGGCAGCGGAATGCCGACTACAGGTCCTGCGGAGAGCACCATCGCGATATTTATGACGCAGTGGAACGTGAACATTGCGAACACTCCCACGCAGATAAGCTTACCGAGCGGGTCGATCGCCGAGGAGGCGTCCGACAGGAGCTTTATGCACATCACGGACAACGCGATGACCACCGCCATACAGCCGATGAATCCGAACACCATGCCGATGTACGCGAAGATGAAGTCGTTGTAGCCCTCCGGGACGTAGGTGTACGTCGTGGCGTGGGTTCCAAGCCCGGTGAGCTGCCCGGAGCCCATCGCAACTTTGGCGTTGTATTGCTGCATGTAGTCCCCGATACGCTCGGCGTTCTGGAGTTCCTCGTCCCACAGCAGCCTGAATCGCTTGCGGTGGTGCTCGCCCATTACGAAGTTCCACGCGACGTAAGCCACGACCGGAACAGCCACCAGACCGGCAGCAATATACTTCCAGGACATTCCTCCGGCGAACATCATGCAGATGAAGATAAACAGGAACACCAGCGCGGAGCCGGCGTCGCCCTGAAGCATGATAATCCCGAACGGAACGCCGAAATGCAGGCACAGCAGAAGGAAATGCGGAAGTGTGTTCATCTTGTCGCCAATCTTTGAAATATGCCATGCCAGCGACAGTATGAACGCGAGTTTCAGTATTTCGGACGGCTGTATCGTAGTCACGCCGAGATCCAGCCAGGCGAGGTCGTCGTCACGCCGGACTCCGAGAGGGGTCCACAGCAGAAGCTGAAGTATCAGCGCGGCCGGCACGTAAATGAACCAGCATTTTGCCATTCGTTTGTAGTCGATCATTCCGACCACAATGCAGGCACAAACGCCGATTCCGCACGCCACCAGCTGAGTCTGGATATAGTCGTCCTTGACAAACCCAATCTCATTTAGAGAGCACAGCAGGTAGATATCGAAAGCCGAGATACACAGGCATATCAGCATGAGTATCCAGTCGATATGCTTAAAGTAGTTCCCGAGCCATTTTAAAACAATTTTCATTTATATTTTTACCCGAACAGATGGTCGTAGGATCAGATGTTTGTAATTTTATATACACTATATATTATATACTCTTTTGCGCTTTTTTGCAAGGAGAAATCGGCTTAATCACGCCTTCATAAGAAATTTCGCCATTCTTTATAAATTACAGAACCGATTTGAAAAATCTTCGGCTTTTTTTACAATACCAGTCATTCTGCGGCGCTGGTTCGGTTTTATGTTCGTCAACAGTAAAAATTTTACTATCAGGAAGCCAAAAACACAAATTTTGTGCAAAATGCTAATTGAAAACGTTTTATCAATAGTGTATTATATAAATATAGACAACAGGACAGAAGAGGTGAAACGCGCTTGAATATCACAATAAAAGATGTAGCAAAGGCGGCAAACGTTTCCGTTGCAACGGTCTCCCGCGTGCTGAACAAGAAATCCAATGTATCCGACGAAGCAGTGCAGGCGGTCAACAAGGCGGTCGAGGATCTGGGGTACTCTCCGAACTTCCTCGGGCGCGACCTCCGGAAGAGCGAGACAAAGCGGATACTCGCGATAATCGCCTCCACCGAGCAGAGTTTCTACTCGGAGGTGCTCCGAGGAATGCAGGACGCCGCGTACATGCAGGGCTACGACGTACTGATAGCCACCACCCGCGACGACCCCGAACACGAAATGCACCTGCTGGGAATGCTGTTTTCAAAGGCGGTGGACGGAGCCGTGCTGCTCGCGCCGAAGCTCGACAGCCGCACTATCTCGGAGCTTGCGAAGAAGTACCAGCTTGCGATGTGCCTTGAGCGCCTCGAGGACTGCAATATACTGTGCGTGACCATCGACAACGAGCGCGCAGGCTACGACGCCACGAAATACCTCATCGACAAGGGGCGCCGCAGGATAGGTCTGCTGACCACCGAGGTGCGCAGTCAGTCCTCCATTGACCGCGAGAAAGGCTACAGACGCGCCCTCCAGGAAGCTGGGATACCGCTTGACGAGAACCTGATATACTATGGCGGATATGACGCGGATAGCGGCACGCGCGGCTGTGAGAAGCTGATGAATCAGCCCAGGCGCCCGGACGCTATCTTCTCGATATCGGATACCATCTCCATCGGCGCCATGACATACGCGCTGAACAACGGCATTACAGTCGGCAAGGACGTGCTGTTCTTCGGGTTCGACAACATTGCGTACTCGCATATGTTCATACCTCACCTGACAACGGTCGAGCAGCCGTGCTACCTCCAGGGAAAGACCGTTATCGAGAAACTGATACACAATATCAAGTCCGAGGATAAGGACACCGGGACTTATAAGCTCCCGCACAGGCTGATTCCCCGGGAATCAACCGGAGATAAGAGCATTTGATTCTGGAAATATAACTCTATAATTTCAGGGTGGAAGGTCAGCTTCCACCCTTTGGCTTTGTAGAAACTATAATTTAGCGGCGAATGTTCCGCTTACTGCAATCCCAAATCGGGAGTCAAGGGGGACGCGTCCCCCTTGCGAGTCGAGGGCAGCGCCCTCGTCGCCGTCAGGCGAAACCTCCGCACGAAGTGCGGATACTCCGTGCGGAGCACGGCTACTCTGCGCGCCGGCGCGCAGTTAAACGTCCAAAAAGCGCTAAAGGGGTGTGGGTCGGGGAGACAAACGAAGTTTGTCTGAGAAACGTAAGAGTTTTCCCCCACAAGCAACACGTTGTCTTTGTTGAGCCTTTCCTCCGAAACAGTCCGGTGGACTGTTTCGAAAGAACATTACACATCTAAATTATAGTTTCCCCCAGCAACATAATAAACCCAAATTCTCAGTTTCTCTCCGAGACCCCGACCCTATCTCACACAAAAACAAGGCTGCCTTTCGGCAGCCTTGAAATGTATTGAGAAAGTCAATTACTTTCTGCTGGTCTTCTTAGCAGCGGGCTTCTTAGCGGAAGCCTTGGGAGCAGCCTTCTTAGCGGAAGCCTTTGCAGCAGCGCCTGTGCCGGAAGCTACGTCGATATCGTCAGTCCAGCTATAGAGCTTACGCAGCTCAGCGCCGACCTTCTCAAGCTGATGCTCGCTCTCGATGCGGCGGCAAGCGTTGAAGTGGCTTCTGCCCATCTTGTTCTCGGTGATCCAGTTGCGTGCGAATGTACCGTCCTGAATCTCGTGAAGAACCTTCTTCATTTCCTTCTTGGTATCCTCGGTGATGATTCTCTTGCCGATCTCGTAGTCGCCGTACTCAGCGGTGTCGGAGATGGAGTATCTCATCATCTTGAAGCCGCCCTTGTAGATCAGGTCAACGATCAGCTTCATCTCGTGAATGCACTCGAAGTATGCGTTCTGGGGATCATAACCAGCCTCAACCAGGGTCTCGAAACCAGCCTTCATCAGGGCAGTTACACCGCCGCAGAGTACGCACTGCTCACCGAACAGGTCGGTCTCAGTCTCGCACTGGAATGTGGTGTCAAGAACACCGGCTCTGGAGCCGCCGATACCAGCAGCATATGCAAGACCGATGTCGTGAGCTCTGCCGGAAGCGTCCTGATATACTGCGATAAGGCAGGGAACGCCTCTGCCGATCTGGTACTCGGAACGTACAGTGTGACCCGGGCCCTTAGGAGCGATCATGATAACGTCAACGTCAGCCGGCGGAACGATCTGACCGAAGTGGATATTGAAGCCGTGTGCGAAAGCAAGGATCTTGCCTGCGGAGAGGTTCGGAGCGATGCTTTCCTTATAAAGATCAGCCTGTCTCTCATCGTTGATGAGGATCATGATGAGATCTGCCTTCTTAGCAGCCTCAGCGGCTGTGTAAACCTTAAAGCCTGCGTCCTCAGCCTTCTTCCAGCTCTTGGAGCCTTCGTACAGACCAATGATGACATTAACGCCGCTCTCCTTGAGGTTCAGAGCGTGTGCGTGACCCTGGCTGCCGTAGCCGATGATAGCAACGGTCTTGCCGTCGAGCAGGGACAGGTTGCAGTCTTCCTGATGATAAATCTGTGCCATTGTTTTGTATCTCCTTTTGAAGAATATTATACGACGCCTTGTGAGCGAGGTTATACGAATTTAAACCCTTACGGCGGCTTCGCCCTTCTGCATGGCAATGGTGCCGGTGCGGACCACTTCCTTGATGCCGTAGGGACGCAGCAGCTCCTCGTATGTGTCGAGGTTCTGCTTCGTGTCGGAAAGCTCGATCGTCATTGAGTTGGTCGAGATATCAGAGATCTTGCCCTTTGCTATGTCTGCGATACTGATTATCTCAGGGCGCTGCTTGGGCGTGCAGCTAACCTTTATGAGCACAAGCTCACGTGTGACCGCCGAATCACTATGCAGCGTCTTGACCTTGATAACGTCGATGAGCTTGTTGAGCTGCTTCTCGATCTGTTCAAGAGTGTACGCGCTGCCGTCGGCAACTATCGTAATGCGGGATACGCGCTCGTCGTCGGTGACGCCCACGGCAAGGCTGTCGATATTGAAGCCTCTGCGCGCGAACAGTCCGGCAACCCTGGCGAGGACTCCGGCATGGTTTTCGACCAGTACTGAAATTGTATGCTTCATATGCCCACCCCCGTCACAGAATCGTCTTTTCGAAGTCCTCTACCGCCGCCTCGATGAGGTACGGCTTGTCGGACTCCAGCATGCGCTTTATCGCGCCTTCCATCTTTTCGGGGCTGTCAACCAGCTCGTTTGCAATACCGTATGCGTCCGCCAGCTTTGTGAAGCAGGGGCTTCCGTCGATGGAAACCGCCATCAGCCGGTTGTCGTACGCCTTCTCCTGAAGCTCGCGCACCATTCCGAGGTAATTGTTCCTCATCACGATGACCTTTACGGCAACATCGTGCTGAACAGCCGTTGCAAGCTCCATCATCTGCATCTGGAACGAACCGTCGCCGCAGATCGCAACGACCTGCCTTGACGGATCAGCGAGCTTTGCGCCGATAGCCGCCGGCAGCGAGTAGCCCATCGTGCCCATGCCGCCGGAGGTCAGAAACCTGCCGCCGTTGATGGTGATGTTGCGCGCCGTCCAGATCTGGTTCTGACCTACGTCCGCAACGACTACAGCGTCGTCGGGAAGCTGTCTGTCCAGGGCGTGTATGAACTCCTTCGGGTTTACATAACCCGCGGGAGCCGGCTCTATCGCCTTATCCTCGCGGAACCCGTCGAGCTGCTTCTTCCAGCCGGAGTTGTCCGCGCCGCCTTTCACAGCCTCGAGAAGCTGCCCCAGGACGAGCGTGAGGTCGCCGACTATCGGGATATCCACGTCGAGGTTCTTTCCGATCTCGGCGGGGTCTATGTCAATATGGATAACTGTCATGTCGTCGCGCTGCTTCATTGCCGCAATAGCGCGGTCGCCCACTCTCGCGCCCATCAGTATGAGCGTGTCGCAGGAGTTAACCGCGGTATTCGCCGCCTTGCAGCCGTGCATGCCGAGCATTCCGTAGAACAGCGGCGAATTAGTCGGGATAGCGCCCAGACCCATCATCGTGGAAACTACGGGGATATCGGTCTTTTCAGCGAAATCGCGCATAAGAGCCGCGGCGTCGCCGGTGAAAAGCCCGCCGCCGGCAAGGATAAGCGGCTTCTTCGACTCTGCGATCGCAGCAGCCGCGCGCTTTATCTGGTTGCCGTTGCCGGTGCTGCTCGGGCGGTAACTGCGGATATCCACGGTCTCAGGATACTCGAAGTCTATCTCAGCCTTCTGAACATCGAACGGAACGTCTATCAGCACCGGGCCTCTTCTGCCGGTGCCCGCGATATAGAACGCGCGCTTGAACACCTCGGCGGTGTCCTCAGGGCGCTTGAGAAGGTAGCTGTGCTTTACGAACGGCTCTGCGGAGCCTGTGATATCCGCTTCCTGGAAAACATCTCTGCCTATCTGGTCGGAGTTCACCTGACCGGTGATCACCACCATCGGCACGGAATCCATATACGCCGTTGCGATCGCCGTGATGAGATTCAGGGCGCCGGGACCGCTGGTCGCGACGGCGACTGCGGGCTTGCCGGTAATGCGGGCGTAGCCGCTTGCGGCATGACCTCCGTTGACCTCGTGGCGGACGAGTATATGACGGATATCTGTTTTATATAATTCATCGTAGAAAGGGCAGATAGCGGCACCGGGATAACCGAAAACGGTGGATATACCCTCGGCTGAGAGACATTCTGTCATAGCCTTTGCTACAGTCATGCGAACCTTACTCAAATCCTGGAACATTCCTTTCGGACGCCGCCCCGTGGCAGCGCACACAATTTCTATATTAGATACAGCTTTATTATACCAAACAACAGCGCACTTGTCAAGAGAAATATGCAAAAAAGCTCCCGTTTTGTCACAGATCGGGGGCAGGCGTGCAAGACAGGCGCAAAACAGCGCATATAAAACCCCGCCGAAGCCCGTTCCGGCGGGGTTTAACGTTATTCCGGCTTCCTGGTGAGCTTTCTATAGCGCTCAAGCTGTTCCGACCACATATCATGCTCCTGCGGAAGGAACTCCTGCGTAAGCCCGGACTGCGTGATGATACGCCGCGCCTCCGCGATATCCGGTATCTCTCCGAGCGCGATGAGCGTGGAGATACCGTTGCCCAGCGCGGTAGCCTCCGTGGGACCCGCAACCGCCGGGATACCCGCAGCGTCCGCGGTAAGCTGGCACAGCAGCTTATCCTTGGTGCCGCCGCCTATCATGTGGATACGTCCGTACTCAAGTCCGGTCAGCGCGGTCATTTCCCGGAGAGTCAGCGCGAACTCGCACGCCAGGCTCTGGTAAATGCACCGCATTATCTCGCCCGGCTCCTTCGGAACCGACTGATTTGTGCGCCGGCAGTACTCCTGGATCTTCGGCGGCATGTCGTCCGGAAGGGCGAACTCCGGCGCGGCTGGGTCAATAAAACTCTGGAACGGAGCCGCTCCCCTAGCCATGCTCTCAAGGTCGGCGAAGCTGTAGCCCGCGCACCTCGTGGAGTTATACCACCTGCGGGTCTCCTGGATAAGCCACAGACCCATGATGTTCTTCAGCAGCGTTGTGGTGCCGCCGCAGCCGCCCTCGTTGGTAAGCCCCATCTTGAGAGCCTGCTCGGTTACGACCGGACGTTTCAGCTCCGTGCCGAAAAGCGTCCAGGTGCCGCAGCTCAGGAATGCGAACTTTTCCTCCTGCGTGGGAACCGCAAGCACTGCCGAAGCCGTGTCGTGCGAAGCGCAGGCGTACACCGGGACCGGCTCTATGCGAAGCTCGTCTGCGAGCTCCTGCTTGAGCATTCCGTAGCGCTCCCCGGGCTGTATCAGCGGCGCGAAGATACGCTTCGGAAGCCCCAGCGCCTCGATGAGCCGGATATTCCAGCCCCGGGTCTTCTGGTCGATGAGCTGGGTGGTGGTCGCCTCGGTGAATTCGCTGCGGCACTCCCCGGTCAGGAAGTACGCGAACAGATCGGGCATCATAAGCAGCTTTTCCGCGCGGAATATCGCGTTTTTCTCGTGCTTCACAAGGTAGTTGAGCTGGAACAGCGTGTTTATGCTCATCGGCTGTATGCCGCTCTGCATGAAAAGCTCCTCCGCCGGGATACTGCCGCACACCTCCTCGACCATGCCCTCGGTGCGGCGGTCGCGGTAGTGAACCGGCTTTTCCAGGAGCTGCCCGTCCTGACCTATCAGTCCGAAATCCACGCCCCAGGTGTCAATGCTTATCGCGTCGAAGCCTCCGTTGAACACGCCGAAGCTGAGCGCTGTCCTCATCTGCTCCCACAGCTCGTCGATATCCCAGCGGAGGTGTCCGTCCTCGGTCACGGGGACGTTCGGAAAACGGTGGATCTCCTCAAGTGTGAACCCGCCGTTCTCGCAGCGGCAGAGCATTGCGCGTGCGCTTGAAGCGCCGAAATCAAATACTAATACGGTCTTTGGCATAAAAAACTCCTGGAATTAGGGCAACACCGCACAAAGACCATATTTTGTATTTTGTACGCATCTTGCTTGCAGATTTTCCGTCATTTTGCACAATTCGTCCTTGCAAGGCGTCAGCCTTGCTGCGTCCTCATTGTACAATCTGACGAAAAATCTGACTGCGCAATATGCGCACAATCTTTGTGCGGTATTGCCTTAGATCTTTTTCTCAAGGCAGACGAGCTGCACTCCGGTAAGCCAGTTGAACGTACACGGAACTATCCCCGCCTCGCGCCGGCGTACTCCAGCACGAACAGCTCGCCAAGGGAAACCGCGGTCTCAGCCGTGGCGCGCACGGGATATGCCACGCGCTGCCAGCCGATACTGCACGATTCTTCTTCATCGTGGATATGGTCGTATATCTCTGTTACGGCGTCTATATCCGCTTCTGCCGCCTTTCTTAATGTTCACGGATTCTCCTCAGTGGTACTTCCTGTATCCGGGGTGTCTTATCGGGAAGGACTTTCCTATCTCGCAGCACTCCTGTATCTTATCCATCGGGAGGTCCTTCGCGCCGCCGAGCTGACGCGCCACAAGGCTCACCTTCGCGAAATGCTCCAGCGTTTCCATGCGGTAGTACGCCTGAATGATATCCACGCCGACGGTAAGCGCGCCGTGGTTCTCCATCAGTATCGTGTCGTGGTTCTCGAGGAACGGAACTATGCTGTCCGCAACGCCCACCGAACCGGGGGTGTCATACGGAGCTATCGGAACGCTTCCCAGGAAAATTATAGCCTCCGGCATGGTGTAGTCGTCAAGCGGGATATGCGCGATGGCGAATCCGGTGGCTGTCGGCGGGTGCGCGTGGACTACAGCGTTGACCTCCGGGCGCGCGGCATAGCAGCGCAGATGTACCTTGAACTCGCTGGTGGGCTTGTACCCCGGGAGTCTCGCGGGCTCTACGACCTCGTTGTCGGCGTTCATCTTGATGAGCATATCCGGCGTGAGCATAGCCTTGCTGGTGCCGGTTGGGGTAGTAATGAAATTGCCGTCCGGCAGGCGCGCGGAGATGTTGCCGTCGTTAGCCGCCACGAAGCCGAGCTGCCACAGTTTGTGGCCGACCTCGCATATTGCTTCCCTGATCTCCTGTTCAGTCATGTGTTAGTACCTTCCTGTTCATTTGAATTTTCGGACATGTAATCCTTTACCTATCATTTTATCATGTATCTTCGCAAAAGTAAAGGATTAATCGCCGGTTTTCATTTGTGCATAATCAACAAAAATCGCCGCCGTGATTTTTAACCTCCACCTCATGGCAACGGCTTGTAATATTCAGGTTTTTGTAGTATAATGATTACATGGATCATTATGACCGGGGAAATTTTACAGTTTCTTACGGCGGTGACATATAAACCGAATAAACCTAACTACGGAGGTGCGCTTGGTGAGTGGCAATAGTGTGAAATGGATACCCCTCGAGGGAATGGAGCTTACGGCGGCTGATCTTGCTCCGGCTGAAAAGCTGCGTAAATTCGGCTTTTCGCTGGTGTGCTGCAGTTTCGGCTCCGGGAAGCTGACTAAGGCCGGGCTGTGCATATATGACGTGCTCGCAGAAAAAGAGACCCCCAACATACTGGTGGTGACTTCCGCAAGGGAGATATACGGCTGGTACCGCATACTGATGACCGGTATCGGCGCAGACTTCAAGGTGATAAACGGCGCTGCGAACGAGATAGTGTTCTTCACCGGAGACAGCTCTAATCTCTACCTCTGCCCCCCCGCCGCGCTGGACGCTGCAAACGGGCTGAAAACAAAGGTCCCGGCTGATTTCCAGTGGGATCTCATAATAGTCGACGACGAGCAGAGCCTCTCCGCCCCCGACTGCCGGAAGCTTTCCGAGCTCATTCCGTGGAAGTCCGAGCGGCTGCTGATGTTCACGCAGTTCCCCGCGCAGAACGGCGAGGAACGCGCTGCGCTTTCAGAATTCGTGAAATCCACGCTCGCAGAGGAGGCAAACGCCTCCTGCGCCGACAGTCTCGACTTCACGGTGAACGGCGTTCCGCTGGGTTACGATACTCCCCTGCTGCTTGCGGGCGACAAGCATATATGCTCCGGCGTGCTCAACGTTGAGACAGCGGACTACGGCTTCGACGACGCGTTCCTCGCCGGACTGCGTCGCCGCTCGGATATCCGCACCGGGCTTCCCTCCTACAAGTACGGTGGAAATATCTTCGAGGACTACGACGTCGAGGACATGAAGGGGCTGTACCAGAAGTCCACCTACACTCCGTCTGACGTTGCGGAGCTTCGCGCAGTGGACAAGAAGCTCGACTGCTTCCTGAACCTCGCGGACAAGGTGGCTTCCGATGAAAACAGCCGCGCGATGATCTACTGCTGCGACAGGAACACCGTGGATTACCTCCGCAAGGTGCTGTCCGCGATGTATTCCGAAAGCCGCGTAAAGACCGCCCGCAGCGAACTTTTCAGCAACAAGGATATCCTGCGCAAGCTCCAGGTCGACGACAGCACGGTTTACCCGAAGTTCGTCATCGCGATGGACGATATCGGCGCAGTCGGCGACGGCTTAGACCGCATAACGGACGTGTTCAGCTACGAGCTGCCGGATTCCGCAGTGCTCCTTGAGCGCCGCGTGACCCGCCACGGAACCGCTCACGAAGCGGATCGCAGGTTCGTTTTCTTCCGCGACAGCAACAAGCTGTTCGACAGCCGCATGCTCGGCAAGGTGCTCTACGCAAGCCTTCCGAACGCATTCTGCGGCGATATTCCCGCGCGGAACGTCCTTCTGGATATTCCCGCAAAGGGCGAATACATCGCCGAGCTGGTGGCGGACCTCCGCTACGCGGAAAGCTACGCAAGCGAAGTCGACAGCTGCTACGACCTCATCAAGAAGGTCAAGGCGGACTACGAGCTGCTCGGCGCCGGAAACCTCTCCAACGCCCGCCATCTGGCGGAATTCGCGGGAAAGCTCCTTGCAAAGGTGTGCAGGTTCTACGGCATTGAGAAGGACTCCTCCCCCGAGGAGATCGCAGCGGCGGCAGACAAGCTCTCCGGACTGTGCCAGGCAGCTGACGGAGCGCTCTCCGCGGTTCCCGCCGACATGGTGGAAAAAATATCAAAGAGCCTTGACGCCGACCCGGCAGCACAGCCCTTCGGCGAGGAAGCTATCGCGGGTCTGGAGCAGGCGAAGCAGCGCGTCAACGAGCTGCACAGCGGCAGCCACTACCACCTCATGATAAAGAACGACATACAGTCCCTTAACGACTGCATACAGTACCCGGTGCTCTACAACATCTGGAAGTACAGAGTGCGCGAGCAGGACAGCGTGCGTTCATTCAGGGATTTCATCAGGATCTACAACGACGGAATGTGATCCGTATCCACAGCCCGACCTCCCCGCACGGGGCCGGGCGAATATACAGCAAATTTGAAGTGCGGAGAAACGGGGCGTATTTATGAGCGAGAACAACGAGCAGGTCGAAAAGCTACTCGGTGACTTCTTCGAACGGCACACCGCCGGAGATAAGGAAGGCATGAACGAAGTACTCCAGAAAATACAGCTTATGCTGTATTCAGGCGAAACTGACAGCACTCCGTTCAAGGACTATTTCAACAATATGTACACCGGCAGAAGCGCGATAAATGTTTCAGGCATGGTAAGCGACTACCCGCGCGAATCCATCATACGCGAGCTGCTTCAGAACGTATTCGGGTGCGACTACGACGAGAGCGATATCAAGGTAATGATAGAGTTCCTCGACGAGGGTCAGGTAAAGCTTACATACAACGAGACAGGCTTCACGCTGGAGCAGGTGTTCTATTACCTCTCCGTCGGCAGAAGCGAGGAGGGCAAGGACCGCGAAGGCAGATTCGGTCTCGGCGCCAAGAGCGTTTTCGCGAACGTAGACTGGTTCAAGATGCGCTCGAATAACTATCAGCTCCGCGTTGTGAACGACGGCGGAGTGCTCAAGGTGCGCGAGCTGGAGCTTACGGCTGAACAGTTCAAGCACACCGAGGTAGTGTTCGCGCTGGACGAGGCGGATCAGAAGAAGCTTCACGACGACCTTGTGAACATGACCTCCGCCAAGGGCGACTATATCAACATGATAGACCTGTGCTTCGCATTCCTCAAGAAAAAGCACCTCAAGTCCACCGACGAGCAGGAGTGCCCGCAGCGTACGTTCAACATCGCCGTGATCAACTTCGGCAAGCCCGAGGTGGTATATAAGATCCAGAACTACCATCGCGACCAGAACGACCTCCCGAAGATACGCTTCAGCGAGAACGGCAAGTCAGTTGCGGACTTTATCCACATGGAGGAGAACGGCTTCGTTTACCTGATACCGTTCGCTATCTCCGGTGCAAAGCGCGAGGCTGCCAAGGTGCTGATGAGCAAGTACAACTACTTCTCCACCTTCGAACTGACCGGTCTTGTGAAGGCAAGCCGCCAGGACTTCCTCAAGGAGCAGCTCTCGGCGTTCTTCGTCAGCGTTCCTAACCGCTACATCACGAACAACCGTTCCGGTATCCGCCACGATTGCATAGAGGAAGTATCCACCGAGATCGAGGAGGATATCCTCGACATCGTCGACCAGTACCGCAGGCTGTTCGTGCTTCAGCTCACAAAGCGCCCCGATAATCCCGAGCGCTACATGCTGCGCCCGGCACAGTACGTTTTCGAGTTCTTCTACAACTATATAAATACAAGCGGCCTTGTAAGGGGACTTCGCGAGAAGTTTGCGGAGAACATCTCCATCAAGTTCCCCGAGACCGAGGAGCCGGTATCCTTCACAGACCTTCGCGCCCGCGGCTACTTCAACGAGCGTAACGACACCGATATCGAGGATCACGACAGCGGCGCCGCCGGTCAGGCTCTGCTCGCAGACCTCGACCAGATGAAGGAGTGGTTCGGCAGCGACGAGGACCACGTTTTCGCCGCAAAGTACAACTGGTACCGCCAGGAGACCAACGAAAAGGGCTCCGAGTACGCGTATGCATTCCAGCAGGACGGCGTGAAATACCTGATGACCTCCGACAAGAATCCGAAGATAAAGGACTACGGTCTGTCCGACGGATTCATGAACATCATCAGCCTGAAGCTCAACACCTGCATCGTAAACGGCGCGGTCGCAGACGAAAACGCGCTCACCGAGGCGTTCCGGATAATCGACGAGATGTTCGGCGACAGCTACCGCATCGACATGAAGTACTTCCAGTTCATCATAACCTCCGGCGGAACTGAGATACACTTCGAGATCTCCAAGATACAGATAGGCAACCTCAAAACCGCTATGGACGTTATCCAGAAGCACGAAATGCGTTTTGAGAACCACCAGATATACAACCAGGTAATAACCCTGCTGGTGAACTCCTTCACCAACGGCAAGGACACGCTCGCCTTCCTGCGCGAGATAAAGAGCCAGGGCGGCGAGGTAACGCTCGCGCTGGATATCAACAAGCGCTACCGCTTCTCCGCTTACGGAAAGCAGTTCATGATACCGCCGAACATCACAAACACCGACCTGCTCGAGATAATCGGCGACGTTTACGTGCTCATCGGCAGCGGAATGTTCAACAACCGCGTGTTCGACTTCCCCTACTCTGCGGGCAGATACGAGTACGACGCCGACGATATCCTCTCCGTTATGCCCTCGCTTGAAAACGCCGATTTTATCCGCGAATCCATCGCGAAGGTATACACCTGCGACCTCGGGCTTGACAAGGTGGCTCTGCTGAACGAAAACAGCAAGATAATCGCCATCATCGATCCCGCCGACGGACTCGCGCCCGAGCAGCGCAGCAAGACCGCGAAGTACATCGTGCTCCGCGAGGGTCTGTCAAAGCCGCTGTTCGCGAAGTACATCGAGTTCGTGCTGACCGGAACGCTCGGTAACACGCTCTCCTCGCTCTATTCCAGCACCGAGGAGCCTAACCAGGTGCTCGCTGATCAGATCCCCTACTACTACAAGCCGGTTCCGACCATTCAGCGCAGGGAGTTCGAGTTCCTGCGCGGAGAGGTCAAGCGCATTTCCGGCATAAAGGACCCGCGCCTCTACAAGAACTACTTCGCCCGGGACATCAACGCGAAGCTCTACGGCTACGGAAGCACCTGCCCCTGCTGCGGCTACGAATCCAGGATGATCAACAGCTTCATGCTGAAGAACTTCTCGATAGGTCTGCTCAACGACGAGGGCAAGGAGCAGAAGTTCCGCTTCTCGCTGTACCTCTGCGCTAACGACTCCTACGCCGCAGGCGGCTGGATAATCGACGATGTGAGCATCGGCGGAATGTCCCCGTTCCTCTGGCTGGAGGAGCTTTCCCAGATCGACTATATCCCGCCGGAGTTCCTCATCTGCCGCATAAAGTACCGTCCGCAGGTAACATACGATATCTGCGAGGCTGCGGAAAACGGCTCCGCAGAAGGTGCTGACAGCGCCGCGGCAGTCTACGACGGCGCTCCTGAAATACTCGACTTCGTGCTGTCCCCGATGATGGCAGCCAAGTGGTTTGAGGATAACCAGAAGTAAATTTCCGTCTCAATATTACTGTAAGCAATAGAAACGTCCCCCTTCCGGTTTGGAAAGGGGACGTTTTTATATCTGGAATCTAAAAAATGCCGTGGTTCCGGAAATTACAGCCTGACAGCCTGACGACATCTTCGTCGGCTGACGGCGGCTCAAACAGGGAATTCAGCTTCTGCTCCAGCCCCTCGTCGATGAGGTACGCCTGCTCCGCGCCGGATACAACCTCGGAATTCCTGCGGACGATGAACTCCCGGCGCCGCTCGTCTGGAACTTCGATGTACACGATGCTGAACGGCACACCGTGCGCCTTATAAAAGCTCCGGAGCTGGTCGCGCTCGGAGCGCTGCCACAGTCCCCAGTCGAGGATAACGTCAGCGCCGGCGGCGGTTATCTCGAGGGATTTTTTCAGCAGGTACTGCTTCACCAGCGGGAGTATCCTGCCGTGCTCCGCTCCCGGGAACATCAGGGTTATCTCGTCGCAGGAAAGGATAACTCCCCCGGAAATGCGCTGTACCTCCCGCGCGTACCTTGACTTGCCGGAGCAGGTCTTTCCGCAGGTCGCGATCACTCCTGCCACTGGCTCTCCTCCTCTGAAAACGCCGGTATCTGCTGGGTTATGCAGTGGATATTTCCGCCGCCTATCAGGATATCCCGTGCGTACACCGGAATGACCCTGCGCTCCGGGAACAGCTCCTGGAGCTTTGCACGGGCGGGTTCATCAGCAGGATCGCTGAAGAACGGCATCACTATCGCGCCGTTCGAGATGTAGAAATTGACATAGCTTGCCGCCAGCCGCTCGCCGGGGGTGCGGGTCGGCTCAAAATCCATCGTGTCAAGTCCGTCGCATTCCTCGGCGGTTATCGTAACTGGCTTCGGAAGATAAAGTTTGTGTACCTTTATCGGTCTGCCCTTCGCGTCAGTGGAGCCTTCCAGTATCTCCAGGCAGGAGCGCGACAGCTCATACTGCGGGTCGGAGGTATCGTCCGTCCACGCGAGGACGACTTCGCCGGGCTTCACGAACGCGCAGATGTTGTCTACGTGCTCGTTGGTCTCGTCGTTGTAGATTCCGCGCTTCAGCCAGATGACCTTCTCAGCGCCGAGGTACTCTTTCAGCCTGTCCTCTATCTGCTCTTTCGTGAGTCCGGGATTTCTTCCGGCGCTGAGCAGGCAGGCTTCCGTCGTGAGTATAGTCCCCTCGCCGTCGGAGTGAATCGAGCCGCCCTCCAGCACAAAGCCGGAGGCGTCGTACATGCTCTTGTCGTAGAGGTCGCAGAGCTTCCGCGCCATGCGGTCGTCCTTGTCCCAGGGAAAGTACAGACCGTCCTCAAGACCGCCCCAGGCGTTGAAGCTCCAGTTTACTCCGCGTATAATCTGACCGTTTGTTACAAAAGTCGGGGCGTAATCCCTCGCCCAGCTGTCGTTGCTGGACATCTCTGCCACACGGATATGCGGCGGGAGCATTCTGCGGGCGTTCTCGTACTGCCTGTCGCTGGCGCAGACGGTGACTTTCTCGCTCTGCGCTATCGCCTCGCAGACCTTCACAAAAGCCTTTCGCGCGGCGTAGGCTCCGTACTGCCAGGAATCCGAGCGCTCCGGAAATATCAGAATGCACCCGTAATGCTCCGAAAACTCCGCAGGCATATAGAAGCCGTCCTGCTTCGGCGTTGTGTCAAGTACTCTCATCGTAACTCCTTATTTCAGACCCGATATCCCTGCTATCCTGCCGTACATCTCCGGCCGCCTGTCGCGGAAAACGCCCCAGCTGAGGCGCATGTCGCGCAGCTCGTCGAGGTCGAAGGTGTGGAGCAGGACCGTATCGGAAGTGCGGTCGGCGCACTCCACAAGCGCACCGGTGTTGTCGGCGATGAAGCTGCTTCCGTAGAACGTCAGCGACGAGGACTGCTGCTGATTCTCGCTGTCCGGGGTGACTGTCTCGGTGCCGATACGGTTAGCCGCGATCACCGGAACGAGATTCGCCGCCGCGTGACCCTGCATGCAGCGCTGCCAGTGGGGCATGCTGTCGCACTCGAGCACCGGCTCGGAGCCTATCGCAGTTGGGTAGAACAGCAGTTCCGCGCCGTCCAGAGCCATGCAGCGCGCCGCCTCCGGGAACCACTGATCCCAGCATATCCCGACGCCGATCTTTCCGAAGCGGGTGTCCCACACTTTAAATCCGGTGTCGCCGGGTGTGAAGTAGAACTTCTCCTGATAGAAGTGGTCGTCCGGGATATGGGTCTTGCGGTAAACGCCCATCACGGAGCCGTCGGCGTCTATCATCGCGACGCTGTTGTAAAGCACGTTGCCGTCCTGCTCGTAAAAGCTTATCGGAAGCACCACGGAAAGCTCCTTCGCCACCGTCTGGAATCTCCTTACAGCCGGGTTTTCCTCCAGCGGCAATGCTAATTTATAGCTGTCATAGCGGCGCTCCTGGCAGAAGTACCAGTTTTCGAAAAGCTCCGGCAGGAGAATCACGTTTGCGCCCTCTGCGGCGGCTTTCCTGACCAGCTTTTCGGCTTTTTCGACTGATTTCTCCGGCGTTTCCGGAATCGACATCTGTATCGCTGCGACTGTCACGTTACGCATAATTGTACCTCGTTTCATGTGTTTTCCCAGCTACGATGAGTATTATCGGCGGGTTGTTTTACAATTCGTATATCGATATTGCTCTTACACTTGTAATTATATCATCTGCCGGGGCGCATGTCAAATAGTTTAGCGTAAAATCACGTAAATTCGGAAAAAACCTTGAAAAACGTCCGGGTTTATGTTAAAATAGTAGTATAAGGTCACCTCTAAAAACCTTGTTTGAGTGAAAATGTGTATAGCACACCGCCTGCTTCTTCAAACCTCCTCGTAAGGCATACAGCCTTACTTCGTCGGCTTTCATCGCATTCGGCGCACTCTACCCATTTTCCCTTTTCAAACCGGTTTTTAGAGGTTCCCATAATTTTTATTTCGAAAGGACGTAATGTTTTATGAATATTCTGGTAGTAGGCGGCGGCGGACGCGAGCATGCGATAATCACCGCGCTCTCAAAGTCTCCAAAGGTAGAGAAGATCTGGGCTGCGCCCGGAAACGGCGGTATCTCCGCGCTGGCTGAGTGCTTCCCGGTCAAGGCGACCGACCTTGACGGAATACTCGGCCTCGCAAAGAAGCTGAACCCCGACTTTGTTTTCGTGGCTCCCGACGATCCCCTTGTAATGGGCATGGTGGACAGGCTCAACGAAGCGGGCTTCAGGACCTTCGGACCCCGCGCCAACGCCGCTATTCTCGAGGGAAGCAAGGTGTTCTCAAAGGCGCTGATGAAGAAGTACGGTATCCCCACTGCGGGCTACGAGACCTTCACCGACGCTGACAAGGCGATCGAGTACATAAAGGCGCAGAACAGCTACCCTGCTGTTATCAAGTGCGACGGTCTGGCGCTCGGCAAGGGCGTTATCATCGCGAAGGATTTTGAAGAGGCTGAGGAGGCTGTAAAGTCCATGCTGCTTGACGGCAAGTTCGGGAAATCCGGCAGCGAGATAGTTGTCGAGGAATTCATGACCGGTCCGGAGGTCACAGTGCTGGCGTTCACCGACGGCAAGACCGTAAAGCCGATGATATCCTCCATGGATCACAAGCGCGCCAACGACAACGACGAGGGTCTGAACACCGGCGGAATGGGCACGATAGCTCCGAACCCCTGCTACACCGACGCATTCAAGGCGGAGTGCATGGAGAAGATCTTCAAGCCGACCATCGCCGCAATGCAGAAGGAAGGACGTCCGTTCAAGGGCTGCCTGTACTTCGGGCTTATGCTGACCCCGAACGGCGCGAAGGTCGTAGAGTACAACTGCCGCTTTGGCGACCCTGAGACCCAGGTAGTTCTTCCGCTGCTGGAGACCGACCTTGTCGACATCATGGAAGCTGTATGGGAAGAGAAGCTGGATCAGCTCGACATCAAGTGGAGCGACAAGTCCTGCGCGTGCGTGGTTATCGCAAGCGGCGGCTACCCTGAGAAGTACGAGACGGGCAAGGAGATCTCCGGTCTGGACGAGAAAGGACAGTCTCCCCTGGCATACGTTTACCACGCGGGAACCAAGCTGGAAAACGGAAAGTACTACACCGCCGGCGGCAGAGTTCTCGGCGTGACCGCGACCGGCTCTGACCTCCGCGAGGCTCTGGACAAGGCTTACAAGGCGGTCGACGCCATTACATTTGAAAAGGCTCATCACCGCAATGACATAGGTCAGCGTGCGCTCAAGGCGCTCTGATGGGGTGACGGAATGAAGAAAACCATAACTGCGCTTTCACTGCTGAGCGGGCTTGTAGCCGTGCTTTCCGTGATACTGAACATTCAGGTTCTTTTCAACGGGAATAGCTGGTTTTTCCGGTTCGCGATGTTCTCTATCACCCGCGGGGGCGGATTCATGGGGTACCTGGGCAACCTGATGAGCATGCTGATAGTTGCGCTGGGATTCGGCGTGATGTGCGTGTGCGGGCTGCGCGCCGTGACGGGTCACGGAATGAAGGTGATCAGGAGCGCGCTCATTGCGGGCGCATTCATGACCGTGATGGCGATAATCTCGCTGATATGCAGCATTTCGAAGGGAATATTCAATTTCGGAGATATCATCGTGCTGGCAATGCCTGCGGTGTATACGTTCTGCCTGTTTTCCGCGAGCGATAAGCTCGGGGAATAAGCGGATCCGGAATGATATGCGTTTCGTGCGGATTTATAATTACGGGCAGATGTTAATTGACAGGAAACACGTGGCTTGAAGTAAGGTGGAAGAAACCGAAATAAACCGTCAACGGCCGGGAGAAACGGCGTAACAGAGCCGTTTGTAAGCGCAAGGAAATGCACGTGAATAGAAAGAGCGCCGAGAGTGGCTGTCAATCACTTTCGGCGCTTTTTTGCTGTTAAACGGACGAAACGAACGAAATAGATTTTGTCAACCAAACAGTTGGCTTACCTGCAAAAACGGCGCGGAAACATTCAATCCGCGCCGTTTTCAGGGGTCTGAAAAAACAGCTCTGAATAAGTGTTACTTTATGCGTTCTTTTCAAGCCGTTTTGTTGATTTTCTTTTCTTGTGTTTTGCCTGTCAGTTTTTTGCGCGGCAGACTACATTTGGGTATCGCCCTAGAGGTTTCCCCCGCAGGCAACATATAGTCGCGCTTGTCTTCCGAAACAGTCCGATGAAGTGTTTCGGAAGAATAATGCACCCACAAACAACAATTTGCCAGCCCATATTCTCAGCAAATCAAAATTGCGGTATCACTTCTTCCTGATATAGTGGAAGAATCTGATATTCCTGCACTCGGAACTCATAACCGGAGAGGTCTCGACGATCTCCCAATCCCTATCGTGCTCGAGGTCTGTGAAGAACACATCACCGTTAAAGCTCTCGTAGATCCTCGTGATGAACGCCTCGCCGCAGTACGGCAGGAGCTCACGGTATATCTCGCCGCCGCCGAGCACGAACACCTTGCCCTCCGCCTTTTCAGCGAACCCGAGGAACTCCTCAACGCTTCCGAATACCTGCGCGCCGTCAAGCTGCTTAACGCTGCGGGAGATCACGCAGTTTACCCTCCCGGGAAGCGGCTTAGCGCCTATGCTCTCCCAGGTCTTTCGACCCATAACTACCGTGGAATTCGCGGTGGTTTCTCTGAAGAACTTCATATCCTCCGGAATATGCGCAAGAAGTCCGCCGTCTCTGCCGATTGCCCAGTCGCTGTCCGCTGCAAGAATTATAGTCATTTTTATGTCCTCCTGGAATAATTAATTTACACTAATATGATACTATTTTTGAGTGCGGTTGTCAAGTCCTGAATTCTGCCGTCTGCTTACTTTCTGACTTAATTACTTGACACAGAACACCCGGAATGATATAATGTCTATAGTTACTTCGGCAATACGAAAAGAGGACAAAATGATTCCCAGATTAATAATTGTTATCCCCTGCTACAATGAGCAGGAGGTGCTTCCTATAACTGCACCGCAGTTCCTTGCGAAAATAAACCAGCTTGCCGCCGAAGGGCTTATTTCCGGCGACAGCCGCGTGATGTTCGTAAACGACGGCAGCAAGGACGATACCTGGAACATAATCCAGCAGCTCGCCGACCAGGACGAACACTACATCGGCATTGCCCAGAGCCGCAACCGCGGACATCAGAACGCCGTGCTGGCGGGTCTCATGGAAGCAAAGGATATGTGCGATATCACAATAAGCATTGACTGCGACGGTCAGGACGACATCAACGCGATGGACGAAATGGTAAAGGCGTATCTCGAAGGCTGCGAGATAGTCTACGGAGTGCGCTCCAAGCGGGACACCGACACCTTCTTCAAACGCTTCACCGCGGAGAGCTTCTACAAACTGCTGAATTCCATGGGAGCCGAGGTGGTATTCAATCACGCGGATTACAGGCTGATAAGCTCCCGTGCGCTCCAGGAGCTGGCGAAATTCAAGGAGGTCAACATTTTCCTCCGCGGAATGGTTCCGCTTGTTGGATTCAAGAGCACCAGCGTCTACTACGAGCGCAGCGAGCGCGCGGCGGGAAAGTCCCATTATCCGCTCAGCAAAATGCTGGCTCTGGCGTTCGACGGAATAACCAGTCTCTCGATAAAGCCCATCAAAATGATAATCGGCATGGGAGTTATCGTGGCATTCATCAGCTTCATCGGGATAATCTGGGCGGTGGTGGAGGCTATCCTCGGAAAAACCGTAATGGGGTGGGCTTCCACAACATGCATTATCTGCTTCCTAAGCGGAGTTCAGCTCATCTCGGTGGGAGTTATCGGCGAATACATCGGGAAAATCTACATGGAAGTAAAGCAACGTCCGCGGTACATTATCAGCGACCGCACCTGGGAGCGTCACGACAGCGAAGATATCAGCTAGCAGTCCATGACGTCAGGATCCACAAGGCAAAAAAGGCGGCTTTTCGCAAAAGCCGTCCTTTTTTATCGAATTGTGGCTGTATGATTAAGGTTATACTTCGAGATCTACTTCGGTGACGCGCTTTCTTACCTCTGCGAGCCTGTCCGGCGTAACGCAGAAGTTGTCGATACCCATTCTGAGAAAATCCCCGGTAAGCGAGGTGTCTCCAGCAAGGGAGCCGCAGATTCCTATTCGCGCTCCGTTCTTCACCGCGTTGCGGGCGCTGTTTCCTATCAGCCGCATTACGGCCTCAAGCTGACCGTCTGCGAAATCCGGTGAGAAACAGTCTTCCTCGTAGCAGGCGAGGGTGTGCCGTGCGATACTATCGCTGTCGATGATGAAAAAGTCCGCCATTGGAGCCAGACAGTCGCTTATAATCGCAGCGGCGGGTATCTCCACCATGAAGCCTATCTTGACGTTTTCGGAGCACTTCACTCCTTCCGCGCGGAGTTCCATTTTGGCGTCATCGCACGCCGCAAGGATTTTCCGCGCTTCCGGCACGCTGGTTATCATCGGGAACAATATCCCAGGCTCTCCGTGGGAAGCCGCACGGAATACGGCGCGTATCTGCTGGTCGTACTTGATCTGGCGGTCGGGGTCTTTAGGGCTTATAACCGGCATTCTGATGATAGCCCGGCAGTCCGGAGTGCGCTCTGCGATAGCGCGGTAGTATTCGTACTGCTTCGTTTCGTCGCTGAGCAGCGGGCAGCCGAACACTGCGATCCCGTCGGCATATTCCGGAAGCGGAGCGCACGGATCGTCCACTGAGTATATCGAAACATGCGTTCCATCTGCTGTGTGCGTTCCCTCGGAGGTATCCGTTGATTTTTCCTGCGGAGCGGTCAGTTTGCTGAGAATCCCGGCGTCGGGCTCGAGAATAACTTCGCCGGAGAATCCGTCTACCAACGCCTGCTCCCCTGGGCGTATATTCGCAAGGAATTCGTCGCCTATCCCGATAACCGTTGGAATATTCATGCTGTGGGCAAGTATCGCGGTATGGGATATCGCGGAGCCGTGAGCGGTCACGAGCGCGGCGATGTTCCGGCGTTCGAGAGCTGCAGTTTCACTTGGGGTGAGGTCGTCGGCGCACACCACGGAGTTTTCCGGAACCCACGGGAAATCCATGGGGGTATCGGTGAGTATTGAGAGGAGCCGGTTTGAAACGTCGCGGACATCGGCGGAACGCGCCCGCATGTATTCGTTGTCCATTGCCTCGAGCATCTGGGCGAATACATCGGAAGTGCGTGCAACGGCGTATTCTGCGTTGACCTGCTCGGAGCGGATCATGCCTTCTATGGAACCGTTGTAGTCTTCGTCCTCCAGCATCATCATGTGAATGTTGAATATCTGGGCGTTTGATTCGCCGATTTTGTCCAGGAACAGTTCGTACAATTGCTGGAGCTGTTCTGCGGCAACGATACGTGCGGCTTCGACGCGTTTGAGTTCTGTGGATATATCGTCGACGTGCATGCGTTCTGCGGACAGCTTCGGCTTTCTGAGAATGCAGATAAGACCGCATACAGCGGCGTCATATACGCTTTTGCCGGTGAAAACTGTCATAATGGTCCACTCCTTTGCAGAATGTTATGCTTCCTTTCCTTATGTTATAATTATAACATATTCCGTAAAAATTTTCAAGTGAAATTTATGATTTTATACAAATATCGATAATATCGGGGAACGAATTTGTGTATCATGTATATTGCAGAAATGGCGATAGTAATGATATTCGGAGGTAAACTATAATTTAGCGGCGAGTGTTCCGCTTACTGCAATCCCAAATCGGGAGTCAAGGGGGACGCGTCCCCCTTGC
>ERZ835980.261-NODE-261-length-75381-cov-4.603882_pt1 | contig 75381 bp, 70 predicted proteins | sample MGYA00519943_ERZ835980 | MGnify/ENA primary metagenome ERZ835980 (study PRJEB31850, sample SAMEA3708791) | human gut metagenome | biome: human gut; feature: human-associated habitat; material: faeces | place: China | collected 2014 ... | reverse complement strand
GCGATAGCAATGATATTCTCGCGCGGAACAAGCTCCGAGCCGATGCAGTTATCACCGCGGATGACATATCCGTCCTCGCGTATTTTGATTATCCTGTGCAGCACAAGAGCGCCGTTTGCCCGCTTAAAGAGAACGATATCGTTCTTTTGCAGTTCGCGGTTTACGGGTATGAGATGCACTGCGTCTTTATTTTGGTCGAGCAGCGGCATCATGGAAACGCCCTTTATCGTATGCACGAGCGAGCCTTGTTCTTGGAGAAGCCTCTCTGTTGAATATTCCTCGCTCATTCCTCCACCAAGCCCTGCTTTCTCAGCGTGTCAATGACCTTAAGAACATTTTCGAGAGCCACATCGCGCTCGACTTCGTACTTCTCGCATACGGCGTCCGTTACCTTTTCGGCGGTCGTGTCGCTCTCGGCGAGAAGCGTGGCGATGAAGCCTGCCGTGCCGTTCATTTTTATCATGCCGTTGAATGCTTTGCCCGCCTCTCCTGCGGCAACGGCGATATAATCGTTTCCGTTTTTGGTGATGATAAATCCTTCTTTGAGCTTCATTGTTTTTCTCCTTTACTCATTGTACTGAATGAAAGCTCGGCGGCTTCATGCGATATATTGCATTCAAGCTGCCAGAGCGGTATGCGCTGTGCTATTTCGGCGAGGCTTCGCATTACATGGGCAAGTCCCTCGGCGGTGGGTGTTCTGTAGGTCTGGCGATAGAGAAGCGGCATTGCGTCGCTTCCGGAGACAGGCACGATCTTATTTTCCGCGCCGCGCGAGAGGAAACATATGCCTGCGATATCCGCATGCGAATTTTCTCCCCAGCGCTCCTTGCCGTTCCACGGAGTGCCGTATACAGTTATATGTTCGGGGGTCACCTTGATAAGCGGTTTATCGCCGTTTATGATGCGCACGCGCTCTCCGAGAACTTTTTTCCAGAGGGAAGCGTGCGTGCTTTTTCCAGTGCCGGACGGCGCTGTGAAAAGATATGCTTTTCCGTCTGCAGCGACGGCGCAGCTATGGAAGAGAATTATGCCTCTGTCCGCAAGTCTGTCGCATAGCTTTCTGTAAAAGGCGAGGGATTCATAATATCCGTCAGAGTAGCTTTTATCTTCCGAGCGCTCTTTTTCCGCCGCGATATCGTCGGCTGTCATTTCTATGGAAAATTCGGGCGCTCTGTCCGTTACATAATCGCGGCACTGGCGCACGAGATATTCGCCCGTGCATATCATTTCCACGGGGATATCGGCGAGAAGATATGTGTTCTTGTATTTCATTGGCTCACCTTACTGTTGCGTCTTGTGTCGAGGTCGCCGCTGACTGTCGTTGCTTTTACGGTACATCTTTTTGTTCCTGTTTTGTAATCGGATTCGGCAGAGTGTTCTCCCGAGGTAGTGGAGAAATCAAGGTCTATGCCTATATCACCGATGAGGGTGAGGACGATATCTCCGCTTGTGGTGTCTATATCGACTGCCGTAACATCGAGAATACCGAGTTCCACATCGCCGGAAACGCTGACTGCCTTTATGCTTCCCGCTTCTGCGCGGTCGTTTCTTATATCGCCGGAAACACTCTCAAATTTCAGCTTTCCCGAGGTTTTTGCAGATGAGACGAAAATATCTCCAGATACTGACGATATACTTATGTCGTCGGCGCAGGCGGAAGTCAATGTCGCGTCGCCAGAAACGGTGGATATGTCGATACTCTTCATATCGAGACCGCCCGAGAAAATATCAGCGCTGACAGAGGTTATTTCGAGCTCTACTCCGTGAGGGATTTCTATATTCAGGCTCTTCTGCTCAGGGGCGATTTCTCCGCTGAAAAGAGATTTGCAATACTTGATGAAAAGCGTTTTGCCGTCGGAATAATAGTGCAGTTGTTCGCTTTCGGCGAGGTTTTCGCCGTTTTCATAAACATTCAGAATGTCGCTTTCGGTAACGGCGGTGTTCACTTCGCCTGCCACCCAGTCTATCTCGACACACTCTATTCCACTTACCGAATAAGAGAAGTTTCCGATTTTGTATTTATCCGCATTGTCATATTTTTTATAGTTTACACTGTTCGGCGAGCCGGGATTCATACAAAAGCACGACGAGAGCGAAAGCATAGCGGCAAATATGAGGACGAGGGCGATAATGAATGAAAACGCCTTTTTCATAGCAAACCTCCGTATATAATAATCATAAATATTATATATCAAAAAGAGCAATAAGTCAATAATTCAGAGGCATAAAATCGGATTTGTGGCATTTTTTGCCTATGCGGAATAGTATTATTTAGAAATATCACCGTATTTTTGCGGAAAGGCGGCTTTTATGGAGATAATACTTGTCGGAGCTTGCGGCAGAATGGGAAGAGAAGTGGCAAGGGGGCTTTTTGACGGTATGCATATTGCCGCATCCGTTGATTTGCGCTCGCATTATAAAAACATATCCGACTACAGGGGAGAAGCGGATGTCATAATAGATTTTTCTTCGCATACGGCAACGGAGGAAACTCTTGCCTATGCCATGCGCCGCAGACTTCCGTGCGTTATCGCATCCACAGGGCAGAACAGCCGCGAGAGAGCGGCGCTGACACGGGCGGCGGCGCATATTCCCGTTTTTTATTCCGAAAATATGTCGCTCGGAGTAGCCGTACTTCTCGAATCGGCAAAGGCGGCGACGGCGATAATGCGCGATGCCGAAGTGGAGATAATCGAAAAGCACCACTCGGCAAAGGTGGATGCACCGAGCGGCACTGCACTCATGCTCGCGCGGGAATTACTCTCCGAAAACGGACGGATAGTGACGGCGAGAAACGGCGACGAGCCGCGCGCCGTGCATGATATCGGCATTTCCAGCGTGCGCATAGGGAATATCAGGGGCTACCACGAGATAATCATTTCAAACGGAAAGGAAACGCTGTCTTTTTCCCATGAGGTGGAGGACAGAAGCGTTTTCGCGAGAGGAGCGCTGAGCGCGGCGTGCTTTATCGTGAAAAAAGAAAAAGGTCTCTACGGAATGTATGACCTGATACATCTGAAATAGCGGTTTTTCGAAAATAAAAATTGATAGCATAAAATCCCGTCTTTTTTCGCAAAATATATCCGGAGGTGAAAAAAATCATGACGGAAAAAGAACTTTTATATATTGAGGACGCACTCGGACACGAAAAATACTTCAAGGACAAATGCAACGAAACGATAGCAAATCTGCAGGACCCGGAGCTTAAAAATCTCGTTTCGACAATGCTTGAAAAGCACGGTAAAATTTATCAGAGCTTCTATAATCTGCTCTGATGGGAGGGAGAATAAAATGGACGACAGAAATCTTATGGAAACGCTCCTTTTGCTTGAGAAGGGTGTTTGCAGTCTTTATATGCACGGCACAATAGAATCCTCTACGGCGAGCGTAAACAAGGCATTCGGCGATGCTCTCGGAGAATCGCTCGGTATGCAGGGCACGGTTTATGACAAGATGGCGGCAAAGGGTTGGTATCAGACAACGGCTGCCGAGCAGAACAAAATTCAGACGGTAAAGCAGAAATTCACAATGTAAATATGAAAAAGCAGACCATTTCGGATTTTTATCCGAAATGGTCTGCTTTGATATTTATAATTTTATTGCCAGCCGTATTACCTTTGCGGCATAGACAGCAAGTCCCGCAAGCACTATGCAGAAGATAAGCCACATGAGGCGGTTTTTCGATTTCTGCGATGAGGAAAGCTTGCCGATTACGGCTATTATGCTGTCGGATGGCTTATGCAGAAGCGCTGCCATTTTCAGCCTGCGCAGGAGCACAAGCGAAACCGCGATATACGGCAGTGCCGAAATGAGCTGTATCGGCTTGTACTCGCTGATGGTGCTCGAAATGCTTCCTTCGCCGAATACACCGGAGGAAAAGAGCGCACAGAAATCCATGAATGCATGGAGAGCGGCAACTACATAAATATTTCCCGTTCTGTAATAAAGTGCTGTGAGGCATACTCCCATCGAGGCGGCGCATACTGCCTGAACGAAAACGCCGACGATATCTGCATGAAATGCATTGATAAAATGAACAGAGCCGAATATCAGACCCGAAACTATAGCGGAAAACCATACGCCGCAGGCATCTTCGCCGTATTTTTCAAAAACCATGCGCGAGAGAATCCCACGGAAGAATATTTCCTCGGCAAAGCCGACCGCTGTCATCGCGAGCACGAAAACCGCTATATTAACCGAGGAGAGCGGAGCACCGTGCTTTGTTGAGCTGACGGTGATGACGAGGGTGGATACCGATATAAATATGAAATATCCGCCCGTACCGAGCCCATGAAGAAAGCCCTCGCGGGAAGAACGGAAAATATCTTTCAACCCGAGAGCGAAGGCAAGCGCGATACCTACGGCAATGCAGACGGCGTCCGCAAGGAGCATGGGCAGGTACTTCGGATATGTCATATTCTCAGTGAGAAGGGCAAATCCTGCCTGCACGACAGCCTGCACCGCAAGCATAAGTATAACGCAGAGAACTCCCGCTATAATTGGATATTTTTTTCTGAAATTTATCATTTAAAAACTCCGAAACAAAAAATCAGAAGCGGCAAAGGCACGATGATACCTCTGCCGCCTTTAATCTGCAAACGGTATTGCGAAAATGTCTTGCGAAAAATCAGTTTGCCGCCGTTGTAGCCGTGGTGGACTCGCTTTCGCTTGTCTGCCAGTCTACATCTGTTTTATTGAAAACAACGCCGTATTTTTCTATCATTTCTTCGCGATAGTTGTCAACCTCTTTATCGAATTTTTCGTCTGCGATTTTCTGCTTGATTTCATCTTTGACATCGCCGAAATTTGTGAAAGAAACGGTATCATTGTGTCTTATATTCTTCACTACGACATAGCCTATTGTGGAAAGAATCGGTTTGCTGTATATTTCACCGCTCTTTGTCGCAGTTGTGAGTGCATACATCAGCTCCGCACGATAGAGCGAATTGATATAAGATTCATAATTCTTATATTCATCCGAATTCTTATCGGCATTGGCATCGATTTTGATATTATTTTCTTTCATCATATCTTCGATTGCCTTTATTTCGGTGTCGAGATTATCAACTTTTATATAATCGCCCTCGGCAAGGGTAGCCTCGCCGGAAGCAAAGCCTGTGTAGAAATACTTATCGTCACTGTATTTCTTTTTGACCTCTTCGCGTGCGGCATCAAAATCCATTCCGCCTGTTATCTTTTTGATATATTCTGCGGCTTCGGCTTTCTTTGCCTCGACTTCGGAGGAATCCTGCATATCGAGGATTTCGAGCAGGATTGCGTCATATACAATGCCGGGGGCGTGCGTGTACTCGCTTATATGCTCATTGAAATAAGCGAGTGCTTCTTCGTCGGAAACATCGCATCTTTCGGAAATTATCGAGATGATTTCTTCTGAAATTGCTTCGTATTTTACAATGTTGTAGACAAAATTTTTGGAGATGCCGAGACTTTTGCGGAAACCTTCGTATCCACCGTCTTGATCTGCAAATGTTGCCTTGGCTTCATCTATTTTGTCCTTAAGCTTCTTTTCGCTGAATGTGATGCCTTTGGATGCAAGCTCTTTTTCATAGATTCTGTACCAGATTACAGAATCAGTACAGTATGTCACAGCGGAGGTATAGGCATACGAAATCTTGTCGTCGGTGGGAAGCTCGATATCATTCATCCATACATAGTATGCGAGATAATCGAGAATCTCCTGGTCGTTTCCGTAGATTATTTCTCCATCAACTATAGCGACGGGGGTGCCTTCATTTTTCTGCGGCTTCTTTCCGCACGATGCAAAAGCAAGGCAAATCATCGTCAGTGCAAGGAAAAGCGCCGCCATCTTTTTTAAATTATTCATTTCAATTTCCTTTCGGTATTTTCGGAATAATTACCAAAGAAGCCGCTCTTTTGGTAAAGCGGCTCCGATGATGTTCTTTTATACCATGAATCAGTGCTCGCAACCGCAGCCGCAGTTGTCATCATCACAGCAGTCGCAATCGTCGTCGCAGACACAGCTGAATGTTTCGCCGCAGGCAGGGCACTTTACATTATCAAAATCAACGGTATCGTCGAGGCATACCGTCTCGCCGCAGTAGGGGCATTCTACCTCTACGCAGTCGCAGTCGTCGTCACAGCAGTCGCAATCGTCATCGTCATCAAGACAATCGTCGCAACGGCAGTCGCAATCCTCTTCTGCGCAATCCTTGCATTCGCAATCGTCGCATTCGTCGCCGTAGAATTCATCTTCGAGAGAGCCGAGATCCTCGTCAACCTCTTCGATGTACTTTTCAAGATACTCGGACTTGTCGTCAAGGTCGGAAACCGTAGCGGCAAGGTCAGAGAGAAGATCGAGTACAGCAGAGAAAACCTTATCGTTCTTGTCTGTCTCAAGAGCTGCTACGAGACCCTTTATATAAGCAACTTTTTCGGTAAGTGTCATAATAAATACTCCTTTATTAAAAATATTGTTTGCAATTATTTTGTTTTTACTCTTTCGAGATATTCGCCTGTTCTTGTGTCGATGCGGAGAATTTCGCCGTTCTCGATGAAGAGCGGAACCTGAATTGTAGCGCCTGTTTCGAGAGTAGCGGGCTTCTTTGCGCCCTGAGCCGTATCGCCCTTGAAACCGGGCTCAACCTCGGTAACCTGAAGCTCTACGAACATAGGCGGCTCAACGCTGAATACATTTCCCTTATAGGAAACGATTTTGCACATCATTTCTTCCTTTACGAACTTGAAGTTGTCGGGAAGAAGATTCTTGGAAACGGGAATCATATCGTAAGATTCCATATCCATGAAGTAGTAGAGATCGCCGTCATTGTAGGAATACTGCATATCTCTTCTGTCAACGATAGCGGGCGGGAACTTGTCTGTAGGGCTGAAGGTCTTTTCGACAACAGCACCGGAAATGACATTTCTCAGCTTTGTGCGGACGAAAGCCGCGCCCTTGCCGGGCTTTACATGCTGAAACTCGATAACCTGCATTACATTCCCGTCCATTTCAAATGTAATACCGTTTTTAAAATCGCCTGCGATAACCATTTTTGTTTACCTCCGAATGATATCTGAATACTAAAAAATTTTCTTTACGCTCTATTGTACCTTAAAAATATGAAAATATCAAGTCTTTTTTAATAATTTATTTGAAATAACGCCTATTTTTTATATTTCTATAAGATTTTTCGGACTTTTTGTGATGTCAATTGCTCCGGAAGGTGTAATCTGCATCATATCCTCTATTCTGACGCCGTATTTTCCGGGGATATAAATGCCGGGCTCAACCGTGACGACATGACCGACCTTCAGCACCTTTGTGCATCTGGCGGAGAGACGCGGCTCCTCATGGATATACATTCCTACGCCGTGACCGAGAGAGTGACCGAAGTATCCATTGTAATCGGCGTCTATGATGTCGCGGGCAACCTTGTCCGCATCGCAGCAGAGAACGCCCTCGCGTACGAAATCTATAGCCGCCGTCTGTGCGCGCAGAACCGTATTGTAAACTTTCTTCATCTCTTCGTCAGCCTTGCCGACGGAAACGGTGCGCGTCATATCGGAGCAGTAGCCGTTCAGAATGCAACCGAAGTCCATCGTGAGAAATCCGCGTTCAAGCTTTACATTTCTCGGAACGCCGTGCGGACGGCTGGACTGCGTACCCGAAACTGCGATGGTTTCAAAGCTGGGTGCCTGCGCACCGAGGCGCTTCATGCGGTATTCTATCTCCGCCGCAACCTCCTGCTCCGTCATATTGTAATTCAGCAGAGGGAGAACCTCGGCGAAGGCTCTGTCTGTCAGGTCCTGTGCCGCGCGGATGGCGGCAAGCTCCTCTTCCGTCTTATATTCGCACAGGCTTTCGATGAGGTCGCCTGCGGGAACGAATTTCACGCCCTCGAAAAGGCTTTCGTATCTTGCAAGCGCGGAAACGGTGAGCTTTCTGTCCTCAAAGGCAACCGTCTTTATGCCCTCGTCGGCGATTATCTTTTTGATATCGGCGACAACGGAAACCTCGGGAAGCTTTGCGGTGCATCCGCGAACCTCTTTTTCAGCCGCCTCGATATATCTCGGGTCGGTGAAAAGAGTAGCGCTGTTTCTCGTTACGAAAACGGTGCTGTCGGAAGCGGGAAAACCACAGAGATACATTCCTGTTTTCTCATCTGCCACAATCAAAGCGTCGGCTATATTAAAAAGACGCTCTCTTACTCTTTCAATATTATTCATAATAAACCTCCGTAAAAATATTATCAGAAATCAACTATATCGTCGCCCGAGAGAGCGGCGAGCCCGTAATGCAGAGCCTTGGAGGCTCTGGCGCGGACGGTATCGTCCTCGCTTTCAAGCTGAGGCAGAAGCTCGCGGAAAAACGCGCCGCGTATGGAAATATCGTTTTTCAGTTCCTCGTAATCAAGGAGCGGCGCACTGCAATCGCGCACTTCAAGATAATAGACACCGATATCCTCCGCCGTTATTTTATCTGCTCTTATGTCTGCGGAAACGGGAATGTTTCCGAGCAGGCGCACGCGGAGCAGGGTATCGTTTCCGTAGCCGTTTTCCGTTGCGGCGCGGCGGACTTTTGCGATGACCTCCTTGGCGGAGACGGCACCGGAAATGTCAACATCGAGCTTTTCATACCTGCGCGTGCAGAATCTTCTCGCCTTGAATTTAAGTTGCTTCTTTCCGCCGATCCATGCGGCATCGCAGATTATTGCTCCTTTCAGACCGCATTCGCCGAAGGAACCTCCCTCAAGAGAGCCGCTGTAGGCATAATATGTATTTCCCGATTTCTGTATATCGCCGCCGTTGTGTATATGACCGAGCGCCGCATAATCGTACGCTCCGCGGACTATATCCTCAACTCCGACGGGGCAGTATGCCTTGGAATATATATCGGCGTGCGCGGCGAGGATATTTATCCTCTCGCGGTCGACATAGACCGCCGCGGCAAGCGGATTTTTCTCCATTTTTTCGCCTGTGAATGCGTAGCCGTAGACATCAACTCCGATATCGTCAAATCGGAAGCAGGTCAGCGTTTCGGAAGTGAAGATGTATACATTTTCGGGGAATTTTGTCTTGGAATAAGGAGATGTGGAAGAGTAGAAATCATGATTTCCCGGGGCTATCACGAATTTGCAGTCGGGATTTGCCGCGAACTGCGAGGTGATGAGTTCCATAGTCTCCCTTGTTACAAACTCACAGTCAAAAAGGTCGCCCGCGATGATGACTATATCATATTTTTCTATCTTCGCATACATCATGGCGGAGGTGAATGTTCCGCGTAGCTCGTTTCTTCGCGCCTGCGATTTCTGCGGGTCGAGAAGCGAGAAAGGGGAATCGAGATGCACATCCGCTATGTGAAGTATTTTTGCCATTTAAGCGCTCCTTTCACATTGTTTTGAACGGTCGCTCATGCCGTGAAGCTGTATTCACCGCCGCAGAGCTCAAAGCCGACTTCGTTTCCGATGACCGTGCAGGGAAGCATATCCCTTGCCTTGACGCCGCTTTCCGTGAGCGCATCGAAATATTTCGAGGGCAGGTAGAGCGTTCCGCTGCAGCCGAAAGGAACGGTCAGATTTACCGTAAGCTTTCCGTCGCGGTTTGCCCAGTAGCACTTGACCTCGCCGTACATGCTCTCATGCGATGCGGCGGCGCTTTCCATGCCGCAGTCCACTGCGGGGCGGAATATCGTATGGCGGAAGCCGGGGTCGTTTTCATCGGGTGAGATACCGCCGACATATTTATACATAAATGAAGAAAGGTCGGAGAACATATGATGGTTATGCGAGCCGCCGCCGTTCCAGCATTCCCAGAGAGTGGTGGCGCCGAGGTCTATCCATCTGCGGCAACCGGGAAAAGTCCTCTGCGCGAGCATACGGTGACCGACATTGCCCTCGCCGGCTCTGCCGAGCGAATGCATAACGAATTTACAGCCGAGAACGCCGAAATCGAGATGCCAGTCATTGCGCTCTATCTGCGAAATGAGCGTATCTATGAGCGGACGGCGCTCCTCCTCCGTGCAGAGGTCGAAATAAAGCATTGCCGCCGTTGCCGTCTGACAATCGCCCATGACTGTATGATGCTCGGCATCGTAGAATTTCTCGCGGAAAACCGTGCGTATCTTCTCGGCGAGGTTTCTGTAGTATTCCGCATCGTCGCCGTAGCCGAGAATGTCTGCCATCTTGACAACAGTCCTTGCGGCGTTATAGAAGAATGCCGTATCGGAAACTCTTGTCGGGCACTTGTATGCGCCCATATTCTTGGAGATGGCGGGACCCTCAAAAGGCGGACACCAGTCGCCCGTGCCGTAATCAAGGGTATAATCCGTTGTCATGCTCTCCATGAAATCGCAGTTTTTCTTTATAGCCTCGTAGCTTTTTGCGAGGATATCCTTATCGCCGTTGTAGATATAGATATTATACGGAACATTTATCAGTGCGCTCGACCAGTCGGGTCCCATCAGCCCGTAGTAGCCCCATCCCGTGGAGGGGACAACGCAGGGAATCTGACCTGCGGGGCGCTGGGAGGTTATCATATCGTCATTCCACTTGGAGAGGAAAGCGCGCGTGCCGAAGTTTGTCAGCATCTGCTCGCAGGAGAGGCTTGTATCGCCTGTCCAGCCGTTTTTCTCTCTGTGGGGGCAGTCGGTCGGTATGGAATGCATATTCGAGATGGTGGACCAGCGGCACATATGCTGAACTTTATTGAGAAGCTCGTCCGAGCAGGAGAATCTGCCTGTATCGTCGACGGCGGTGCAGAGCGTCATCGCCTTGACATCGGAAAGCTCGGGTTCGTAATCTATGCCTGTAATCTCGATATACTGGAAGCCGTGGTAAACGAATATCGGATGCCAGCATTCCGGTTCATCGCTCTTTTTGATATACTTGTCCGTCTGGAAGCCGTGACTGCGCACAAATCCGCCTATCGCGCTTGTATCTATCTCGCCGTCATCCTTCAGCACATCGGAATATCTTATGGTGATTTCCGTTCCCGCCTTGCCGCGGAAAACGAATTTGCCTATGCCCGCCTGATTCTGCCCGATATCGAAAACATAGGCGCCGCCCGGCGTTTTCCACATTTTCTTTGCATCGATGACGGTGCGCACGCGGATAGGCTCCATCTCCATGGCGCGGAGAAGTCCGCCGGGGCTTTTCATTATCTTTGTGCCTTCCCATGCGCTGTCGTCATAGTCGGCTTCCGTCCATCCGTCAAGTTCAAGGCGCGCATCGTAATGCTCGCCGTTTCGGATTCCGTTGAAGATGATGGGTCCGTGCGAGCTTTTCCATGATGTATCGGAGGGGATAATCTCGGTTTCGCCGTTTTCGTATGTTATTTTCAGTTCGCAGATGAGCTTCGGCCAATGGCGCCATGAAGCAGCGCGGGTATTCCACGGGTCCTCGGCAAAGCAGTTGTACCAGCCGTTTCCGAGGACGGCGGAGAGCGCGTTTTTGCCGACGGTGAGCAGGCGCTTCACATCGTATACCATATACATATCTGTCGCGTCATATCGCGTAAAGGCAGGGGAGAGCATATCATCGCCTGTCTTTTCGCCGTTTATATAGCTCTCGAAATATCCGAGTCCGCATATAGTGAGATATGCTTCCTTTACCGGCGCGGAAATATCAAAGGTCTTGCGCAGATAAGGTGCGGCAAAAGCCGAATCTTCCTTTCGGATGAAGTTTGCAGTTATCCATTTTCCGCTCCAACGCTCGGAGAGCTTGCCTGTGACGAATGTGCCGCTTTCGTTTTTGCCCACGGCACCCGCCGCGCTCTTTGCCGCAACGGAAAAATAGTACCGCGTGACCGGGGAGAGCGCTTCTCCCTCGTATCTGATGAGGACGCTTTCATCCTCCGAGCCGAAATGCCTCTGCCATACGGGCGAGGAAAAATCGGGGTTTGCACTGACCGTTACGGTAAATTCCGCGAGTTTATCGCCGCGTATGCCGCTTTGCGCCTTGAAAGAAAAACGCGGCACGGTGTCTATCCCGCAGGGATTTTTCAGATAATTTACGGTGAGGTCATAGATTTTCAGATTTTCCATGTTTTCTCCTTAGAAAAAAACTAATATTTCAGGTTAATTATATCACAAATATTTCGCTTTTACAATAATAAATAAAAATATTTTTATATTATCTCCTCGGTTGACAGAAGCGGAAATTTAATGTATAATTACTTTATCAAATAAGGAGAATCAAAATTATGCATTTTCTTCCGTTAAGTAAAAAAGAAATGCTTGAGCGCGGCTGGGACGCGCCGGATATAGTCTGCGTCACGGGCGATGCCTATGTAGACCATCCGAGCTTCGGTATAGCAATAATCTCCCGTGTGCTTGAAGCCGCGGGCTTAAAAATATGCATATGTTCACAGCCGCAGTGCGATGCCGACTATATGCAGTTCGGTCGCCCGCGTCTTGCCTTTTTCGTCTCGGGTGGAAATATAGATTCCATGGTGGCGCATTATACCGCCGCAAAGAGAAAGCGCAGTAACGATTATTATACGGCCGGCGGCAAGGCAGGGAAGCGTCCCGACCGCGCAACGGAGGTTTACTGCAAAAATATCCGCCGTCTCTACGGCGATATTCCGCTCTGTATAGGCGGGCTGGAGGCTTCGCTTCGCCGATTTGCCCATTATGATTACTGGGATGACCGCGTGCGCCCTTCGATACTGACAGAATGTGATGCCGATCTGCTCATGTTCGGCATGGGTGAGCATTCCTGCGTTGAGATAGCGAAGCGGCTCGATGAGGGCGAGCATATTTCTATGCTCACCGATATACGCGGCACATCATATTCCGTTAAAACAAGCGAATATACATATCGCCCCTGCGAGGAATGTCCCTCATTTGAGCAGGTAAAGGAAAATACGCCTGCAGGAAAGGCGGCATATGCGAAATCCTGCCGTATTCAGCAGGATGAATCCGATGCTTTCCGCGGCAAAACCGTAATTCAGCGGCACGGAGACAGGATTGTTGTTCAGAATCCTCCTGCGCTTCCTCTTTCGCAGGAGGAGCTTGACGCGGTATATGAACTGCCGTATATGAGAAATTATCATCCGTCATATGAAGCGCAGGGAGGAGTTCCCGCGATAGAAGAGGTGAAATTTTCGATAACTCATGTGCGCGGTTGCTTCGGCGCCTGCAATTTCTGCTCCATAGCTTATCATCAGGGAAGATATATTACCTGCCGCAGCGAGGATTCCGTTGTCCGCGAGGCAAAAATGCTTGCCGCTATGCCCGATTTCAAGGGATATATCCATGATGTCGGCGGACCTACGGCAAATTTCCGCCGCCCCTCCTGCAACGGGCAGGAAAAGCGCGGCATGTGCAAGGGCAAAAAGTGCCTTGCGCCTACGCCATGCAAGAATCTTGTGGTAGACGAAAGCGAATATCTGCATCTTCTTCGCCGCCTGCGCGAAATAAAGGGAATAAAGAAAATTTTCATACGCTCGGGAATCAGATTTGATTATATGCTTCTCGATAAAAACGATGATTTCTTCAAGGACCTCGTGCGTTATCATGTCAGCGGACAGCTTAAGGTCGCACCCGAGCATTGCTCGGCAGGAGTGCTGACTGCCATGGGCAAGCCTGATATTTCCGTTTATAAGAAATTCCGTGCGCGCTTCTATGAGCTGACAAAAAGCATGGATAAGAAACAATATCTCGTGCCGTATCTCATGTCGAGTCATCCGGGAAGCACTATAAAAGATGCGATAATACTTGCGCAGTTTCTCAAGGAGGAGGGAATACATCCCGAGCAGGTTCAGGATTTTTATCCGACTCCCGGGACGGTGTCGACCTGTATGTTCTATACGGGGCTTGACCCATATACGATGAAGCCGATTTATGTGCCGAAAACGCCTGCGGAAAAGGCGGAGCAGAGAGCACTCCTGCAATATTTCCGCCCCGAAAACCGCGTTATAGTGCTTCGTGCGCTCCGCGAGGCAGGCAGAAGCGACCTCATCGGCTATGGCGAAAAATGTCTCGTGCGTCCTGACAGCGCAGGTACGCGCGGATATAAACAGGTCGGCGCAAAGCAGGGAAGCGCGAAGCGCGGAAATCCCGCAAACGACGGCAAACCGCCGCGCAAAAATGAGAGGAACGGAAAATCGCCCGCAAAAGGTTATTCTGATAAAAATGATGCGAAAAAGCCGCAAAAAAGAAGCAGTAACCCGCACGGAAAAAGATAAAAGAAAATAATTTTTTCAAGTATGGACTTTTCCCGTTGACAAAACCGATTTTATGTGCTATAATGCTTTAGCAAAGTGAGGCGCATAAATCGGTTTTGCCTCATTCTTATATACGGAGAGGTATCGAAGTGGTCATAACGGGGCTGACTCGAAATCATGTACACATTTGAGTAGTTGTGCCACTGAAAACCGCCGGAAAGCCTTGATTTTGTTGGGTTTTCGCTCGGTTGATGATTTTTCTGACCGACTTATCTAACGGGTTTTCTAAAAAATTGAATAATGATTGTTTCCCTTGTTTTTGAGGGTGAACATATATGGAGAGGTATCGAAGTGGTCATAACGGGGCTGACTCGAAATCAGTTTGCGCGAAAGCGCACAAGGGTTCGAATCCCTTCCTCTCCGCCAACGCAGGACACCGAAAGGTGTCCTTTTTGTTTTTACCGATAGGATACGAACGAGTTGACAGTGATGCCGATGGAGCATCAAAACTTCAAAGAAATAACGCAGAGATAAAATGATCTCTCCGCTTTCTTTAACAATAGTTGAGCGAAGATAACCGCCTACGGTTCGTGATTGAATCGCAGGCGGTTTTTGAGTTGCTATTGAATTAAACCATTGAGTTCATAATGTCTAACAGACTCTGATAGCTATCCACATCATGATAGCGAACTTGGCTGTTGGACATCTCATTGAACAGTTTCTTTGCGCAAGAAATTTTGGCTTGCTCGATTGGACGGAGATTCAGACTTTCCATCGTTCCCTTTGTTTCGGCAACAAAGAATATGTGCTTCACTGTCCCCTCATAGAAAGCAATCGCCCAGTCGGGAGAGTAATTGCCAACAGGAGTTGGAATGTGGAAGCCCTTCGGCAGTTTTGCATATACGCAGACTTCTGCGGCAGCATCGAGATCCTGTGCGAATTTGCGTTCGATGCTTTGCTCGGCGGAGCCATCTGTGAAAACATAATCCTGAATCGCCTTTTCGGCTCTGAATGCTTTATCAAAGGCTTGTTTGCTCTTATCCGCAGTAAAAATACCACTGTCAAATCCGCCTTCGATTGAGTTATAGGAGATATGCTCCACAATCATGGTTGCCTTTTGCTCGTTGATCAACCGAATAACCTTTGAAATGAATTCCTCCGGGTTATTCCTGAACATATAAAGTTTGTCCTGGCGTATTCCTTTCAGAATTGCCGCCACGGTTTTTCTTGTCAGAGTCGTCCCACCGGCTATTTTACCGATCAGGTCATACTTGACCTGACTGGTTTCTGCGTGCCTGAGAGTCTGCGTTCTCGTTTTTACAGAACCGAACGATTCACCTCTGTCGACCTCATACTCATTCATTTCTGTTTTCTGTCTGCCGATAGAAGTTGTGTATTGCAGTTCGGAAACGAATAATTTGTCATCAATATGAGCGATTGCCTTGGCGATCAATTCATTGCTGTCAAAAGATACAGTGTATGCGTACTTGTGGTTGATCTGATTCCAAAGGGCTTGGAATTCCTTCTTTGCCCAGTTATCATTCAGCGGATTTTCTTTAATGGCAGATTCATGTCCGTCGGTGAACATATCATCAATGACGGTATCATCATATACCGATTGAATCAATGTATGAATCCCACCGCTCATAGGTTCAAGTTCTGCCGGAAGCGGAGCGATTGTTCCCATTTGCACATCCATGCGGTACTTGTCCGTGACCTTACGCTGCATATTTACATAGCCGTTACTGATGAGATAGAATTCAATTGTATCTGCTGCGTTTTTATCGATCAGGGTCGGGACATCGTTGACTTTCACATACTTGCCGTTGAAATACTCGCTTGTTGCGGTAGTCGGTCTGTCATAAAGAACCGTCTTAATGTCTGACTGTAAGGCTCCGACAAAATCACGGTAGCTTTCGCTTGCCACAACCGTCAAGAGATTTACATCCTGCACCGAAGAACCGAGCGTCTCGGAATCCATACGACTTCCGGTTTGATTGACGCAAAGGCGAAGCCCTCGTCCGACCTCTTGGCGTTTTGCTGTTTGACTGTCTGAATGCTTCAATGTGCAGATCTGAAATACATTCGGATTATCCCAACCTTCACGCAATGCGGAATGAGAGAAAATAAACCGTGTCGGTTCTTCAAATGACAGCAGACGCTCCTTGTTTTTGAGGATCAGATCGTAGGCAGAAATATCATCTGAGAATTCACTGCCGCGCTTCAACTCGCTGTCGATGCTTCTGCCGGTCTTCTTATCGATGCTGAAGTAGCCTTTATGTACGGCGGATACATCGGAGCAAGTCGATTTCAGATACCGTTGATAAGGCGTATCGAGCAAGGTTACATAGTCGTTGAGGACGCTGATATACTCCTGCTCGAACATCTGTCCGTACTCGCCGAGTTTCTCGTCTCCGTTTTCATCGTACTGGCGATATTTTGATACTTCATCGATGAAAAACAATGAGAGGCACTTGATGCCCATATTAAAGAGTTTTTCTTCTTTCTCAAAATGTGAAAGAATGGTTTCTCTGATCTGGATTCGGCGCATATCCCGTTCTGAAATATCTCCTACGATCTCGCCGGCTTTCAGAACAACACCGTTTGTGAAGGTTATGGTATTCTGAATCGGATCAATTTCCGAAATGGTATAGCCTTTGTATTGCCCCATTTCCTGCGAAATGTAGAACAGATCGTCGCCGACACCGAGAACACGGGTTTCCCGGTTGACCGATTTGTTGTAGCCGATTTCAAGCTCGATCCGAGCCATAGGAGGCTTCTTTTGGGAAAGAATAATGCTCTCAAAGTAGAGATAATGGTCTGTTCCTCTGAAATTCTTTACCTCAAAGCCCTTGACCTCAATCTTCTTGACCAGGCGTTTGTTGAAAGCATCCAACGCATCCAATACATAGACAAGATTGTGCTGCGTTTTATGCGTTGCAGAATAGTTGATCGTGAACAGCGGATGAAAGTTCTTGAGTGCATTCTGCGTCACTTCGCCGCCCATTTTCTGCGGCTCATCCATAATGAGAATCGGATGGTTAGCTGCAATAACATCAATCGGCTTGCGGGAGCCAAAGGTATCGCGCGGAGAGAAAATTATCTTCGCCTCCTTGCTCTTACCGTCCTCTTTCAGTGAAGCGGCAAATGCCTGTGTATTGATGATCATGACATTGATGCCGGAGCTTGAAGAAAAAGTATCGAGCTGCTCCAGATTTGAGCTGTTGTAGATAAAGTATCTTGCTTTCTTGCCGTAGTTCTCCATGAAGTGATCTTCGGTGATTTCAAACGACTTTTTGACGCCTTCACGGATTGCGATTGACGGTACGACCACAATGAACTTGCTCCAGCCATACCGCTTGTTCAGCTCAAACATCGTCTTGATGTAGACATAGGTTTTGCCCGTGCCGGTTTCCATTTCAATATCAAGACTGCATCTTCCGCAGTTGCTTCCGCTGGTTAAAGCGGAAGAAAGTTTAATATTGTTCTGTGACTGAATCTCATTGATATTGCGAAGCAGTTGATCGTCGGAAAGTTCCACGGCGGCGTTTTTATAGCCGACCTCGCTGTTAAGCGCTTCGCCGTCCTCATCGATTTCCAAAGCAATTTGCTGCGGAGCCGACAGTTTGCCGACATCCCGACGGAAATTTGTTCTTTCCTGAAACGGTTGTCCGCCAAATACTTTCACCACTGCGTCTACCGCATCGGTTTGGTACCCCTGTATCTTGAATTTGAATTTCATTTGTGACTTCCTCCTTCCAAGTATAGGATAGCGACAGAAATCAAGGCAAGACAACGCTTGTAAAAATAGTCGTATTGTCGATTGTCCGTAATATCAACCTTGGTCGTTTCGTGATGGCGAATTCTGAACCCATTGCCAATGTTCGTTAGTGCCTTGAACTCGTCTTCATACATAGCCTTATAGTGAGGGTCTGAAGAACTCATATCATCAATTATTTTGTTCGCAGATGATGCCTTATTAAGTGCCGGAGAATAAAAGGTTTTCAGTCTCTCAAAAGCATCCCATATTTTCTCTACTGCAATCTGTTTATTGCCTGCTCGATAATAGTTATCTGCTTCTTCTATAAGTTCCTTCAAACCTTGTTCGGAAATATCCGATACAACCTTTTTGTCAATAGGGACTTCGAAGGTACTTACAACTCTCCCTTGTTCTAATCTGTATCCAACCGAATTTAACTTAAAAAGTGTATTCATCTGAGACGAATAATCACTTTCGGCATTGTACTTTTCGCACAACTCAATCACATCAAGAACGCAGAATGGTGAATTATGCAGAATAAATTGCTCCATATCCGAGGTTTCAACATAATTATTGCTTGCGTCAAAGCACTTCGGCTTATAGAACTGTGAAATATCTCTAAAGATACATTCACTCGTAGTAATATCATAGTTCCATCCAGTATCATCGGTTTCACGATATACGGTTGAGTATCTTTCGATAAGTTTGTAAATTTGGTTTCGGATTTTCATACTCAACGAGAGTTTAAGCTCTTTTGCCTTTATTGCCTTTTCGTGCCTTTGTGAGAAAGGGACAAACAAAGAACTTTCCTCCTGGTCGTATTTACGCCAACCATACACATCTCGTCCGGATATTTTGCTTTCCGGATAAAGCTCATAGCCGTCGTTGTGAAGCAGTCCGTTTACTGCATCAAGAATTTCTTTCCAATAACCTTTTTCATACCTAACCGCAGGATGAAAAACAGCACATAAGAACTTCAGCAGAACTTCATCGTCGCCATTCAAGAGTTCAAATCTATCGTCCTCAAAAATCCAACCATTTTCATAATCGTCGTTATTTATCGTGTGCTGCCATATGTCGCCCTCGGCATCTTCAAAACGATTATCATAACTCGGAAGTTCTTTGAGGTCATAAATCCGTTTGAGAAAATCAATCTCGCTTAGGTTGCCATAATAGCCATAGCGTACTCGTTTGGTTTCCCACAATTCGTCTATATCCATGCCATATTGAAACAAAGCGAAGATATCTCTTCGTGTTATTTCTGTTATTTGCTTCAACTCATAGCACCTTCCTTATCGTGGTCGGACTATAGGTAGCGAAAATCTGATCGAAGTTGGTTGCCACGCTGTCGGAAGCCATGGAGCTATCGCGCATGACAAAGTAGTACGGTTCTTGTTTTGCAATTGCCGTAATGACTTCGTCGGTTACATTGTCATCAAAGCAGGCGATCAGGTAGTTACCCTCCACATTGAACACCTTCTTACCGGCAATGGTGGTTTCCTCAATTTTGCTTGACAGAAGAACGCCAAGATCGAGCATAACCTGGAAAAGCAAATCTTCGGGAGTTCTGTCTTCCTTTATGTTGTCAGTCAGCTGATCGAACATACCGATTTCATAATCGTCGGGATTGTAATACACATCTTTCATGTTGGAGGTATCGCACTTCAGAACACGGAAACCGATGTCGAGGTTTTGTGCAGTAAGTCCCGCTTCTTCTTTGATTTTCTTACCGGCACGACGGATGCGTTCCTTGCCGATTTCACAGATGTTTTTGTATGTACTATCTTGTGTTTCCTCGGGCAACTGGACAAGAATAAACCTTCGATTGCCACCATCTGTTATGTTCTGCTTAAAAACAGCTTCGGCGGTAGTAGCAGATCCGCTGAAAAAATCTACAACCAAAGCATCTTTATCATAGTGCGTAGCCAACAATGCCTTAATTAAATCCACTGGTTTTGGAAAATCAAATCGAGCAGAAATTTTATGAGAAGCAAGTTGCTTCTTGGCAATGTCGTTAGAATAATCGTTTGATATAAAATCAATGGTAGACATTTTTCGTGTTTTTTCTCTCTTTACGACAGCATAAGACCCGTTCGGCTGTTTTTCAATCGCAGCGTTAAGATACCCCTTTGTATAGATTCGCCCGTTTTGAAAAACAATCCATCCGTTTTTCAAGCCAAACTCGAACAACTCTTTTGACCATCGCCATGCGTAATCTTTGGGTAGATGTTTACCGCTTTGTCTCTCAAGATATTTGTTATAATCACTACCCGGATAATAAGTGACTCCTTCATGTGTAATTGGATAGTCAAGAGAAGCTGAGTAACTTATCGAATTACAATCCAGAGGTTGCTTGAGATTATACCTTCCTCTTTCCGCCTCGTATTCATCGGAGTATTTATAACTATCGTCCTCAAATGCTTGTCCGACAAAAATATCATGCCTGGATTTCGTATAGCAAAGAACATAATCGTGACTCACCATAAATGTTAGAGGGGTCTTACCACTCTTTGTCGCAAGTCTTGGAAACACAGCTATGGCGTTATCACTACCAAATATTTCATCGCACATTTTGCTGAGATTAGCAATCTCGTTATCATCAATCGATATGAAAATAACACCATCATCTGCAAGCAAATCTTTAGCAATTCGCAAACGGGTGTACATCATATTAAGCCAGTCCGTATGGAAACGACCGTTGCTCTCGGTGTTCTGCACCATACGGTTGCCGTACTCGTCAAACTGTCCGCTATTTGCAAGGTACTCATCAGTGCTTTGGGCAAAATCATCCTCATACACAAAGTCATTTCCCGTATTGTACGGCGGGTCTATGTAAATCATCTTGATTTTGCCGAGATAGGTTTCCTGCAGGAGCTTCAGCACTTCAAGGTTATCACCCTCGATATAGAGGTTTTCGGTGGTATCAAAGTCCACGCTGCCAGTGCTACAATAAGGTTTTCCCTCACTGTCCGCACCGGTGGGTTTTGTTTCATCATCACGAACTGGACGCAGCGTTTTGGAAATGGGAGCGTTCGCCAGCAGGACAGATTTCTTCTTGTCCGGCCAGGTGAACTGATAGCGTTCCTCTTTTCCGTCAACGACCTTTGTGTTGATTTCCTGCATCAGCACATCCTTGTCAATGGCACGAACAACCTCGCCGTTCTCGTCAATCGTCTCCGTCACGGCGTTCGGGAACATCTCCGCCAGCTTTCTGTAGTTCTCATCGGCTTTGTTCGCCGTTTGCATTTTCAGTTTATCCATTATGCTTGTCCTCCTTGATTCAATGTAATAACCGAATTGGCAAGGCGTTTCTCTCCACCAACCGGAGTAGTATAAAACCTCTGCTCGATACCATACAGCAGCATTTTCAATTCATTTTCAGAACCAACTTCAAAAGCATTTTCTGAAACTTTCAATTCGGGACAGTATTCGCCTATGTAGGCAAAGATGTTCTTTCGATCGGTTTCTCCAAGCTCCGACAGGGTTTTTGCTGCAAGAGCAATCCTTTTTCTGTTGGCGGTTTTTACTTTGCTGCCGGAATAGTCATCCTTTAAGTTGATAAAATCATTTGCAAGAAAAGAATCTGTTTCTTCTTGCGTGGCTTCGCGATAAAGCATATCTATCCCCCTGAATATACTGGTGATAGATTCGAGTTTACGGAAATATAGGCTGTCGGTGGTTTTATCATAAATTGCATCCGGAATTTCTCTGATAACAATTTCCGAGCAGTTGGTTCTGTATTTGAATTCTTCTCCAAAGCGGAAAATTCTTTTTTGTGCAATCAAATTTGACTTGGATATATTCTGAAAGAAGATGAATCTATCATCAAATGCAAACAGGTAATCTATCCTTTCAAATTCTGCATGAGTGAGTAAAGCCAAGTCTACGGTGGTAAAGGTTTCAGAAAGCAAATCTATGCTATATTCAGTATCCCGAACATTCTGAATGCAAAACCAATCATCATCTTCAAGCGTTGCTCCCGGAGTGTATGGTGATGTTGAAGCACTTTCCGGATCAAATACCGGAAAGATAGTTTCATCTGATGAAAGCATCAGTCGATACTTGCTGTTTTCACGTTGCTTTAATTTTACACATATATTACTCATTTTGTCTTCCTCTCAATAAAAGTTGTATTGTTCAAACGATGCAAATGATCGAATCTTAGCTCTGCGGAATTTCGAATAACTGGACCTTTTCTGATAATAAAAATACTTGTACCATTTTCAGTCGTGACGTGGTAGTAATGATAGCCAAAAAGCAGATATATGGGATTATAGTATTGTGTTTGTGATAAAAAGGTAAAGACAAATACTATGAGGTATACCACTGCCATTGTAAAGAGGTCAGAAACTCCCACGGAAACAAAGAAATACCCCAAATATATCGGTAGAAACTCCCCATCTGCAAGGCTAAACTCTTTGCAATTACCAACTAAAGATTCAATTCCTAAAAAACGAGTCATAATAAGCGAAATCCATGACAGAAAGATCGGAATTATCAAAAGCAGTATTCCAAACAAATGATTTGGCACTTTCCCAATTGTCCAACCTTCTTTTATTACATATATGATCGCCATCCATGATGTTGCGTTTAGAGTGAGTAGCAATTTATATAGAAACATAACGACAACCTCCTTATGGTGAATTTTGATTTTCTTTTAAAGCTCTAATCCGTTGCACCAGTTCAAACTTCTTTTTCGGCTGTTTTTCCGCTCGTGCCATTTTTTCGAGAGACGCAATTTCCTTTTCTATCTTTTTTCGTTGTTCGTCAAGTGCAATCTGTTCTTCAATGGAGCGTCCGCTTTCAGGGTGAATATCCCCGATTTGAATGATTAGGTTGTTCCATACTGAATCAAGGTTCAGCCCTTGCAGGGAGAAGGAAAATGCGTCTGTTGGCTTCCAATCCGTTTGAATGAGTTTCCCATGAAAGATCGCCACCCGGCTTTCGGTTTCATATTGCAGAACGAGAATCATTTTGTTGTCGATCAAGCGAAAGAGCATCGAGATCGTTTTATCGTCATAATCCTTCCGCTTGAGGCAGACCAGGATCACATAAAACGCCTTGACGGCTTCTCCATCTGTAATCCCTACGCTGTAAGGCGAGATCTCATTGACAAAATAGAGGCGTGAAATGTCTGCATCCACACGATCTTGCTGTAAGGTGTTCAGTTGAAGCTTTTCAAAAATCACTTTTTTATGTAGTGGTTTTCGTAATTCTGTTTTCTGTGGGAATCCAAGCATATCCATGCCTCCTTTGATTTTATTTTACGACCAAGAAGCAGATCAGTTCAAAATCATCCAGCCCCTTGATTTCGTTTGACAAAAAGCTCATCTGACCACCGCCAAGGAATGTATCAATCTCGCTTTCTTCTTTGGTTTCGATAATGGATGCAATCGCATCTCCAAGCAATGCGGAGGTTGCTTGCATATTGCGTCCGTCTTTCGTTTCCTTATTGAACCGACGGTACAGTTCCGGAATCGGCGTGGCTTTACCTTTGCACAAATAGCGGAGCTTGTCCAGCATTGCTTTGGGCGAAAGGTGGTCGCAAACAACTTCGCCATCATCGGCAATATACACCATATAGAACGGATGCAGCCGATTCTGGTGGTCGATATTGATGCTGTTTGATCGGTTCTTCAGCACGAACACAACGCCCGGAGGGCATTCATCATTTGAAGCGGCTACGGCGTGAAGTCCGAACGGTGTTTTGTCAAGATTGGGATTTGCTTTGACATATTCCAGCAGGTCGAGCCGGAATTCATTTAAGCCCAGATCCATGATGGAGATGCCGGAGGACATTTCCTCGATATCAACGACTTCTTCCTGGAGGCGCTTCAATTGTGCTTTCCTGTATTCCAGATCGGACTTTTCTTCTTGCAATATGTTGTCGTCTCCGGTTGCGGTCATATCAACGATCTTCATACGGGTTTCAACACGTGCCTTGAGGTCTATATATTCGTCAAGTGTAACATTTGGCCAGAAGTTTACCAGCTGAATGACTTTATTGCGGCTTCCGATACGGTCGATACGCCCGAACCGCTGAATGATGCGAACGGGATTCCAGTGAATATCGTAATTGATGAGATAGTCGCAATCCTGCAGGTTCTGACCTTCGGAAATACAGTCGGTTGCAATCAGCACATCTATTTCTGTCGTATCACCGGGCATCAGCAGTTCTTTATCTTTAGAGATCGGAGAGAAGCAAGTCAGCACGGTATTCATATCGCAGTGCAGACGAGGAACGGTTGAACGGCCGTCAACCGAGCCTGTTACCATTGCGGTGTTCAAATGATAGTTTTGGAGAACAAACCTGCTCACATTCTCATAAAGGTACTCTGCGGTATCAGAAAATGCGGTGAAAATAATAACCTTTCGATTATTGTCATTGATGGGATGCTCAATCTTATTTGAGAGAACTCTGAAAAGCTCCTGCAATTTGCTGTCATGCTCCGGTGTAATATCAGCAACCATGACAGTCAAAAGTTCAATGGTTTCTTTGTCCTTTGCAAGATCTCTGCGCCATGATGTATAGTCCATATCGCTCAGATTGATTTTGACCTTTTTCCCGAAAGAAAAGAGTTCATCATCGTTTTGGTCATCAAGATCAAAATCGTTCAGCTGAGAGATGTCTTCCAGATTGACGTTGGTATCGGAATACTGATTGAAGCTGTCAATGGTTGATATCGTTGTTTTCAGCAGATTGTCAATCCGGCTCAATGTGAGTCTGAACGATGCGACGGAGCTTTCCATTCGTTTCATCAGGTTGATTGCCATCAAACGCCTGATGCCTTGCTCTCGGTTCGCCTGTGTAAAGCCCACATTAACCTTTTCATCGTCAAACAAATCAGCGTATTTGCTTTTTTTGCTGTCGAGAATGTAGTGGGATGGAGTATAAATTGCAAGATTCAAAAGCATCAGCTGCTCAAATATTTCGTTATAGTTGATCGCACTGCGCAGATCTGTCAGTGGCGGATACAAGGAAATTGGCTTAAGCCTTTCCGGAAAAGAACCGATATCTGCGGTATCATAGTATTTTTCAATGTGCTTTCTTGAACGGGCAATCGTAACAGAATCCAGTACCTCAAAGAAATCGAAGTCCAGCATTTTCAGGAGGCTTTCGGTGGTTCTGCTGCGAGGATCTTGTTTGCTCCATGTGTTAAACGCCCGCTGAGCCTGACGGAATATTTCCTCAATTGTGCTTTTGGTGTTCAGTTTTTCGTTGATCAGGTTTGAATTACCCTCATAAGCAAGCGCAAGCTGATTTTTCAAATCATTAAAACGATTGTTTACCGGCGTTGCCGAGAGCATTAAAACCTTGGTCTTTACACCTGTTCTGATGACTTTGTTCAAAAGTCGGAGATATCTGTTTTCTTTTTCCGAATCGCCGCCGGATTTCCCGCCGTTTCTGAAGTTGTGTGATTCATCGATTACGACCAGATCATAATTGCCCCAGTTCAAGCGATCCAAGTCTAAACCATTGGAGGAACCGTGGTTTCTCGACAGGTCAGTATGATAAAGCACATCATAGCGAAGACGGTCAGCGGCGATTGGATTATTGACATAGTTATCCTTATAGGTGTTCCAGTTGTTCGCCAGTTTTTTAGGGCAGAGGACGAGAACCGATTTGTTGCGGTTTTCGTAGTACTTAATAACCGCCAGTGCGGTGAAGGTTTTGCCCAATCCCACGCTGTCTGCCAGGATGCATCCGTTGAACTTTTCAAGTTTATTGATAATCGCCAATGCAGCATCCCTTTGGAAGTTATAAAGCATTCCCCAGATTTTACTTTCCTTAAATCCGGTCGCTTCATTCGGCAAAACATCTTCTGAAATATCTTCAAGGAATTCGTTGAAGATATTATAGAGCGTTACAAAGTAGATGAATTCGGGTGAATTCTCGTTGTAAGCAGTGGAGATGCTATCGATAATTTCGTCTGTCACATTTTGAAGCAATTTGCTGTCAGACCAAATATCATTAAATCCTGCCAAGAGCGTTTTAGCAAGAGAAGCATCTTTTACGATGGTTGTGTTCATTGCGTTTCCTTTTTCGCAGCCGAGTTCAACTGTCGTAAAGCCATTGATTGGTGTATAGCCTGCATCGTCAACCACTAATTGCCCTTGGATGGATTTATCACTGATGTTGGATTTGAAAGTAACTTTCGCTCGGATCCAATCTGCACATTCTTTAGCAATGGCTTTTTGAGTCAACTCATTGCGTAGCCTTATTTCAAACTCCGTTCCATAAAGGCTTCTTTCTCGCGTAAGGCGAGGAATATAAAACTCCCGGCGTTCTTTTTTGGCTTTCTCGGCGATGAATGTCGGGGAGGTGAAAATAAAACGCAGCTCATCTATTTGTGTAAGTTGATCTTTTAACGCTTGAAAGGCGTATATCGAAAAGCAAGCTGCGGCAATGGATATTTTACTCCCGCTGTGTATCGAATCTGCCAGGTCATCTTTCAATGTTTTGTTGATATTATCGATAAGTTCCATTAGCGTTTCTCCGTGTCAGATTTGATATCCGGAATCACTTCCATAATGTCGCCTATATCGCAGCCGAGCGCCGTGCAGACTTTGACAAGCACTTCTGTATTGACCGATTCGTTCTTTGTCATTTTTGCAATGGTTGAAGAACTGAGACCGGTAGCCAACTGGAGATCTTTTTTCTTCATGTCCTTATCAATCAATAGCTTCCACAGCTTTTTGTAACTCACACTCATGTTTTACTCCTAACCCAATAGACTCATTATATTATATCATATTTGCTGCAGAAAAACAAGTGGTGGAAAGCATAATGTCGAAATTTGACTTTGCAAATGCGAAATTCATGTTCGAAATTGAAGACACAAGGTTTAGTAAGTGGTTTGTTTTTGTCAAGTTGCTGGCAAAGAGCAAAGGAACAACCTTGAGAACATCTCAAGACCATTCCTTTGCTCTTTATTTTTTCTCTTTTTTATACCCTGCAAGCAAATTTCGCAGTTGCTCTGTCCCGACTTTGCGCGCCGTCTCCGGAGAGGCGATATGTCCGATCAGGCTTTGCTTGCTGATCAGCACTTTTCCGCCGACCACCGCACCGAAGATGTTGCCTCTTGCCACGTAGCGATTGAGCGTTCCCACCGTCAAGCCGGTCAGCTCTGCCGCCAGCTTGCTTGGCAAGGCATCGGGATATTTGCTCCAACATTTTGCTATGTATTCGCGTAACTTTCTCGCTTCCTCCTGCGACAGTACAATGGTCGGTGTCGGCGGCTTGTTTCTTTGCGCCGTAAACCGCCCATTCAGGTCGGCAAAGCGTTCGGGATGATCGGTCATTTCCTTCCGCAGGGCTTCCACATCGCACATCCGCAATGAGTACCGATGCGTTTTGTTGCCGTTGTCCTCGTATCGGATATAGCCGTTTTGCAGCATAAACAGGAATTTTCGTTTGGATATATGCAGGTACGCTCTTGCCGCATCCGCGCTGATGATCTGTTCCATGCACTCACCCCCTATCAGAAATCGGCACCACGATTAGTCGTGATGCCGATCATCAAACAGCGCGCTGATGGTTTCCGCACTGATGTCTTTTCCGCTCTTGTCCAGGTGCGCATAGATATTTGCCGTTGTACTGATGTCCGAGTGACCAAGGTATTTCGATACATTGAACAGCGGGATGTCCTTGTTGATGAGAATGCTGGCGAAGGTGTGTCGCAGGTCGTGGAAGCGGATGTGCCGCATGCCGTTCTTCTCAAGCACCTGCGAGAAGCGGAGCGTGACATATCGCGGTGTCAGAAGGTTGCCCAGCTTGTCCGTGCACACATAATCGTCGTATGCGCGGTTGTAACTGCCCTTGAACATACGGCGGTAGAGGTCCTGTTGTGCCTTTTGTTCGACCAGCATTTCATAGACCGGCGCGGGGATCGGCAGGCTTCTGCGACTGCTGGAGTTCTTCATTTCCTCAATCGGTTTGAGAATTTTCTCGCCGTCAATCTCGACTTCTACAACCTTGGTGTCGAGCAGAACCTCGCGCTTCTCCATGTCAATGCGTGACCACCGCATGCCGAGTGCTTCACTCCGTCGCAGTCCCATGCACCCTGCAAGGATGATTGCCGGGTAGATGGCTTCCGATCTTGCGAGACTGAGCAGTGTCAGCAGTTCTTCTTCCGAGAGATTCTGACCGAAGAATTTGTTTTTCTTTGGGCGTTCCACGCGGTCAAAGGGATTGGCAGAGAGGATTTCTTTCTTGTACGCCTGCTGGAACGCGCGGCGCATGACTGCGTGATAGTGAATGACCGTGTTGGCGACCATGCCTTCATCGAAGATGGACTGATAGAACTCGTCGATCTGGTTCGGGCGCAGGCTTGCGATGGTGATGGGTTTCGGACCGAAGTAGCGTTTGATTCTGCCGTAGATCATGTTGTGGTAACTGCGATAGGTGTTGATTTGCAGGCTCGGCTGGACGCTGCCGAGCCATTTGACCATGTACTCGAAGACCGGCATATCCGCATCTGGATTCTGTGAGCGCGTAAGAATTTCGGTCAGCTCTTTCTCGAAGTCATTGACCGCCTCGCGCATGGCGGCGTTGATTTTGGCTTTGGAAGCTCCTTCTTTCAGCCCGAGGGACTTCCATTTGTTTTTCCGCTTTCCGTTCTCGTCCTTGTACTGGATGACCGCATAGAGGCTTCCGTTCTTGGCTTGCGTGCTGGCGGTCAGATGATTTTTTGCTTGTGGCATGATGCTTTTCTCCTTGTGCTTTTGGTTTTACGCTGTCCGCGCAACACACAACATACCACACTGTTGTTCGCAAGTCCAGACCTTTTCCCGATTGTTATCAGAAAGAACACAACCGGGGTTCGAATGTGCCGCGGCGGGGTTCAGAAATTCGATGAGATTCTCCTTTGCGATGCGGTGACTGCGTCCGACCTTGACCGCTTTGATGCGCCCGTCTTTGATCAACTCGTACACCGTTTTCCGACTGACGCGAAGGATAGCGATGACTTCAACCACGGTGAGAGCGTCGGGATAATCCGCAAGGCAGGGCTTGATTTCGGTTTGTATGTTCATATCGTTTCCTTTCTTGCAAGCAGAAAAAGCAACTGATACAGCTCCTTTTGCGCCGCCAGCACATCCGCATAATCGGGATGGTCGGACTCGGCTCGGAGCAATTCTGCCTGCACTTCATTCAGTTTTTTGAGAATGGCTTTGCATTCTTTGATGGCGTGACTTGGTTTATAGAGCGCGGCACTGACGAGAAAATCCGTCAGCGTCATGTTTCTTTTCTCTGCGCCGCGGAGGAAAAGTTCTCGCTCCGACGATGTAACGCGCAGGGTGATGGTCAGGTTTCGTGTTCTGTTTTTTTCGGAGATCATACTTTTGTCCTCCCAACTTATTTTTTGTATCGCCGTATTTATATCAGCCCCGGCGATGGGGCAACGGAGAGCGCAGTCGTCAGACGGCGCAGACCGTTGCCCACAGGGGAGATACCGAGTACCTCGCAGCATCTATTCCGTGACTATTTTCACGGAAACGAGGATCATATACAGTGTCGCGGACATAAGAGTTCCAGCCCGTAACCCCCGTATCCCGCATGCAAATCGCGGGCTGCTTTCGCAGAAGTATCATTGTTCCGCACCTCTGTCATCGCCTGCCGCCGATGCTGTTTATCGGTCGGTCCGGCAACACGGTTGATCGCTCGCTCACCCGATAGGTGAGGTCATGGCGCCCGGTCCCGGCGGCTCGCCCTTTCGGGCAAGGCGGGATGCTACCTCGGTATCCCTTTATTCGGTTGTCAATGAACCCGGAGGATTATTTTTCCCCTCACCCTGTATTCCACACTTTTTTCGGGTTTGATAGCCCTTCAGTGGGAACTTTTTTTCAGGGAAAGTCCTCTCACCCTGTATTCCACACTTTTTTGTGGTTTGAGCGAAAAGTTTTTTGAAAAAACTTCCTCACCCTGTATTCCACACTTTTTTCAGATTTTACAACCTGTCGGCGGAAACTTTTTTTCAGGGAAAGTTCCTCTCACCCTATATTCCACACTTTTTTCGCGTTTGGACGAAAAAATTATCAAACTTTTTTGCAGAAAAACGGTCGGCACTCTCTTAGCTTTGATAATCGAATCAAAAAATATCTTTCACGAAATCTTTTTTCGGACAAAGAAAAAGCAGAAAAAGAAAACCGGATCGGCCGATTCCCGTCGGCGCACTCAGGAAACGATTCGCGGCGCAACGGAGAAACGGGCGTTCTCTTTGTTGTTCTTTTTCTGTTTTTCTATATATTCTTTCTCTTGTATAGTTTACATTGGGGGTTCATGGTGAACCCACCCATGGTTCACCTGATACAAACACTACCCCCTTGGTTGCAGAGATATTGATTTTTTTGTGTGTATACCTGACACACGGGAAACGCCCGCAACCAAGCGAAAAATCCGCCTGTTTTGCGGAATCATGCGTATGGTTGACACACCGATTCCGCGATTATACGCGTGCTTGACACACTGCCTTCTTCTAACCGATATGCGCAAAAAAACGAGCAAATGCGGTCAAAACGCGAGAAAATGCGGTCGGCTCTGCCGTCCGCTGTGAATCCGGCAGGGCGTTTGACGCACTGCCTTTCTCCCGCTTGAAAATCGACCCTTGAAAATACTCGTGAAATCCATTGTATAACTGCCGATAATCGATTCAAGTCTGAGGCGCAACACATTGAAATCATACTATGTGCCGCATCCCCCTCGCACGCCCGCTGGAATCGCCTGTGTCTGCTTTGAATGGCTCGGAGGAGCGTTTTCCCGCACGCAAATCAGAAAGCCGTCACGCGCCCGAATTTGGGGCGTGTGGCGAGATAACAACAGCCCCTTGATCCTTTTTGAATCAAGGGGCTGTGTGGCGTTATCGTTAGTTATTTAATTTGTTTCAGGTGGTGATGGGATAAACACTTTCTTTACCGTAGGGATTTTGTAGCAAGAAAGCATCTTCAAAATACGAAAAATAGGTTTCAACGCCTGCGGATTCCCGTGATGATTTTTACACGACCGTTGTGCATCTTTTTGATAAGCTGAATCAAGTACTGCGAGCGCATGATTTTCATGGTCAAAACACCTCCTGCAAGAAATAAATGCGGCAAACCGCAAAAAAATCGGGAATTTTATAAAGTGCTTTATGTCTATATGTTTTTAAGGTCAAAACCGAAAAACTACTTGATTATTTTCATTTTTTATGGTATACTATAAAAGAAAGGGGGCGATTTTATGATATTCAGACCCGATTATGTGGAAGCGGTAAGACCTTTTATCGATCAGCCACTTGTGAAAATCCTTGCGGGAGTGCGCCGCAGCGGGAAATCCACGATTTTTGAGATGATCCGAGAAGAGCTTAAACAGCGCGGTGTCGGTGACGACCGCATCATTTTGAAAAAATACACCGAAATGGATGTCCCCGAAAATATCACGGCAAAGCAGATGTACGACGAGTTGACTTTTGCAATGACCGGCGAGGGGCGTTATTACCTGCTGCTTGACGAGATTCAGGAGGTTCCCGGCTGGGAGAAGGCGGTCAATAGTCTATTGGAGGGCGGGCGCGCCGATATTTATGTGACCGGTTCCAATTCCAAGCTGATGTCAAGCGAAATCTCCACCTATCTGACCGGGCGGTATATTCTGATTCCGGTCTATACCTTGTCATTCTGCGAATATCTTGATTTTAAGACAGACAGTAAGCTGTCACGGAATGAGTTATTGGACGAATATATCCGCTTCGGCGGATTCCCGATTGTTGCTCTCGGCAACTACGATGCACAGTCTGCCTATCAGATTGTGGACGGCATTTATCATACGGTGGTGTCGCGCGATATTGTCAAACGCCATCGTATCAACCGGCAGGACTTGTTCGACCGCGTGGTGAAATTTGTCGTGGAAAACATGGGCAAGACCTTTTCCGCAAACTCCATCTCGACCTTTCTGAAAAGCGAGCATCGCACGATTTCAGTGGAGAGCATTTATAACTATCTGCGCTGGCTGGAGCAGGCGTTTATCATCTATCCGTGCGAACGGTATGATCTGCAGGGGAAAAGCATTCTGAAAACGCAGGAAAAATATTACCTTTCGGATGTGTCCCTCAAATACGCTCTGCTCGGATACAACAGAAAAATGCTGGACGGGGTGTTGGAGAACATTGTTTATCTGGAGCTGAAACGGCGTGGATATGAGGTGTTCATCGGGAAGAACAACACGAAAGAGATCGACTTTGTTGCCAACCGCCGCGACGAGCGGGTGTATGTGCAGGTCTGCGTGCAGCTGCCGGAAAATTCCGACCGCGAGGTCGGGAATCTGATGGAGATCAAGGATCATTATCCGAAATATGTGGTGACGCTGAACGAAATGGACACGGGAATTGAGAACGGTATCCGGATCGTTCATCTGGCGGATTTTCTGCTTTCGGAGCAGCTGTAATTCGCAAAAAAGCAGTCCGAGCTTCGGACTGTATGCACAGAGATACAGATGATTTTTGCTTTTGTATCACTCCGTGCAGACACAGTCGGCGGACTGCCAAATCGCAATTCAAAAAGGCTTTTTTCGCGGACTTCTAATGAAATTTCTAAAAAAGCCGTTAGATTTTTGTTAGAAGTTGGTCGATGACGAAAAACACCGCGACATCAGCTTTTTTCGTAATTTTTCGCAAAAGCAATCAAAATGCCCGGTCAATTCGTCTATGGCGGGGGATTTCAGGTTCTCTTATCTTCTCATAAAATACCGCAAGGTATCGGGAAGTGATGACACTCGAAATCAGTTTGCGCGAAAGCGCACAAGGGTTCGAATCCCTTCCTCTCCGCCAACGGAACCCTTGAAAACCCAGTGTTTTCAAGGGTTCTTTCTATTTGGTGAAAATTCTCCGACCCTGATTTTTTGCATTTCTGTCGCTTTTTCGAGCCGATTTTATGCTCTTTTTCGTTCGTGAATATTAGAATAAAAAATCTCCGAATACCGCATGAAATAAGGCTTTTTAAGGCTTGCCTACTTTTTGGTGCATTAGAATAATTTTTTTCGAACGGAAATTTGCCGATTTTCAAAACACCCGGTTGCGGGCAACCGCACCAAAAGTCATGTGTGGGTTTTAGTGCTCGGGGTTCAAATCGGCAGAAAGAAAATGTACTTTGCGCCCTCTTTATTTCTTGCCATAATGTAATCGCATCTTTCAATGTGTATTTGCAAGATTGGGAAGAAATATTAAATAATATTTCTCGGAATTGTTCCCCAATACTTGTTGACTGTTGGGGAATATTCTGATATAATAATTGAAAGAATTGTTCCCCAAAAGGAGGAACTGCAATGGCAGTACAATATAGCGAAATACAGGAGTTGCTCAGAAGTCGCGCTGACCTCAATGTCAGACTGAGCTTACGCTGGCTCTGCAGGATGGATCCGATGAGCCGATGATCTGGATTTGGCGTCAGGGCGATGAGGATAATAGTGTTGTCTGTAACCACTTTGTCTTTTCTACAAACGGAAAGATGGATGAGGTGTACGAAAACATTGTTGCTGCAGGAATAGAGTGCAATCCGCCATTTACAGCGGCTTGGGGCGGTAGAGAGCTTATACTGCGCGATCCTGAAGGCAATGAGTTGCTGTTTTTATAAAAATGGAGGTAGTATAATGAAAACGTTATGCGGATTAGACTGCAGCGAATGCGGATTGAGAAATGAATGCGGAGGATGTACAGAAACGAATGGGCATCCGTTTGGTGGTTCTTGCATGATTGCCGTATGTTGTAAAGATAAGGGGTGTGAAAATTGCGGCAGATCTTTTGAGGCTCCTTGCAAATTAAAAAAGCAGCTGATAGCAGAGTTCAATGCGCTCGGAATCGAGGATATGGATGAAGTTACAGGTCTCAATGCACTGCATGGTGCTTATATAAACCTGCAATATTCACTTCCCGGTGGACAGAAAATTAAATTCTGGGACGATGACAGAATTTATCTTGGTAATCAGATTTGTAAGAAAAACAGCAACAGATGTTATGGCCTCACAGCTGATGAGAACTATCTTTTGGTCTGTGAGTATGGGGATAACGGTTCCGATGCCGAAATCATCGTGTACAAGAAACGGAGGTAATACATATGATTGATTCAAGATGCGGATTGCATTGCACTGGATGTGAATATATGTCGCTATCAGTTGTTCCATCTGGATGCGCTCCCAGTTCTCGATCTTTCTGCGATTATAAGCCTTGATTGATTCCGACTGCTCCTGATAACGCTTCACCATCTCTGTGGTCAGATTGTCGTAAACACGCTGGTAGAGCTGCATCTCGAATTCTGTCGGAGTGAAATAGCGCACATCCATATCATCAATTTCTTCAAGGCCAGCAGCTTCTCCCGGATATTGTCGACCAGAGGAAGAGAGCGCAGACTGGATTTCGTCTTGGCGCGATCCTCGCGGACGATCTCATACTTGCCGTCTATCTTGGCATTTGTTACGATGTGTCTGATGGTGATGGTATTGCGCTCAAAGTCGATGGCGTCCCATCTCAGGCCTAGAGCCTCGCTGCGCCGGAGCCCGTAGGCGAGAGCGAATCCCTTCCTCTCCGCCAAATAATCAGCCGGATTCCGGTTTTCCGGGTTCGGCTGATTCATATCATGTCACCGGAGGTAGAGCGTCGTAACGCTCGGGGATCGTAAGGCGCAAGCCTTGCAGGCCGCATACCGGATTAGGTGTCGAGTGCGCTCGGTTATTACTTAGTAATGACCGGGTATTTTTTATTTTTTTGGAGGTACATATGAACAACACAAAAGTAACCCTTGCCCCGCTGGAAGCGGGCGACCGCGAGCAGTTCATCCTTGATAATCAGGCGTCTTTCAAGTATGGCGCAGTGGAAGAATTCGGGTTGCGGGACGACCATTTTGATGAGGATGGAGAGATCATCTCCCGCGCAACCATTGAGCAAAGTATTGATGCACCAGGCAGCGAAGCATACCGGATTCTGTATGAAGGCAGAAAGGTTGGCGGTGTGGTGCTGAAAATCGACAAAGAGACACATCACAATGAGCTGGAGCTTCTTTTCGTTTCGCCGAAGGAACACAGCAAAGGCATCGGCTATGGCGCTTGGCTTGCCGTGGAAGCTCTGCACCCCGAAACTAAGGTCTGGGAGACCTGCACGCCATATTTTGAAAAGCGCAATATCCATTTTTATATCAACAAATGCGGTTTTCACGCCGTTGAGTTTTTCTCCGCCATGCACCCGGATCCGAATCCGCCGGAGAAAGACGAACAATCATTCCCCGGCGAGGGGCCGGATGAAATGTTCCGCTTTGAAAAAGTTATGAAGTGAGTTACTGAAAAGTGGTTTGTATTATGCTTGTAACGCAAACCACTTTTCGACTTTTTATTTGGATACATAACCTAAAAGAGCAAAGGAAGAGCCTCAAGCACATCTTGAGACCATTCCTTTGCTTTTTATTGCTTTCCTACCTGCTTGTACCCCGCAAGTAGTTTTTTCATCTGTACTATCGTTGTTTTCCTCACACCATCCGGCGCGGCGAGGTATCCGATCAGACTTTGCTTGCTGATGAGTACCTTCCCACCGACTACCGCGCCGAAGATGTTGCCTTTTGCCACATGGCGGTTGAGCGTTCCGACGGTCAAGCCGGTCAGCTCAGCCGCCCTATTACTTGGCAAGGCATCGGGATGTTTTGCCCACTGTTTGGTTATGTACTCACGCAGTTTCTTTGCCTCGTCCTGCGACAGTACAATGGTCGGTGTCGGTGGTTTGTTTCTTTGCGCCGTAAACCGCCCGTTAAGGTCGGCAAAGCGTTCGGGATGGTTGGTCATTTCCTTCCGCAGGGCTTCCACATCGCACATTCGCAAGGAGTACCGATGCGTTTTGTTGCCGTTGTCCTCGTAGCGGATATAGCCGTTTTGAAGCATATACAGGAATTTTCGCTTGGATATATGCAGGTATGATGGCGACATCGGAGAATGGGATTTCTAAATATATAAGTCATAACCACCGACTGAGCCGGTGGTTATGACTATACTGATGTGTTATACTGATTTTACAGGCAGTGATTTGCGGAGGTGATGAGAATGAAATATGCTCTTGCAGCCGTTGGCTTTATCGACGGGGACACGGGGCATAACAAAGCGGTACTTGCCGATGTACTTGAAAAGTGCGCAGGCAAGGCGGATGTCGCTATCTTCGGAGAAGCGTTTCTTCAAGGTTTTTATAGCTTGAATTTTGCGGTTCAACATGACAGGGAGATAGTACTTTCCCGCGACGATATTGTCATCCGCGAAATATGCAGCATGACAAAAGAATATTCCGTCGCTGTGTCATTTGGTTTCGCCGAAAAGGACGGCGATGCATTTTTCAGTTCGCAGATGACCATAGATAAGAACGGCAGAATAGCAGATTTATATCGCAGAGTATCGCCCGGCTGGAAAGAACCGTCTGCGGGCAGAGAATACTGCGAGGGTGACGGATTTCACACATTTGATTTCCTTGGTAAAAAAGTCGCTGTCGGTCTGTGCGGAGATTTGTTGTATGAAGAAAACATCGCCCGCATAAATGAGCTGAAACCGGATATTGTCTGGTGGCCTGTCTATACGGACTATAATTATTCGGAATGGAACAACGCGGTGAAGTTTGAATATGCCGAACAGGCGGGGAAAATAAAGGCGCCTGTTCTTTATGTCAGCTCTCTGTGTATCGATAAATCCGACTGCGATGAAATCGCCAAAGGCGGTGCCGTTTTGTTTGATAAAGGCTCCGTAAAAGAGGAATTGCCTGCCGGAAGCGAGGGAATTCTTATTGTTGAATTTCAGTAAAAAAATGAGAATTACAGAATAGCAGATGCTTTGCGGCATCTGCTATTTTTTAGCTATAGACGGTCGCACATGGCGGTGCTTTGGCTCTATTTCATGTCTGCAATGCGTTTATCTATTTCTGATAAATCCAGCGTCGCATATGCATCAAGTCCCTTTTCCTGATATTCCTTCGCAAAGTATTCACGCATATGGTTATATATATCCTTGGGATTTTTCAGCTTAATATTGTCATATGTGCCGAAATAGATGCGCTTGGCGCGCGCAATAAGTTCATCAATTCCGTCGGGCTCATTCAGGTGGAGTTTGCAGGCGGCAATATCGAGCAGTGTCATTGCGTGGTTCGCGTGGGTTCCGCCGATAGGGTAGGCGTCGTAGCCATTCTTGTCGGGATACATGAATCGCTCGATGACATCTACACTCTCCGTATATGATGAGAGCGCATGTTCATAATCGCCGAGGTCACAGTATCGGTTTCCCTCTGTCTGGCAGGCAATAAAAAGTTCCTGCCATTCGATATTTTTGAGCAGTTTCGCTTCACGCAGTCCCTCTTCGTTATGGAACGATTGAGCTGCGAGGCGCATTCTGTCTTGCAGCATATACGGAAACATATATGGCAGGGAATGAATGATTTCTTCGATTTCCGCTGTGTGATTTTCGCCTTTTTCCGTGTCAAGATACTCATATATATGAATTATATTGCTCTTTGTGCGGCAGGTGCAGAAAACATCCTGAGAGACCGCAAGTATCTGTTCCGCCAGCGCCAGTGCCTTTCGGATGTGGGCATCGCCGCGGTCGGCATTGTAGGCATAAAGCTCAAAAAGTTCTGTTTTCAGAGTCAGCGATGCGGAATAGGATTTCAGACCATCGAGCAAAATCCGCTCCGCTTTTTCAAAATCGTTCCAGAAAAATTTACCCGATTCAACGCGTATTTCCTCTATCTCTTTGCCCATGCGCTCGGCGTCAAAATCAAATAAGGTATCGAGCGACACATTGAAATAGTAAGCAAGTGTCGGGATAAGTCCCATATCGGGATAGCAGGTGCCGAGCTCCCACTTTGAGACAGCCTGAGGCGAAACGCAAAGCGCCTCGGCAAGCTGTTCCTGCGTCAGATTTCGGCTTTTGCGCAGCTCGCGTATTTTATTTGAAAGATTCATATTGTCTCCTCCTGTAAGTTTGATTTGGCGCGGATCCTTCGCTTAAGTTTATTATAGCATATATTTGCAGGCAGGTCAAACAGCCTGTATTTGTATTTTTGCAACCTTAAGTAGAGAATATTTTCATGCAGAGAATAGCGACGCATTTTTTTCGCGCTCTCCTCTTGACATTTTATTTTTGCGTGCTATAATAGATGCAGATACAACGATGTATATACAACTATATTGCGCTACGGAGGAAAATATATGGATATAACAGAGAGAAAAATCACAAAAATCGCGCGGGAGGCGGAGAAACTTGTTCTCGTTTCTCTGCGCGATGACGGAGTAGGCACGGCGGAAATTGACCTGATTCACGCGCTGCGCCACAATCCCGGGTGCACGCAGGCGAAACTCGCGGAAATCCTGCACGCGGACAAAGCCGCCATTGCAAGGAGGACAAAAAATCTCGAAGCGAAAGGCTATCTTATCCGTCGCGATGACCCGAGCGACAAGCGCAGTCAATTGCTCTATCCCACAGAGCAGGCGGAAAATCTGAAATCGTCAAAAGCGGAGATAGAGGCGTCGTTTTACGAATACATTACTTCGTCGCTGACCGACGAAGAAACTGCGACATTTGCCGCGCTGCTCGATAAACTCTATGCGGCATCGAAAACCGAGAGCCGCGCGGGATTTCCTCATCTGATAAAATAACGAAAGCGATGATACATATGAAAAACAAAAAGATTTTTCGTCCCGACAGAATCGCTTCTTATTTTCGTATCGAGTGGCTGTCGCTGACATTTATAACCCTCTCGGGTCTCTTTTATAATATCGGTCTGCTCGCGACGCCGTGGTTTGAGGGCAGGCTCGCGCAGTGCCTTGCCGATATTCTCGGCGGGAGTGAGACAGCCGCGGCGATGGCGATGCTTGTGCTTGCCTATATCGCCGTCACACTGGCGGTGCAGGCGGCGCGGTTTATCAAGCGATTCTATGTCCGCCGCTTTGCCAACAATATAAATCGGCGCATGAAAGGCATTCTCTATGCAAATCTTATCAGGCAGAGCCGCACGGCGCTTGAAAAGGAGGGCTCGGGAGAGCTGATGACAAAGGCTATCTCGGATGTGGACGGCTGCGTCGAGGGAATGCGGAAATTCACGACCGAGGTATTCGATACGGGTGTAGCCCTGCTCGGCTATGCGGTCATGCTCTTTATTTACGATTGGCGGCTGGCGATTCTCAGCCTGCTTTTCACACCGGTTTCGTATTTATGTGCGGCGAGAATGAAAAAGCCCGTTCAGCGCGCGGGAGCGGCATATAAGAAAGCGGCGGGTGCTCTTAGCGGTGCTACGCTCGACCGCGCGGAAAACGCCGTGACATATCGCATATACGGCTGCGAGGACGCAAGAGCGGAGCGATATGAAGAAGCGCTTCAAAACTATGAAAAAACCGCTGTAAAAAGCAATGTATGGCAATCGGCGCTCCCGCCGCTTTATCTCGCGGCATCGGGCGCGGGAACGATATTCATTTTGTGGCTCGGCGCAAAAAATGTGCTCGGCACAGGATGGAATGCATGGGATATCGCGGCTTTCACCACTTTTCTCTCGTGTTTTACAAAGCTGACTGTCAAATCCTCAAAGGTGGCGAAACTTTTCAATTCCGTGCAGAAAGCCGAGGTTTCATGGCGCAGGATTCAGCCGCTGATGAAATCTCCCGAGCCGCTTGAAGCGCTCACAATCCCCGCGCCTGCGGATGTAACGCTTGAGAATCTTTCTTTTGCCTATGGCGACGAACCGATTTTTTCGGGGCTTTCGCTCACAGCGCATCCGGGGGATATAATCGGCGTTACAGGTCCCGTCGCCTGCGGAAAATCGACTCTTGGGCGCGTATTTATCTGCGAAGAACCGTATGGCGGCTCTGCGCGCTACGGCAGAAAGGAGTTCTCGGCTATGACGCCGCGCGAAATTTCCGCTACGGTCGGCTATCTCGGGCATGACCCCGAGCTTTTCTCCGATACGGTGCAAAATAATGTGCTTTGCGGCGCGGAAGAGGAGGCGGTACCTTATCTTTCTGCCGTGGCTCTGAACGACGAAGCACTTGCAATGGAAAACGGTGTTGATACGGTAATCGGCACGGGCGGCGTGCGTCTCTCGGGCGGGCAGGCACAGAGACTGGCTCTGGCGAGGACGCTTGCGCATCCGCGCCCTGTGATGGTACTGGACGACCCCTTTTCGGCGCTCGACCGCAATACGGAAGATACCGTATTTGCAAACCTGCAAAATTACGCGAAAGATAAAGTTGTATTTCTGATTTCGCTTCGGCTTTATCACTTCCCGCAGATGCGGAAAGTGATATTCATGGAGGACGGAAAAACATTTGTCGGCACGCATGCGGAGCTGATGGCTTCCGTTCCCGCTTACAGAAAGCTTTACGAAAGCCAGACAGGAGGCGAGCATCATGAAGAATAAAAATAAAATCGGAGTATTTGCCGCAGTGCGCGAAGCGGCGCTTACGCATCTTTTTCTTACCTTGGGTACGGTTCTGTGCGTGGCGGCATCGGTCGGTGCATCACTCATACCGCCGCTTCTTCTTGCCCGCGTGATAGACGACCTGACAGGCGGTATACCGCTTTCGTTTGCGGCGGTGCTCCTTTACTTCGGGAGCCTTGCGCTTGAGGGAGTGCTCTCATCGGCGCAGGAAACACTGCTCGTGCTTTTCGGGCAGAAAATGACGCATGCTCTGCGCTCGGAAATGTCGCAGAAGCTTACGCGACTTCCTGCAAGCACGCTTGTGGCGCAGAATCCGGGTGAGGTTGCCGCGCGCTTTTCCGGAGATGTCGATACCGTGGAGGCGCTGTTTACCTGCGGCATAATCAGCATGATTGCCGATGCCTGCCGTATCGTTTCGATTCTGGTGGTCATTGTGGTGAAGAATACCGGACTTGCGCTGATTCTGCTGCTGGTTCTTCCGCTTTTCGCTGTTTTCACTCGTCATATACAGAAGAAAATGCTTGCCGCACAGCTTGAAAACCGCCGCGCGGTGGCTTCCGTATCGGGGCAGGTGCCGGAAACACTGCATAATATACGCACAATCCGTGTTCTCGGGTTGGAAAGTTATATGGAGAAGAAATACGACCGCCGCATAGGCGAAAGCTATGCCGCCGTGGAAAAAACGAATTTCTATGATGCGATTTATTCGCCTGTCGTTCTCATTCTGAACGCCGCAGTTGTCGGCATCGTAATGCTTCTTTCGTCATCGGGCAAAGCGGAAGTTCTTACGCTTTTCGGCATGTCGGTCGGCACATCGGTCGCCGTGATAAATTACATATCCCGAATTTTCTCGCCCATCGAAAGCCTCGGCATGGAGATACAGACCATTCAGTCCGCGATGGCGGGAGTAAAGCGCATCGACGCTTTTCTCGCGCAGGATGAACGCACTCTGCCGAGAGAACGGGACAGCGCCGCGCGCGGAGATGTCGTGCTCTCGGATGTGACATTCGGATATGGGGAAAAGCCTGTACTTCAGGACTTTTCCATGACTGTAAAGGAGGGCGAACAGGTCACGCTCGTCGGCAGGACGGGCGCAGGCAAGAGCACTGTTTTTCGCCTCCTGCTCGGGCTTTATAAGCCTGAAAAGGGAAGAATCACAATCGGTGGGGTGGATGTTTCGGATATCACGGATGGGGAGCGCCGCGCCTGCATCGGCTGTGTGGAGCAGCATTTTTCCCGTGTGCCTGGTACGGTGCTCGACCAGATAACGCTGGGCGACGCGGGCATTACGGAAGAGATGGCGCGGGATGCCGCAAGGCTTGCGGGACTCGATGAGACAATCCGTGCGCTTCCCGAGGGATATGCCACCGTATGTACAGACGGAATGTTTTCGCAGGGTGAATGGCAACTTCTTTCAATCGCGCGTGCCGCCGCGGCAAATCCTGCGGTGCTCCTGCTGGACGAGATAACGGCAAATCTCGATGCCGAGACGGAAGCGCGCGTGCTTGAAGCACTGCGCCGCGCTTCCGTGGGGCGCACCGTGCTTTCGATTTCGCACCGCATTTACGAAAATCTCGGAGGGAGAACCGTGGAAATCGGAACGCGCGATACCGGAATTTAACTTTCGCTTAACTGTGGCTTAAATAGAATAAACAGCCCCTTGATTTTTTGAAATCAATGGGCTGTTTATTTTAGGATATTGTCGATATTACAAATCACCGAAGAATCTTTTCCATCACGATTTCGTCCTCTTCGGCTTCTCCCGTGTGATGAAAGCCGAGCTTAAGATACAGCCGCTTTGCCGCTTCGTCTCCGTCGACATAGCAGAGTACCACTTTGTTATAAACTCCGTCTTTCTCCATTTCATGAATAATCATTTCAGCCGCTTTATATCCAAGCCCTCTGCCCTGATATCTTTCATCAATGAAAAACTGGCTGAAATTATATGCATCTTCCATATCATAATACAGAGCCATTCCGACGGGTGTTTCATCATCGTATATAACGAAAGCGCGACTTCTGCTTTCTCTGTATGCATAGGCTCTTGCCAGCATAACGGTCGAATTTGCTACAAATGTTTTCTGCTCATCACTGACATGCAGACTTAATCTCCAATTATCGGGATTGATATCTTCAAGTCGTATCATATGGATTCCCTCCGCAAATTTCGTTTGTCAATATCTTGTTATGATAAATATATACTGTTCAAAAGACGAATCCCTGCGGCGGTGCGGAAAAATTGCTTTTCTGCGCTTTCAATCGCCGCTCTTGAATAGCCGCTCTCACCCGCATTGACAAGGAAATCCGCTTCGAGCAGGATTCGATGGTCGATGCCGTCCACATCCGTGTAGGTATGATGATGGGAAACAAGCCATGAGATGCGTGCAACATCGGCATTGCAGTCCTCACCCGCGAAAAATGCTTCAACAAGCGGAGCACTCTCTTTTTCCTGATTCCTTCCGTCCACATTGCCGTATTTCTCGCGGCAGAGCGGACAGGAAATATCATGCACTACCGCAGTAAGCTCGAGCGTCTCCTGCGTTTGCGCATCAAGCCCCTCGAGTTCACCGATATTCTTGGTAAATGCCCATACTTTGAGAAAATGATTGATATCGTGCAGATTGCCGTTGCAAAATACAATCATCTTTTCGATTGCGTCTGAAATTTTCATATATTAAACTCCTTTAAAAGCCGATTCTTACGATATTTCAATTATACCATTATCCATTCTTTTTTGCAACAGCTTGCACTCAAATTTTGACGAATGATGGGGAAATGCATATTATGATGTGAATTAAAGGCAATTTACACGCTGTTTTTTTAACTTTTAATGATGCAAAATAATAAATAGACTTGCATTTGCTTCCATTTAATGGTATAATAAATCAAACAATATCATAAAAACAATATAATGCTCGGAAAAGATAATAAGGTGACAATATGAAAATATGTCGACTAATAAAAAATTAAAACACTTAATTCTTATCATGCTATCTACGATTTACCTTTTGGCATCTATTAAGTCAGTCTTATTTGTTGCATTCGGGGTGGCGCTTTTCAGACATCCTTTTGGCGACAGACTGTATGTGGCATTTTTTCAGGGATTTGTTGAGTGGGATATTACTACTGTAAAATTAAATTCGTTATTTTTGGCATTATCCATAATATGCATTATCTGGCGTATAGCATCATATTGCCTTGTGTTTAAAAAGTCATATATACCCTTTGCAGTAGGCGTAATTATTGATGCGGTAATTTCTTATGCGATGTATATTATTCCTTTTGTTATAATTATGGAAAGTGAAATTGAAACTTATCCCATATATGGCTCGCTTATAAATCTGGCTTTTGCCACAGGATATATTTTGCTTGCAAAAGCTAAAGAGAAGAGCGAAAGACAACACCTGAAGCCACTGCTTGCGGAATGATACGGAAAGGAAAATATATGAAAAAACTAAAAAATATAACAGGCTTTGTTTTGTTGGCAGCAATATGTTTTACGCTTTTGGCTTCGTGTGTGGGACCCGGGTTGAGCGAATATAGCTTCAAGATTGTTGATGGAAGATATGAAATTCTTCTTGTTGCAAGAGATATACGATTCATACAAAAGAAAATGAAAGATGGTACCGCTCATCACAGTGATACCGAGGACAGAATTTCTTATTTTGCTTATAACGATAAATATATTTTTCTTCAGATAAGCGATGGCAGTAATTGTGAGGGAAAAATGGATTCTGATTCCGGGCTTGTCGGTGCAACATATATAAAATATCTTGTGGTTGATTTGGACAGCGATGAATATATGTATTTCAACAGTCTTGATGAACTGAAAGAAGCGGTAGATAATGAGCACTACATTGATTTTAAAAAATGGATAAGACCGGGTGATTTTTATGATTTATGGTATGTAAAGTATGATAACGGAAAAGTTCCATATGAAGAGGTTTTCAGTTGATATGATTATGAAAAAACTAAAAAATATAACAGGCTTTGTTTTGCTGGCAGCAATATGTTTTACGCTCTTGACTTCATGCATTCCGGGACCGGGGTTGAGCGATTACAATTTTAAGATTGCTGATGGCAGATATTATATTCATCGTGGTCCGTTTTATGTTTCCATAGACCAGTTAAGCGCAAAGGACGGCAGTGCGGAACTTCATGAGCCGACAAAAGACAGAATTTCTTATTTTGCCTATAACGATAAATATATCTTTATTCAGATAAGCGACGGGGATAATGGCAAAGATACATCAGATTTGGGACTTGTCGGTGCAACTTATATAAAATATCTTGTGATTGATTTGGACAGTGACGAATATATGTATTTCAACAATCTTGATGAACTGAAAGAAGCGGTAGATACCGAGTACTACATTGATTTTAAAAAATGGATAAGACCGCGCGACTTCTATTATCACTGGTATGCCAAGGACGATGACGGAAATATCCCATATGAAGAGGTTTTCAGTTGATATGTTTTGAATACTAAAAAGGAATCCGCATCATCTGCGGATTCCTTTTTAGTTATATTTTTGCTGTAAATGTATATTCGCCGGATGGGAGTTCGGCTTTTATATCCGACATATCTCCTGGGGCAAATTTCACAGCATTGCCGCTTGCCGTGAGCTTTTCGGCAAATGGCGTATGCGGAGCGCCCTCGAAAACATCATCGAGATACATCGGCAGGAAGAGTGTCGCATGCGAGCCGGAGGGAACAGTCAGCGAGAGGCGGAGCGTCTTTCCGTCATTTTCAAAATCGCTTACTGCCTTTCCGTACGGAGTTTCAACCGAGCAATGCACCTTTTTTATGCCGCAACCGGCAGCAGGGCGGAGAATGATATGCTCATATGCGGGCATGTCATCATCTGCCGAGATACCGCCGATATATTTATAGAAGAAAGCGGAAACATCGGAGAACATATGGTGGTTTCGCGAGCCGAGACCGTTCCAGCATTCCCAGAGCGTATTTGCGCCCATATCTATCCAGTGCTTATAGCTCGGGAAAGTAGGATTCTTTATGAGGTCGAGCGCGGTGCGTACCTCGCCGCACATACCGAGCGCATTGAAAACGGCTTTGTTTCCGAGTACGCCGAAATCAAGATGTCCGTTCTGCTCGGCTATCTGTTCCTTAAGGCGTGCTATGAGCGGTGCATATTCGTCCTTTTCGCAAAGCCCGTGATATATCATAACGCCTGTTGCCGTCTGGCAATTGCCCTTTACCGTATGCGTGCTTTCATCATAGAGTTTGCTTCGGAATGCTTTCTTTATGCTGTCGGCAAGGGCGGTATATTTCTTTTCGTCCTCTGTTTTGCCGAGAAGCTTTGCCCAGCGTGCGAGCGTGCGCACGGCGGTATGATAGTAGCCTGTATCGGTTACGGTGACGGGACACTTGAATGAGCCCATATTCACGCTTATCGCCTCACCCTCAAACGGAGCGCACCAGTCGCCCAGTCCGTAATTTGCTATGCCGTCTATAGCCATCTGCGAAATATGTGAGCAGTGACGGCGGAGCATATCGTAGTTTTCTCTCAGGTATGCAAGGTCGCCCGTGGCACGGTAGAGAAATGCCGTGGAATCGATTATGGTGCTTGCCCAGTCGGGGCCGTTGAGTGAGTTGAAGCCCCATCCCGTGGAGGGAACAACGCAGGGAACGGCACCTGCCGGCGTCTGTGCATCACGGAGGTCAAGCAGCCATCTGTTCATAAACTGCTCGGAAGCGAAGTTTATGAGTATCTGTTCGCTCGAGAAGCCCGCATCGCCTATCCACGATGTTTTTTCACGGACGGCATCGGAAGCTATCGTATTCATGGTACATGAGCGCGTAGACTCTATGCACATTTTCTGAACCTTATTTATCGTTTCGTCCGAGGTGGTAAATTCGCCTCTGTCGCGCAGATTATTTGAAAGCGAAAGAGCCACGACATCGGAGAGCTGTCTGTTTTCGTCTCCGCCGTCTATCTCTGCATACTGGAAGCCGTGATATGTAAATTCCGAATGCCATACCTCGGGTTCGTCGCTTTTCTTTGTATAAACCTCGGTCTGGAATGTATAGTTTTTTATGAAGCAGCTGAGCGGCCACTGGGTAAGCTTGCCGTCCTTATCGAGAAGGTCGCAGTATTTTATCGTTATCCTGTCGCCCTTCTTGCCGCGCAATGTGAGCAGGCATACACCCGCCTGATTCTGACCGATATCAAAGAGCGTTTTGCCGTCGTAATTTTTCATGCGCACGGCAGGGCGGCGCATGCGGATTGTTATCGGTTCCATTTCCATCAGCAAAAGCTCACCGCCTGCGGGACGAACCATACGCGCATTTTTCCAGCCTTCGCCGCATGTATATCCGTATGTATCCCAGCCCGGCATCTCGAGGTTGGCATTGTATTCTTCGCCGTGGCGTATACCGTTGAATGTGATGGGACCGCGCGAGCTCTGCCATGAGGGGTCGCTCGAGATTATTTCTTTTTCGCCGTTTTCGTATTCGATATGAAGTTCGCATATCATTTTCGGAACATCGCGCCACGGTGCGAAGCGGGATTGCCACGGATCATCCGTAAAGCAATTGTAAAACCCGTTTCCGAGCACAACGCCTATTGCGTTTTTCTCCGCAAGCTTATCTTTTATATCAAAGGCGCGATAGAAAATATGCTTGCTGTAATCGGTATACGGTGTGGAGAGAAATTCCTCGTTTACGCGCTTGCCGTTTATCGTGCAGACAAAATATCCGAGTCCGCAGATATAGAGCATGGCGTCCTTTACCGTTCCAGAGAGCGCAAAATCCTTTCGCAGATAAGGGGCTGCGAGCGCATCGTCGCGCTTGCGAAGAAAATATCCCGTTATCCACTTTGCCTGCCATTCGCCGCCCATTTTTCCTGTACGAAAGGACGAGCAGGCAGAAGATTTGTTTCCGTTTTCATCCGTTATCTCGACATGGCAGAGATAGCGGGAAAGCGGTTCGTTTTTCTCCTCCATATGGATATAACAGCGCTTTTCGCTCTCTACCGTGCCAGATGTCCAGACAACGCTTCCGTTTTCGCGCGTCACCGTGACCTTGTAGCTTTTCTGATGCTCGGCGGGGCTACCATCAAGCTCCCATGAGAAAAAGGGCGTACTGTCGATGACAGGGGAGAGCTGATTATTGACTCTTAACGAATTTTCCTTGATTTTCATAAAAAATTTCCTTTCGGATTTGTTTTCTATGGCTACAGTTTAACAGAAATCGCGGATAAAATCAATTATAAAAACGAAAATAAACATGAAAATACAATTTTATTTAAGATAAATACAAGCAGGCGTTTGACAAGCGTGCAGATTTTTGGTAAAATACAGAAAAAGGGGTGAATGATTTGAAAATTTTCGGCTTTGCAAGGCGGAATTATCATATAGCGGTTTTTGCGCTGTTTGTCGCTTTTGTCGCGGTGACGATGAGTTTTACCGTGGCATACGGCGACGATTATTACTACGGTTCGTTTTTCTACGAGGGATTTTCGCATTTTGTAGACGAAAACATCTTTCATTATATGAAAACCAACGGGCGCGCGCTCGTCCATCTGCTCGATGAGTTGCTGCTCGCGGGCGGTCAGATGGTGGCATGGCGCATTTTCGGCACGCTATGCATCGCCGCCGTCACTCTGCTTTCGGCACTTATCGGAGCCAAGGCATACAGAAACGGAATCGACACGGAGGAATTTCGCATAGCGCTTGTCGTTTCGTGCCTGCTTTTTGCCTCGATTTCGCTTGACATCGCGCGGCAGAGTATCTATTGGGCGACAGGCGCACTCAATTATCTTTATCCGATTCTGCTCCTGCTTTTGCTTTTCTATCTTGTAAAGCGCGGCGAGGAAAAATGGAGATGCGGTGCCGCCGTGCCTGTGCTTGCGTTTTTCTGCGCGTTTTCGACGGAGCAGTGCTCCGCGGGAGCGATAGCTGTGGTGGCTTACGCTTTTATCCTGCGGATTAAAGCAAAGAAAAAGCCCGATGCCGCCATGTATTTTGCGGCTGTATCGGTCGCGCTCGGAGCGGCGCTTCTTTTCCTTGCCCCGGGAAACTCCGTGCGCATGACATACTATCCCGATTTCTATGCGAAGTCGCTTACTGAGCGCATAGCCGACAATATTCCCGCGGTGGCAAACAGCATGTCGGGGAAGATAGGCATGGGAACCGCGCTTGCCATTCTCTTTGCCTGCCATATCGGTGATTCTCTTGCCAAAATAAAAGAGAAGCGTGAATTTTGGCGCATGATTCCGATAGCACTCTGCGCTGCGTCCGTCGCGCTCATTGTCATGAACGGCGACGGCACGACTTCGGGCGCAATAAGGGCGGCTTTTGCTCTCGTGGCACTCGCGGAAATCGCCGCGGAAAAGATAATCGCATTTTTCCGCGAGGGCGACGACGGAGCTTTCTTCGTTCTGATTTCCGCAGTGCTTCAGGCATGCATGCTTGTTTCGCCGGAATACGGCGGCAGGACAACCCTCGTCTCCGTCGTGCTTCTTTTTCCGATTATACTCGATGGCATCTGCAAAAGAAAGATTTCATTGGTGCCGACGGCGGTCGCGGCGGCGCTTCTTTTCTCATACGGGCGCTTTGTGCTTGCCGCAATATCCGTTTTTGCGCTTGCGGCTGTGATAACCGCACTTGCAAGGAAGAAAACGGCATCCTGCGCATTTCTTCTTGCCGCGCTCTGTGCGCTCTGCTTTGACAGCATGCTTTCTTTTGCCTGCGGCTACGGCGAAAATTATGCGATACACAGAGAGAACGCGGCGCGCATAGAGCAGTGGAAAGCGGAGGGCGACGAGACAGCACCTCTGCATCTCGAATATCTCAAAAACGGAGAATATAAATACATCATGCCGTATGACAATGTTCCTTACCATTGGAACTGGTATAAAACCTACAACCGCCTGCCGCCATCGACGGAAGTGGTATTTGATTTTCCGGACTGAAAAAAATATGAAATTTTTTTCATAAAACCTCTTGACAAATCGGGAAAGCTGTGATATTATCGTATCATCGTTTTAACATAGTAAAACGCTAAAACAAATTCACATCGAACAGAGGTATAATGAAATGAAAAGAATTGTTTCCCTTATTCTTGCCGCGGCTATGGCGGCGATGATGCTTTTTGCTTTTGCTTCATGCGGCAAAAAGGATGATGACACACTCGTCTGCGGCGTCACGCTTGTCGACCGCATAAATTACAAGGACGAAAACGGCGAATGGGTCGGCTTCGACAGCGATTTTGCCAAGGAAGTCGGCAAAATCCTCGGAATGAAAGTAGAATTTCAGGAGATACAGTGGGAGCAGAAGTACAATGAGCTTTCCTCGGGTGCCATCGACTGCATCTGGAACGGCTTCACGGCAAACAGCTCCGATAACGGCACGCCGAGAAAAGAGCTTGTCGATTTCTCCTACGGCTATATGCTCAATCAGCAGTGCGTTGTTGTAAAGAAATCAAATCTCGACAGCTACAAGAGCGAGGCAGATCTTGTCGGCAAGACGGCTGTGGTGGAATCGGGCAGCGCAGGTCAGAGCTATGCCGACGAAGCTGTAGGCGAGAGCGGCAAGGTTGTCAAGGCGGCGGCTCAGATAAACACATTCACAGAGGTAAAATCCGGTGCGGCTGATTTTGCGGTAGTCGATATTATCCTCGCGCAGAATGTCTGCGGCAAGGGCAACTACGATGACCTCTGCATAGTGAACGCAATAGAGCTCGAATCCGAGATATATGCAATCGGCTTCCGCCGCGGCAGTGACCTCACAGCCAAGGTAAACGAGGCTATCAAAACTCTGCGCGACAACGGAAAGCTTCTCGAAATCGCAAAGAAATACGGACTCGAAAACAGCCTTTCCGTTCAGGAAACGATTAACTATTGATTGACAAAGGATAAGTAAGATGAGTTTTGCGGAAGTTACGCTGAGCCTGCTTTCGGGGCTGAAAACAACCTGCCTTATATTCGCGTTGACGCTGGTGATAGCGTTACCGCTCGGCTTGATAATAGCATGGGGCTCCATGTCGCGTTTCAAGCCGCTCTCATACCTTGTAAAGGTTTTTGTCTGGATAATACGCGGTGTGCCGCTGATGCTGCAGATATTTGTAGTATTCTATGTCCCGGGTTTTGTGTTCGGAGCACCCGTATCATCGCGCTTTACCGCTGTAATAATAGCCTTTGCCATAAATTATGCCTGCTATTTCTCCGAAATCTATCGCGGGGGAATAGAGAGCATACCCGCAGGGCAGTATGAGGCAGGGCAGGTTCTCGGCATGACAAAGGCGCAGATATTTTTCCGCGTTGTTCTCATGCAGGTAGTCAAGCGTATACTCGCCCCCATGTCAAACGAGGTGATAACCCTTGTCAAGGACACGGCGCTCGCCCGCGTCATTCTCGTCGCCGAGGTTTTGAAATGCGCCGAGGATCTGATGAGCATGCGAGGACTCATATGGCCGCTCTTCTACGCGGGCGTATTCTATCTCATTTTCGTCGGACTGCTCACGCTCCTTTTCGGTTATCTGGAAAAGAAGCTTGCTTACTATAAAATATGATGGAGAAGAAAATGGCATTTCTTGAAGTAAAGGGCTTGGAAAAATATTTCAACGATACGCAGGTTCTGCGCGGTGTGGATTTCACGCTGGAAAAGGGGCAGGTGCTGAGCATCATAGGCTCCTCCGGAAGCGGAAAGACAACGCTTTTGCGCTGTCTCAACTTCCTCGAGACACCAGATAAAGGCGAAATTTTCATAGATGGGCAGAAGATTTTTTCCGCGTACGACACATCGCGCACGAAAAATTCCGAGCTTCGCGAAAAGAGGCTTCATTTCGGGCTTGTTTTCCAGTCGTTCAATCTTTTTCCGCAGTATACGGTTTTCGAAAATCTGACTCTCGCGTCGAAAATGCGTGCCGCAGAGACGGCAAAGCGCGAAAAACTCAGCGGCGAAGCGAAAAAGAGCCTTTACGACAAGGTAGATGCGGATGCCGAGGCACTTCTTTCCAAGGTAGGGCTTTTGCAGAAGAGAAATTCATACCCATGCGAGCTTTCGGGGGGACAGCAGCAGAGGGTATCTATTGCGAGAGCTCTGATGCAGAGTCCCGATATTCTTTGCTTTGATGAGCCGACAAGCGCACTCGATCCGGAGCTTACGGGCGAGGTGCTAAAGGTTATCCGCGAGCTTCGGGACAGCGAGAGAACCATGATTATCGTCACTCACGAAATGGATTTTGCCCGCAAGGTTTCTGATAAGATTATGTTTATGAGTGAGGGAATTGCCGCTGCGTACGGAACTCCGGAGGAGCTTTTCTCGGGAAACGGGAACGAAAGGCTTTCTTCATTTCTCAATGCTTTCGACAAATAAAAATCGGAGCCTTATTTTCGGTTTTGATGTTGACTTATACCTTTGTTTAGTTTATAATGTAGGTGCTTAAAAGAGCGCCTGCATTATTTTTTTGGGAGGTTTTTATGTTTTATCCGAAAAACAGCGAAGCCGCGCTTTCACGCGGGCTTTTTGAAAATCCTACAAGCGAATACCGCGCTGTGCCATTCTGGTCATGGAACTGCGAGCTGAAAAAGGATTTGCTCGCAAAGCAGATCGGCTATATGAAAGAGATGGGCTTCGGCGGCTATGATATGCATCCGCGCATAGGGCTTGCCACGCCGTATCTTTCGGATGAATTTATGGATATTGTCCGCTTCTGCGTGGAAAAGGGGAAGAGCGAGGGCATGTATGCTTGGCTCTATGACGAGGATAAGTGGCCCTCGGGCTATGCCGGCGGTTTTGTTACGGAAGATATCGAAATGCGCAGAAAAAAGCTGTGGTTTACTCCCACGCCGTATGACGACGGCACGCTGACTCTCGACAGCGATAAGGCGAACGCAATTACGAGTCTGCCGAAAGGGAAATATATTTTCCTTGCCGCATATGATGTTTCCCTCGACGAAAGCGGAGACCTCCTCTCATACAGGCGCATAGATATATCAGAGCGTGCCGAGGGTAAAAAGTATTTTGCCTATCTTGAATATGACGCGGATGACGACCGATTCAACGGTCAGGCGTATGTCGACACACTGAAAAAAGAAGCGATAGATAAGTTTATAAAGGTAACGCACGAGAGATACAAGGCTGTGATAGGCGATGAATTCGGAAAGGCTGTTCCCGCGATATTCACGGATGAGCCGCAGTTTTCCCATGTGTCAGTGCTGAACTTCGCAAAGCAGGATAAGGGCGGTGCGTCATATCCCTTTACAAACGATTTTGAGGATACATTCCGCACAGCATACGGTGTGAGCCTGCTGGACAGCTTTCCCGAGGTAGTATGGAATCTCGCGGGCGGCAGACTTTCGAAGATTAGATATCTCTTCTTTGACCATGCGGCAGAGCGTTTTGCCGAGGCTTACTCCGACAATATAGGCGCTTGGTGCCGCGAAAACAATATACTCATGGCAGGTCATGTGATGGATGAATTTCTGCTGAAAACGCAGACATGGGCTGTCGGCGACTGCATGCGCCAGTATCGCGGCTTCGGCATCCCGGGCATAGATATGCTTGCCGATAAGCGCGAGCTGACGACTGCAAAGCAGGCGCAAAGCATGAGCCGTCAGATGGGCGCCCCAGGCGTTCTCTCCGAGCTTTACGGCGTGACGAGATGGGAATTTGACTTTCGCGGGCACAAGCTTCAGGGTGACTGGCAGGCGGCAATGGGCGTAACCGTGCGCGTGCCGCATCTTTACTGGGCTTCCATGCGCGGCGAGGCAAAGCGCGATTATCCCGCTTCCATAGGTCATCAATCACCTTGGTATAAGGAATACAGACTCATAGAGGATCACTTTGCGAGAGTGAACACCGCTATGACGCGCGGCAAAGCAGATGTTCGTATCGCTGTTATTCATCCGATAGAGAGTTTCTGGCTTGCTTACGGACCGAACGACCGCTCGTCGACGGCGATTCGCGAGAAGGACAATCTCTTCTGCGATCTTACGCGTTGGCTGATAACAAACGGTATGGATTTTGATTTCATATGCGAGGCGATGCTTCCTTCGCAGTATAAAAAGACGGAGAGCGGCTTTGCCGTCGGCGAGATGAAATATGACGCAGTGGTCGTCCCAAACCTTGTGACGCTGCGCAAAACTACGCTCGACGCGCTGAAAAACTTCCGCACGGCAGGCGGAGAAGTGGTGTTCATGGGCAATATACCGACTCATGTCGACGCAGCGGAGAGCGGCGATGCGGCGGAATTTGCAAAGTCATGTATCCATGTGAATCCGCTGAAGGATGAAGTGCTCGCAAGTCTCGAAAAATACAGGGATGTGCAGGTTTGCACGGGTTCCGGAGACACTTATTCCAACATAGTTTATCAAATGCGCACCGACGGTGAGAAAAAGCATCTTTTCATCGCGCATCTCTACCGTGCGGGTGATCTCGATATCTCTTTTCTTGATTTATTGACGGTGAAGCTGCGCGGCGAATGGAAGGTAACCTTGCTCGATACCGAAACCGGTGAAATCAGTCCTATGCCTGCAAAATATGAGGGCGGCAATACACTTGTCAAATGGATAAGCGGCGCCTGCTCGTCGCTCATGCTTGAGCTGGAAGCGGGAAGAGGAGAGGTCGGCGAGATAGGCGAAGAGAGCTTCTCGGGAGAGGAAATTCTCGCGGGAGAAGCGGAGGTTTCTCTTGCCGAGCCGAATGTGCTCCTGCTTGACAAGCCCTCTTACAGCCTGAACGGCGGTGAAATAAAGCGCGAACGCGATATTCTCTATACGGATATGGCTGTTCGCGATGCGCTCGGCATCCGCCGTCGCGGAAGCCATATGAAGCAGCCATGGGCAGAGCCGCTTGACAAGAATCCACAGGATAAACTCCCGCTTTACTATGATTTCGAGAGCGATATCGAATATGAGGGCGCGGAACTGGCACTCGAATGCCTCGAATATACGGATGATATCATATTCAACGGCGAAAAGGTCAGCCACGATGTCGTAGGCTACTATATAGACGAGGACGCACTGCTCAAAATTGCTTTGCCGAAAATAAAGAAAGGTGAAAACCGCCTTGTGATAAACTATCGCTTCGGAGATATAACACAGCTTGAGAGCTGCTTTATACTCGGTAAATTCGGTGTGAAGCTGACGGGCACATCCGCAAAGATAACGGAAATGCCGAAAAAGATAGGATATATGGACATCGTATCGCAGGGCATGCCGTTTTACGGCGGAAACCTCACCTATAAGACTTCTTTTGTTTCTGACGGCGGCGAAAAGACGCTCGAGATAACAAGATATGCCGGCGCGCTCATGAAAGTGCGCATGGACGGAAAAGAGATGGGCGCGATGATTTATCCTCCGGCAAGACTGAAGCTCGGCGCCGTCTCCGCAGGTGAGCACACGCTTGAAATAACGCTCTACGGAAACAGGGCGAATACATTCGGCACGCTCCATAATGTAGACGAAAATATAAGCTATTGCGGTCCCACAAGCTGGATTACGCGCGGCGGCAGATTCTGGTGCCCCGAGTATATAACAAAGAGAACGGGTATACTCACTTCGCCGAGAATCCTGACAAAATAAACATTTTTCCATAAAAAAAGCTCTGCCCGAAAGCAGAGCTTTTTTGCATACATGGCGGTGAACCTTATACTATTTCGGTAAAACCATCGGAGGGGTCGTCGGCGTGACGGTATAGCTTAATGATACTGCCGTCTTCCTTTGATTCGGTACGATATTCGTTTGATATATAGTAGAGCCCGTTTCCGAAGGCATAAATACCCGTCTGACCTTTTCGGAAGAGACAGCCGTATATGCCTGTTGCTTCATCAAAGACGCCCTCTTTTTTCAGTGAGAGGTGAAGTCCCTTTCTTCCGTAGGCGATATAATCTTCATACGGAGCTGCCGCACCGTCTATTATGAACATCGGATAGTTTGGATATTTTTCCTTTTTGCCGCGATATACAGCAGCTATCCAGTCTCCGGTGAAAGCGTCATATTCGAGATTTTGTATACCCCACTCCGTATTGCCGGTGAAAATGAAATAGACCTTGTCCGGTTTCACCTCGCTGTGGTGCGGTGCAAGCTGACAGAGCGGTTTTGCCTTTTCGCCGAATTTGCGCCAGTCATACTGCATGATTATATTGCAGTCATTATCATCTCGGCATATATCGCCGTAAATACCGCAGGCTACCATGAGCATGGAGGGACTGTTTTTCGGAGCTCCGAATACCGGACCGATGCCGGTACCGTCAATGCCGCTGCAGGCAAATTCATGCTTGGTTCCGTCCGGCATGACAGCACTGTACATTCTCGCGACCTCGGAAAGATAGACGGTCTTCATTATACCGTCGGTTTCGGCATCCATATTCGGGCGTGTAATCTTATCTACATCAAATATGGCAATATAGAATGCATCTTCGTCGGCTATTTTACTTCCGGTATTCTGCATGATGCCCTGACCTATTGCATCATGCTTGAGCTCAAGCGAAGCATAAACCCGCCCGTCCTCATCATTGAAATCGATACACCCGAGATGACCCGCAAGTCCGCCTACCCAGCCGACTGTTTCCCCATTGAGTCTTGCCTTTACGAGTACTGTTGTAAAGGCATAGTAAATATATTCGTGTGCCGTATCAACGGCGATGCCCTGAAGGTGTCCTGTTTTCCACAGTCCGGCATCTATGCTTCTCGGGAACTTGTCAATATTGAAATTTTCCATTTTCCGCACTCTTATATCTTCTCAAAATCGTCTACGGAAAGAGTAAACATTACGGCACCGCCGATAGTTACCTTTTCTTCTACGGAATGATTGAGCATACCTCTGCCGAAAGCTTCTACCGACGGAGAAATCTTTTCGCGCGTTGTGCAGTATTTTTTCAGTATCTCCTTAAGCTCGGGCAAACGCTGTTCGTCCGTGCCTATGAGCAGAGTGGTGTTTCCCACCATGAGAAAGCCTCCCGTGGTGGAAAGCTGAGTTACGAAGAAGTCGCGTCCCGTCAGTGCAGTTATTGCTGTTCTGCTGTCGTCGTTGTTAATTACCGCGATTACAAGTTTCATATTTTTCCTCCTACATATCAAATTTCAAAAGATTGAGACTGTCTTTATCGAGTGCATTTACATCCTCTATTTCGTAGCGATTGTCGTTTGAATCGCGAATAAGTATACGCCCGTCATAGAGTGTTTTTATATCGATGCTCGTATTCAGTATCGCGAAGCTGTGTTCGCCGCGATCCGTTGCCACGGTCCAAGTGATGTTTCCGTATTTTTCCACACGGGAAATAATCTTCTTTATTTTCGGTACGATGTAATATGATTCAAGACATTCCTGTATTGCCTTTTTTGATTCCGGCATAAGGTGGTTTATATCGCGTATTATAGCTACCTCTTTGCCGTTTTCATCGATAAGAGAGATGTATTTCGATATCCCCGAAACAGGGAAAAGCCGCAGAGGCTCGAGATTTTCAAAGCATCTGCCGTCATATGTTTCAAGACGTACGGAGACATTTCCCGTTTTTGTAATGCGGGCTTCATCGCCGTTTATAAAAAATCCTATCATTTCCGCCGACCTCCTTATTCGAGATGCTCTTTTTCTTTATCGAGCTTTACCTGATCCGCCATAGACTGGATTTTCACAAGCCTGTAATACTTGCCCTGCTTTGCCATCAGCTCATCCGGTGTGCCGAATTCCGCGATTCTGCCCTTGTCGATGACGACTATCTTGTCCGCCTGCTTCAGTGTGGAGAGCCGGTGCGCTATCATGAGTGTAGTTCTGCCCTTTACGAGGTTGTTTATCGCATCCTGAATGAGCTTTTCCGTTTCGGAGTCGACGGCACTTGTCGCCTCATCGAAGATAAGCACGCTCGGATTGTTGAGTATCGCGCGGGCAATGGATATTCGTTGGCGTTCGCCGCCCGAGAGACCGACACCGCGCTCACCGAGGATGGTATCGTATGCATCGGGATGGCGCAGGATAAATTCATGCGCATTTGCTATATCGGCTGCCATCAGCACTTCTTCTATCGTGGCATTTGGCTTGGCATATGCGATATTATTGAAAATAGTATCGGAGAACATCATCGCTTCCTGCTGAACATAGCCTATCTTTGTTCTGAAATAGCTCATGTCTATTGTCTTGATATCTCTGCCGTCGAGCAGAATCTGACCGTCGTAGTTGTCATAGAAGCGCATGAAGAGGTTTATCAGCGTTGTTTTGCCCGAGCCTGTCGTTCCGACGATGCCGACGGCTTCGCCGGGTTCTATCGTGAGGTTTATATCGGAGAGAACATTCTTCGTCTTATCGAAAGAGAAGCTTACATGGCGGAATTCCACCTTGCCGCTTATATGGTCGGGCATATTGCCTTTTCCGTCGTCATGCTCTGGCTCGGCATCGAGAATATCCATTACACGCTCCGCAGAGGTAAGTGCGCTCTGATACGAGTCGTTTAGTCCCGCAAAAAAGTTTACGGGTCCGTAGAACATAGAAGTATATGAAATGAACGACACGAGCAGACCGAGGGAGATATCGGGACTTCCGTTTATAACCTGCAAGCCGCCTACATCCCATATTATGAGCGAGCCGCAGACAACGACAAATGAAATGAGCGACGAGAATATGCTGGACATTTTACCTGCGCGCACACTCACCCTGAACCATTCGTTATTCTGCTTTTCGAGGCGCTTTGAGGCGCGTTTTTCACCCGAAAATGCTTTTACTACGCGTATGCACGGGATAGAGTCGGTGAGCACAGAGGAAACCGCCGTCCATTTTCTCCAGATTCGTCTGTAGAACGGGCGGATTTTCCGTCCGAATTTGCGGGAGGCATATACAACAAACGGAACCGGAATAAGCGAGAGAAGCGAAAGCTTCCAGTTCATTGTTATCATTATTATGACTATGCCGACGAGCAGGAAAAGCTGTGTTATGACATCCTGGGTGATACGCAGGATGAACGCCTGAAGATTGCTTGTATCGTTACTGATTCTGTTTATGACGGAGCCTGTGGAGGTTTTGTCGTAAAACTTCATCGGAAGGTGTTGTGCCTTTTCAAAAACATCGTTTCGCAGGTCGGCAACGATACTGTCGCCTGCACGACGGAGAAGTGTTCCGCGGATGGCGCCGAGCAGATACTGAATTATGTATGTTCCGAGCAGAAACGCGACAATTATATAGAGCGCCTGCCTGTTTTTACTCGGGATGACATCGTCGACGAGCATCTTCGTGATATACGGCGGCACAAGGCTCAGCGCCGTTATTACCACGGACATGATGACCGATATGCAGATGATTTTAAACTCGGGTCTGACATATTTCACAAGCTTCGATACAAGCTTGCCCTTGGAGGCGCAGTTGAGACAGTCGGCTCCGGGGCGGACGAGATTTCTGCCGCATTTCGGGCAAACGGTGCAGAAGCTCCTGTATGCGGAAATTACGCTTTCCATGGCTTCATCAGTCGGCATTTCCGAGTTTATCTTGTCCATGAAAAGCACAGCGGAATTGAAAAGAGCCGTCACCGCATATGTGGCGCGCGCTATCTGTGTTTTTTCGCCGCTTTTCTTGACGGCGAGCAGAAAAGCGTTTCCGTACATGCGCTTTATCGTGAGGCTGTCCACATCACTGTACGGTACAGTATCGCAGACGATATCGCCGCCGTCCTCGCGATGGGCGGTTATTATCCTGCGGTCGGTAAACTCTGCAAGCGACTGACCGTAATTTCCGCAGGGAAGCAGGTCTGTCACTATCCTGAAAAGCTCGCGTTCGTTTTCATCGAGCATTTCGCGTATTTTTGTTTCCAATGAGCTGTCAGATATTTTTTTATTTTCCAACGGTAAAGCAAAATCCATAATCCTTTTCCTCTCGTTTTCCGTTCCCGTTTTTAATAAATTTTCTGTAGGATACCATGTCTGAGCGCATTTGTCAACATCAAAACAGAAATTTCGCAAGGAATTTTTTCTGTTACGGTGTCAGCCGTATCAGCCGTATTGACATAATGAAAAAGTCGGTGTATAATTTAAAAAGAGACTGAAAATTACGGATTAAAAGGAAAATAGCATGGAAATAAAAGCTGTATTTATCGACATTGACAATACGCTTCTTGATTTTGACGGGTATGTCAGACAAACTATGAAAAGCGGATTTGAGATTTTTTCATTGAAGCGTTATGAGCCGTATATGTATGATGTTTTCACGAGAAAAAACAACGCGCTTTGGAAAGAGATAGAAAGAGGAGAACTTACTTTCGCCGAGCTTGAAAATGTCAGATGGAACAAAATTTTCGAAGCTCTCGGAATAGATTTTGACGGAACGGTATTTGAAGATTACTTCCGCAAAGCACTGAACGAAAGCGCGATACCGGAAAACGGCGCATATGAGCTTTTGAAATATCTCTCGGAAAAATATATCGTCTGCGCCGCAAGCAACGGTCCTTTTCTTCAGCAAATGCATCGGCTGGAACTTGCAGACATGGCAAAATATTTTGATTATATATTTATTTCCGAGCAGGTGGGTGTATCGAAACCGTCGCACGGATTTTTTGATTATGCGTTTTCGCATCTGAACGGAAAGAACGGAAGAAGCGGAAAATTGATATTGCCGCACGAAACTATTATTATAGGAGATTCTCTCTCATCCGACATAGCCGGCGGCAAGGAATACGGAATGAAAACATGTTACTATAATAAAAACAGGTGTTCCGTATCTCCGGAAATTGCCGATTTTGTGGTTTCAGAGCTTGCCGATATAACGGAATTTCTGTAATGCTTGTTGTATCAGGTGCAGTATTTACAGCTCGAAAATTTGGCTATTTTGCCAAAATTGACAAAGATAGCTCAAATATGTTGACTAAAATTAGAATAAGTGTTATTATTTATATAAGTAGACAGTTTGTTAAAAAGGAGAAGCGGCGGCATGATAAACGATATACAGAAAGCAAGTATATGGAAAAGATTTGCCGCCGCTCTCCTTGATTTTATTCTTATAGCCACCATAGCCGTCGGAATGGCTGCTCTCATTTCGCTTATCACAGGCTATGACAAGGCAAACGACAGGCTCAGCGAAATCTATGCCGAATACGAAGAAAAATACGGCATAGACAGGACAAAAAGCATTGATTCGCTCACGGAAGAGGAAATAAAGCGATACGAAGAGGCGGACAAAGCCATATCGCAGGATGAAGAAGCGATAAAGGCGTACAGCCGTGTCATAAACCTGACCCTCGTGATAACATCGCTCGGTATATTTTCGGGAGTGATGATAGGCGAATTCGTCATCCCTTTGATTCTCAAAAACGGACAGACCGTCGGCAAAAAAGTTTTCGGCATCGGCGTAATGATGACAGGCGGCATAAAAATAAAAACCGTGGCGCTCTTTATCCGCGCCGTGCTCGGGAAATACACGATAGAAACGATGATTCCCGTGCTTATTATAATAATGATATATTTCGGCAGCATAGGCATTATCGGACCTGTGGTCCTCGGGCTTATCCTGCTTCTCCAGCTGATTTTGCTGGCTGCTACGAGCAATAATTCGCTTATTCACGATTTGATTTCCGATACGGTTGTAATAGATATGGCGAGCCAGAGAATCTTTGATTCCGAGAGCGAACTCATAGAATACGAAAAGAAAATTCATGCCGAATCAGTGGGAAAATCGCCATACTGAGCGGCGCACCGTTTTACCGACAAAAGCAATACAAATAAGCATATGACATGGGAGCAGGGCAAAATGGAGCAGGCTGGTAATCTACTGTAAATAAATCACGAAAGGCGCACTCTGTGCGTCGTTTCGTCATGTCAAAAGCCGGATTTTGTTCCCGCTGTTAATGAAATGTGAAAAAATATGCAGACGATTAAATGAGTATATTAAACCTAAGGAAAGGATTTTATATGAAAGTAGAACTTCAGAATCTGACAAAAATCTTCCCGAGCCGAAACAAGAAGTCGGGTGACAAGGTCGTTGCGGTGAGCGATTTCAACTTCACCATACCGGACGGCAAACTTGTCGGTCTTCTCGGACCCTCCGGCTGCGGAAAGAGCACAACACTCTATATGATATGCGGACTTCAGAAGCCGACAAGCGGCAAAATCTTCTTCGGTGAGGACGATGTCACCGACCTTTCTCCCGAAAACAGAGGCGTCGGTCTCGTTTTCCAGAACTATGCGCTCTATCCGCATATGACTGTAAAGCAGAATATTCTTTTCCCGCTGCAGAACCTCAAGGGTGCTGACAAGCTTGACAAGGAAACCATGCTTGAACGCGCATACGAGGCGGCTAAACTTGTCCAGATAGACAATCTCATGGACAGAAAGCCGAGTGAACTTTCGGGCGGTCAGCAGCAGAGAGTTGCCATTGCCCGCGCACTCGTAAAGATGCCGAGAGTGCTCCTGCTTGACGAGCCGCTCTCTAACCTTGACGCGCGTCTGCGTCTCCAGACGAGAGAGGAAATCCGCCGCATCCAGCGCGAAACGAAGATTACGACGGTATTCGTAACGCACGACCAGGAGGAAGCGATGAGCATCTCCGATATGATAGTCGTCATGAAGCTCGGCGTTATCCAGCAGGTAGGCGCTCCGCAGGAGGTATATGACAATCCCGTGAACCTCTTTGTTGCGAAGTTTCTCGGAACTCCTCCGATAAATGTTCTCGAAGGCAGAATCTCCGCAGGCAAGCTTTACATAGGTGAGGATGCCGTTCTTTCCGTACCCGGGCTTGATGACAGGGAAGTTTATGTCGCTATCCGTCCCGAGGGTTTTATTCCCGACGAAAAGGGCGCACTCTGCTGCAAGCTTTCGAGCGTTGAGGTAATGGGACGCGATGTCAGCATCGTTTCCACAAACACATTCTCGTGCAATCCCGTAATCCGCTCCATAATAAATTCGGACTATAAGATAGATGCTACAGCCGAAATGGTTCGCTACAATCTGAAGCTGAACAAAACATTTATTTTTGATAAAGAAACCGAAGAAAGAATTTATTTTGAGGTAAAATAATTATGGTTGAAAGTAAACAGCAATGGAAGGCGTGGCTGTATCTCTCTCCTGCGATAGTCCTTTTGCTCGTATTTACGGTTTGGCCTATAATAAATACGGTTCGCATGGCTTTTCTCGAGAACTATAACGGACTCGCAGCCATAGGAGGCGCTACCTTCAAAATCGGATTCGGGAATTTTGCTAAGGTTGTCAAATACGGCAACTTCCTGCAGTGCCTGAAAAATACCGCGCTTCTCTGTATTCTTACCGTTCCGATTTCCACTTTTTTGGCGTTGATAATAGCCGTCTGCCTTAATTCTATCAAATTCCTGCAGAAGCCTCTGCAGACGATATTCTTCCTTCCTTATGTCACAAACTCCATAGCGATAGGCATGGTATTTGCCGCTATGTTCAATGTAATAGGAAATATTGTAGGCTCCGTAAATTCCGAGGCAAGCCTCATAACAAGCGTCGGAATAGTGAATAATGTTATAGAGTTTTTCGGTGGTACTCCGATAAGCTGGATAAACAGCGGCTCGACATACGGGGCGAATATAGCTGTAATGGTTATATATATCGTATGGAATGCGCTTCCTTTCAAGATTCTGATACTCCTCGGCGGACTCCAGAGCGTAAACAAGCAGTATTATGACGCCGCAAGAGTAGACGGCACTTCGAGAATAAGAATTTTCTCGAGAATAACCGTGCCGCTCCTTTCTCCGATGATAGCTTATGTTGTAATAACGGGCTTCATCGGCGGATTCAAGGAATATACGAGCATCGTTGGTATATTCGGTGAGAAGCTCGGTCCCGTGCATGACCCTGGCAGACTCAATACGATGGTTGGATACATTTACGAGTCTCTCGAGCGAAGCAAGCAGGGTCAGGCAAGCGCCGCCGCACTCATTCTTTTCGGCATAATTCTTGTTGTCACACTGATAAATCTCTATGTCAGCAAGAAAAAAGTTCATTATTAAGGAGGCGGCTGTATGGACAAGACAAAAACCTCTACCATGCATGAAAAAGATTTGCAGCAGGTTTCGGTAAAACAGCGCATAATGAAGATTCTCGTCATGTTTCTCATATACGCTTTCCTTATATGTGTTGCGATATTCGTGCTTTTCCCGTTTTACTGGATGCTCATCTCGTCAGTGAAGAGCCTTGATGAATACCGCCTCAATGTTCCGACGATGTGGCCGCGCAGTATGCTTTTCTCAAACTACAAGACGGCTTTTGAATCGGCAAGTCTCGGAAGACTCTTTCTCAATACCGCATATGTCGGTATCGTTTCCACGGTGCTTTCGCTTGTGATAACGGTGCTCTCGGCATTTGCTTTTGCAAGACTGGAATTCAAAGGCAAAAATACGCTTTTTGCCGCGCTCCTTGCCACGATGATGATTCCGGGCGAGCTTTTTACGATAACCAACTACAGCACGGTGGCTTCACTCGGCTGGATGAAAACCTATAAAGTTCTGATTATTCCTTTCCTCGTCAGCGTATTCTACATCTACCTGCTCCGTCAGAACTTTTTGCAGATACCAAACGAGCTTTATCTCGCCGCCAAGGTGGACGGCACAAGCGATATCAAATATCTTTGGAAGGTAATGATACCGCTTTCTCTTCCGACGCTCATCTCCATAACGATACTCAAGATGATGGGCGCATGGAACTCATATGTATGGCCGCGTCTCGTTGCAAATGACGAAGCACACCGGCTGATAACAAACGGCTTGCGCAACGCCTTTACAGATACCACCGGTGACGTAAACTACCCGGTGCAGATGGCGGCTGTAGCGCTTGTTTCGCTCCCGCTTTTCCTTGTGTTTGTGTTCCTTCGCAAATACATCATGAAGGGCGTCAGCCGAAGCGGAATCAAAGGATGATAAGCTTCGAGAGAGGCTATTATCGGATAAATCAAAAAAAATAAAAACAGGAGGAATCCACACTATGATGAAGAAAATCTTATCTGTTCTGCTTTTGGTTGCCATGGTTTTTGTTATGGCTTCCTGCGGAGGCAATGCGAAAAAAGGCATTCCGAACTTTGATGTTCCCGAAAGCGGATACGACGGCAGTGAGGTTACCATCACATTTTACCACACGATGGGCTCAAATCTGACAGAGGTTCTTGACCGCTACATTGAGTCTTTCAACAAGCTTTATCCGAATATCCACATCGTTCATTCTCAGGTTGGCAGCTATGATGATGTGAGAGACCAGATAAGCACGGAAATCACGGTAAAGAATCAGCCGAACATCGCTTACTGCTATCCCGACCATGTTGCTCTCTATAACCTTGCAGGCGCAGTTGCTACGCTTGACAATCTTATCGACAGCAAGATAACCGTAAAGAGAGCAGACGGCACAGAGGAAACGCTCGGTCTCACAAAGGAGCAGAAGGACGATTTCATTGAGGGTTACTACAATGAAGGCATGCAGTTCGGCGACGGACTCATGTACACAATGCCTTTCTCGAAATCCACAGAAGTTCTTTATTACAACAAGACATTCTTCGATGCAAACGGTCTCAAGGTTCCCACAACATGGGATGAGATGGAAGAGACAATGAAGAAAATAAAGGAAATCGACCCCAATTCTATTCCTCTCGGATACGATAGTGAAGGCAACTGGTTCATCACCATGTGCGAGCAGTACAAGTCCGATTATACAAGTGCTGAAGGCGAGCATTATCTCTTTGATAACGAAACAAACAGAAACTTCGTAAAGAAGTTCCGCGAATGGTATCAGAAGGGCTATCTCACTACTCAGTCGCTCTTCGGCGCATACACATCCGGTCTTTTCACGGCTCAGACAGGTACAAAGAGCTACATGTCCATCGGTTCTTCCGCAGGTGCTACACACCAGCGCCCCAATAAGGTAGACGGCGCTTATCCTTTCGATGTAGGCATAGCTACCATCCCTCAGGTTTCCCAGTCAAATAAGAAAGTTATTTCTCAGGGTCCGAGCGTATGTATCTTCAAGAAAGACAATGCTCAGGAAGTTGTCGCTTCCTGGCTCTTCGTGAAGTACCTCACAACAAGCACTGATTTCCAGGCAGAGTTCTCCATGGCTTCCGGCTATGTTCCCGTTCTCAAGTCTGTTGCAAACAACGAAGCATACAAGGCATTCGTTGAAAAGGCAGACGGCGGCAACTATATTTCCGCACTCAGCGCAAAGGTTTGCCTTGAGCAGGAAAGCGCATACTACACATCTCCCGCATTCAACGGTTCTTCCACAGCCCGCGACCAGGTCGGCAAGCTTCTTGCAAAGTGCCTGACAGCTGACGACGGCGGCGATGTTGATGCTATGATAAAGAAAGCATTTGAGGATGCTATCGCAGAGTGTGAATATTAATGAGTAAAATATCCGAAAAATTTATACGCATCTCGGCGCTCTTTCTTCTGATATGCATGGTATTGCCGCTCGCAGTCGCCTGCGGCAATACTCCAGCCGAAAATACTACCGAAAGCACCAATGTACCTGCACCGATTGAGATAAGGGATTATGTATCGATGCTGAAGCTCGATATGACATCCGAAACTCTCAAGCAGGAGGTGACTGTGCGCAGTTTTGTGGACGGCGATACGACGCATTTCCATGTTCCCGAGAGTGTGGTCTCCGGCGGAGTGCTCAAGGCGAGATATCTCGCGATAAATACTCCCGAATCCACGGGTAAAATCGAGGAATACGGCAAGGCGGCATCGAATTTCACACGCTCAAAGCTCGAAAATGCCGATGCTATCATGATAGAATCGGACGACGGAAAGTGGAATGTCGATTCCACAGGCGGCAGATATCTTGTATGGGTCTGGTATAAGTCGAAAGGCGAGAGCGAATATCGCAATCTGAATCTGGAGATTCTCCAGAACGGGCTTGCCATCGCTTCATCCACGGCAAACAACCGCTACGGCACAACATGCATGGCGGCGCTTGACCAGGCAAAGGCGCAGAAGCTGAATGTATATTCCGGCGAGCGCGACCCCGATTTCTACTACGGCGACGCTGTGGAGCTTACTCTGAAAGAGCTTCGTGCAAATCCCGAGGCTTACAACGGCAAAAAGGTCGCTTTCGAGGGCATAATCTCGAGTGACAACAGCAACAGCATAACTGTTGAGGAATACGATGCCGATACAGATATGTATTACGGTATCTCCGTTTACTACGGATTTTCGCTGAGCGGCGCGGGACTTGATATAATCTCGGTCGGCAATCGCTCGAGAATAGTCGGCACTGTGCAGTATTATGAGGCAGGCGGCGTATATCAGGTATCGGGCTTATCATACAATATGATGCGCCCCGATGACCCGAGCAATCTCAAAAAAATAAGCGATGGGCACACGCCCGCATACAGGGAGACATCCGCCGCGACATTTGCTTCCGAGGTAACTCTGGATGGCGAAGAGGGAAGTATCACCGCAAAATATGCCGAGCTTGCTCTTGCCACTACGATTTCCATGAAAGGGCTTACCGTTAAGGAAGTCGAATCGGTCGGCAAAGAGGGCACCTCGTCATACGGCGAAATGACTCTCATCTGCACGGCAGACGACGGCACTGAGATAAGGCTTCGCACAGAAGCGATGAATGATTCGGAAGGAAAGCTTGTCACACCCGATGATTTACTCGGCAAAAATATTGATATCAGAGGAATTGTCGATTACTATGCCGGCAATTATCAGATAAAGGTATTTTCATACAAACACATTTTGTTCAACAATTAAAGAATAACAAGGAGGCAAACCATGAAAAGATTTTTGGCTTTTGTTTTTGCACTTGCACTTTGTCTTTCGGTGTTTGTCGGATGCGGTGATAAGCCAAATCCCGATAAGCCTAAGGCAAATCCGTTAGACCTCGCAAAGGAATATCTTTATACAATGTATAAGAACGCCACAGTTACCACTCCCGAGGATTACGAGGTGGTAGCCGCTATCAATATAAACGGCGTTGAATATCCGATAGAGTGGACTGTAGATGCTACAAGTGGCTCTGCCGAGAACATCGTTATCACACCCAATGATAAGGGCATGGTAGTCATAGACGTAAACGAAGAAGCCGATGCAGAGACACTTTACAATCTCGTCGCCACAATCAAGAATGAAGCAGGTGAGACGGTTTCCGTTTCCTTTGCTCACAGACTTCCCGAGGGTGCTCCCGCCGATATGATTGTCGCAGAAGTTGTAGAGAAGGCATTTGCTCTTGAGGATGGCGCAACAATGAAGGGCACACAGGTTCTTCGCGGTGAAATTGTTGAAATTCCATCCGCCTACAGCGCAGATTACAAGAATATCACAGTCAACATCAAGATAGGCGAAAGAATAATTCAGTGCTTCCGTCTCAAAGGCGGCGAGGACCTCAAGGTCGGCGATGTCATCACAGTTACGGGTACTATCAAGAATTACGGCGGCACGATCGAATTTGACAAGGGTTGCACATATTCCAAGGATATGAGCGTAGAAGAGGCGAAGCAGCTTCTGACAGCTGAGAAGGCTTATGCTCTTGAGAACGGCGCAACAATGAAGGGTACGCAGGTTCTCCGTGGCGAGATAGTTGAGATTCCCTCTGCATACAGTGCAGATTACAAAAATATCACGGTCAATATCAAAGTAGGCGAAAGAATAATCCAGTGCTTCCGTCTCAAGGGCGGCGAGGATCTCAAGGTCGGCGATGTTATTACCGTTACAGGTATCATCAAGAACTACAACGGTACAATCGAATTTGACAAGGGCTGCACATATGTAAAGTAATTTTTGCATTGATGCTGCGATTTCGCATGGTCAATATCAAACAGATAACAGAGCGCCGCGGATTTCCGCGGCGCTCTGTTATATCAGCAATCAGAAAGGCAGAGAATTTTTATCTCAGTCTTTTTTGTTTTTATCTTTCGGCTTTATTGCGGCGATGAGATAGACGCACCCGATTATTATCAGGCAGACGCCGAATATACCGAGCATTCCTTCTCCCATGATGGGAAGGCTATCGAGAAAAGCTTTTACATCAAACATATGAAATCCTCCTTACGAAACGAGAGCGACGATAAGACCGCCGGCTATAACAGAAGCTATCTGACCGGAAACATTTACGCCTACTGTATGCATGAGCAGGAAGTTCTGCGGATCTTCCGCAAGTCCCATCTTGTGGATTACGCGCGCCGACATCGGGAAAGCCGAAATGCCTGCCGCACCTATCATCGGGTTTATCTTCTTCTTTGAGAAAAGGTTGATAAGCTTTGCAAAAAGCACACCGCCGACTGTATCAAATATGAACGCCACGAGACCGAGAGCGATAATCAGGAGGGTCTCTTTCTTAATGAATTTATCTGCCTGCATCTGTGTTGCTATGGTGATGCCGAGCAGAAGCGTGATGAGATTTGCAAGAACCTTTTGCGCTGTTTCCGAGAGTGAATCGAGCACGCCGCATTCACGGAGCAGATTACCGAACATGAGGAAACCTATGAGCGAAACACTCTTCGGCGCTATGATGCCGACGATTATAGTGAGTATAATCGGGAAAAGTATTCTTGTGAGCTTGGAAACATTCTTTGCTTCATAGGGCATGCGGATAAGTCGCTCTTTTTTTGTCGTCATCAGCTTTATCACAGGAGGCTGGATTATCGGCACGAGTGCCATATATGAATATGCCGCTACCATGATGGCACCGATAAATTGTGACTTGAGAAGCTTTGCCACGACTATGGAGGTGGGTCCGTCTGCCGCGCCGATTATGGCGATAGAGGCGGCATCATTGAGTTCGAAACCGAAGAGGCGAGCCATGCTGAGCGTGAAGAAGATGCCGAATTGCGCCGCCGCGCCGAAAAGCAGGAGCTTCGGATTTGAGAGGAGCGGACCGAAATCAATCATCGCGCCGATGCCGATAAAGAGGAGCAGAGGGAAAAGCTCACCGCTTTCCTCCCCGATGCCGATATCGAAAAGTTTTGAGAGTGCGCCGATTTCCGTTCCTTGCGTGAGCGCACCGGAAAACGGCAGGTTTACGAGTATCGCGCCGAAGCCCATCGGGAGCAGGAGCGCAGGCTCCATATCCTTTTTGATGGCGAGGTAGATGAGCAGAGCGCCTATAGCCCACATAATGATATGCTTATAGGATATCGCCTGTAACTGCTCAAGAATTTGAGATAAAATTCCCATAAAATGTTTCTTCCTTTCAAAAAAGTATAAAAAAACAGACTTTCAAAGCCGCTGTAAACACAGTAGCCCGAAAGTCTTGCGATTTAATGCATCGTCGGGTGGTAACACCGTGATGACGGCGATGCAACGGGACAAGCCCGCACGCTACTCCCTTTTGGGAAATGATGATAATATTTTAACATAGAAGTACATTTTTGTAAAGTGGTTTTGAAAATATTTTTAAAGAAAAAATGGCAGGATTCTATTGACATTTGGTGAAAATTGTTTTATACTGACATATCAAAAAAATTAAAGGAGGCTTTCATATGAGCAAGGTTATCGTGCCGAAGGGATATAAAGCGACTCTCGGGCTTTATGACACGCAGACGGCAATAGGTATGTTAAAACGAATTTTTGAGGAGAGGCTTTGTAATGTTCTGAATTTGAAGCGTGTTTCCGCGCCGCTTTTCGTAGATCCGGAGACAGGACTCAACGATGACCTGAACGGCATTGAGCGCCCTGTGCGCTTTGACATCAAGGATACGGGAAAAGATGCCGTGGTAGTTCATTCCCTCGCAAAATGGAAGCGCATGGCACTTGGCGTTTACTGCTTCCATGAGGGTGAAGGTCTCTATACGGATATGAATGCAATCCGCCGTGATGAGGAGCTGGACAATCTTCATTCCATATATACCGACCAGTGGGACTGGGAGAAGATAATCACACCCGAAACAAGGACCGTCACTTATCTCAAAAATACAGTGAAGGGAATAGTCGGGGCTATATGCGACACGCTTGATATGCTTAAGGTAAGATATCCGCAGATAACAGTCGAGCTTGAGCGTATCGTCAGCTTTGTCACTACTCAGGAGCTGGAGGATATGTACCCCGACCTCACACCGAAGGAGAGGGAAAACGAATATCTTCGCAAGCATAAGACGGCATTTATCATGCAGATAGGCGACAAGCTGAGATCAGGCAAGCCGCACGACGGAAGAGCACCCGACTATGATGACTGGAAGCTCAACGGAGATATCCTCTTTTGGAATGATATTCTCGGCTGTGCTTTTGAGATTTCTTCTATGGGTATACGCGTAGACCCCGAGGCAATGGACAGGCAGCTAAGTGCCGCAGGCGCGGACGACAGGAGAAAGCTTCCTTTCCACAGTGCGCTTCTGGCAGGCAAGCTCCCGCTTACCATGGGCGGAGGCATAGGTCAGTCGCGTCTCTCCATGCTCCTGCTCGGTAAGGCGCATATAGGCGAGGTTCAGGTTTCGCTCTGGGATGATGAAACGAGAAAAATCTGCGCCGAAAACGGAATTATCCTGCTTTGATTTTTCAGATTTGTCAACTACTGCAAAGGTTCCTTCGGCTGATAAGAGTCAAACGAAAACAGAAGCAAGGAAACACTGTTTGATTGATATATAAGAAAGTCGGGCGATATTCGCCCGACTTTTTTGCGCGATTTTCAGCGGAGCTCTTGACAAACGGTACGATTTGGCGTATAATAACGCTATGTTATGCATAACAAAATGTTATTATAGGAGGAAAAGTCATGCCGGCAATAAAAAAGGTATCGAGAGAGGATATTATAGATGCGGCTGTGGAGGTTTTGCGCGAGGGGGGATTTTCCGCTGTAAATGCGAGAAGTGTGGCGCAGAAGCTCGGCTGTTCCACTCAGCCTATCTATTTTTCTTTTCGCAATATGTCGGAGTTGAAGCAGGCGCTGACCGACCGCGCCACGGAAATGCACAAAACGCGCGTGCGCGATTCTCTGCGCGCCTGCGTGGGAATCGACACAAGATACAGCAGTTACGGTATGGGCTTTGTCAGATTTGCGGCGGAGGAAAAGCAGCTTTTCCGCTGGCTTTATATCGACGGCGGGCAGACGAGCCATTATAAGAGCGATATGCTCTACGATGATATAATCGATGTGATAGTCGAGGATTTCGGATACGACAGGGAAACCGCGGAAAAATTCCATCGCGATATGCTGTATTATTCTTACGGCTTGGCGATTCTTGCCAATATCGGTCATCTTGATCTTACGGACAATGAGCTTCGCGAAGCGTTTCGGCGCGAGTTCCGTGCGCTAAGTTCGCTTTACGGCAAGCCGCCAAAATCTCCGGAATTTGCCATGAAAGCAGAGCTTACACTATGAATCTGAAGCTGTCTTTTTCATGGGTGGGGCTTGTGATTTTTGCTCTCCCCATACTCATCAATATCGCCTATGCGATTTTTTCGCCCGCAGGTGAAGCGGCGTCGGCTAAAAGTTCGGCGCGGTGGCTTGAGACTGTTGAGGGGGTCAGCCGAATCGCATATCTTATCGTGCTTACATTTCTCGTCGGCGAAAAACCGCTTGATTTGAAAAGCGCATGGTTTTATATTTCCATAGCTTTTCTTGTGCTTTATTATATCGCGTGGATTCGCTATTTTGCGTGCGGGCGCGATACGGCACTCCTTGGAAAAGCGTTTCTTTTCGTGCCGATGCCGCTTGCCGTTTTTCCCGTGATGTATTTCCTCTGCGCCGCGATATGGATGCACAATTTTCCCGCAGCGATAATCATGGTTATATTCGGCGCGGCGCATATAACCGTATCTGTTCGGTCGTTTCGGTGATTTTTGATTTACGACAAGGAGAATGGAAATGAAAAAGATTTATCCGCGCACGGGTGACAGGCAGATAGTATATCTGCGCGATGTCATCACAAACCCGAATATCGAGGTTGGCGAATACACCATATACAACGATTTCGTCCATGACCCGCGCGATTTTGAAAAGAACAATGTGCTTTATCATTATCCCATAAACGGAGATAAGCTGAAGATAGGGAAGTTCTGCTCGATAGCCTGCGGAGCGAAATTCCTTTTCACAAGCGGAAATCATTCGATGAAGTCGCTCTCCACATATACATTTCCCATATTTTTTGACGAATGGGAGCTTGATAAAAAGGACATATGCATGGCTTGGGACAACAAGGGAGATACTGTCATCGGAAACGATGTCTGGATAGGCTATGAGGCGGTGATTATGTCGGGCGTTAAGATAGGTGACGGAGCCATCATCGGCACGCGCGCCGTGGTGACAAAGGATGTACCGCCGTACACCATCGTCGGCGGTGTGCCCGCAAAGCCGATACGAAAGCGTTTTGACGATGCGACGATAGAAAAACTTGAAGCCATTTGCTGGTGGAACTGGGGCGAAGAAAAAATAAAACGCAATATCGCGGCAATTCAGTCGGGAGATATCGCGGCTCTGGAAAATGCGGACTGAAAAAGTACGGCAAATAAAATATCCCTGCATAAAGGCATGCCGCCTTATGCAGGGATATTTTCATATAGTTTGATTTTTCTGATTATTTCAGAACAGAGATTGCATCCTTAATGGTTTTTTCAAGAGCCTCTTTGCCGTATTTATCCACCTCGGCTTTATTCTTTTCGCCATGGGTGAGACATCCCGCGCCGCCGATACATCCGCCGACGCACGCCATGCCCTCGATAAAGTTGGCTTGCAGTTTGCCTGCTTTCTTTTGCAGGAGCGCTATCTTGCATTGCTCGATTCCGTCGCAGGAGCAGGGCTTCAAAACAAATTCGAGATTCTGCTCTTTTAAGCCCTCGGCTACAGCATCGGCAAGTCCGCCGCAACGGGCAAAGATTCTGCCGAAGTAGGAAGCATTGTCAAGCACGCCCTCTTCAAGCGTTGTGATATCGATTTCTTTGCTGTCAAAGAGCGCCTGAAGCTCTTCAAATGTAAGAACAGCATCAACATATGGCTTGACGCTCTCTTTCTGAACTTCCATTTTCTTTGCAGTGCAGGGACCGATGAACACCGTCTTGCAGTTTTCTTCATGCTCTTTCAGATATTTCGCTATCGTCGCCATAGGCGAGAGGTTATGTGAAACAAACTGTGCCAGATCGGGAAAGCTTTTCTCTATATAATCGACAAAGGCAGGGCAGCAGGAGCTTGTCAGAAATCCCTTTTCGGCAAGTTCTTTTGACTCAGCCTGTGCTACCATATCGGCACCGAGCGCTGCTTCAATAACTGTATGGAAGCCGAGCTTGCGCAGTCCGGTGATAACCTGACCGAGCTTGGCATAATTAAACTGGCTGGAGATAGAGGGAGCCACGATGGCATATATCTTGTAGTTCTGATTGCCATGGCTGCCTTTCAGCATATCTATAACATTGAGTATGAAAGACTTATCGCTGATAGCACCGAACGGACATGTATATACGCATGCGCCGCAGGAGATGCATTTATCGTTATTGATGCAAGCCTGCTTGTCCTCGCCCATGTAGATAGCCTTGACCTTGCAGGCTGTTTCGCAGGGGCGCTGATAATTGTGAATAGCGCTGTAGGGGCAGACCTTGGAGCAGGCACCGCATTCCTTGCATTTTGTCTTGTCGATATGCGCGACATGATTTTCGTCAAACGAGATGGCGCCGAAGCGGCATACATCCTCACAGCGGTGAGCAAGACAGCCGCGGCAGGCGTTTGTAACCTCATAGCCGCCCATCGGGCATTCGTCGCAGGCGATATCGATAACCTCGATGACATTCGGGTTTTTCTTATTGCCGCCCATGGCGAGTTTGACGCGCTCGTTCAGTATCGCTCTCTCTTTATAGACACAGCAACGCATGGTCGGAACCTTGCCGGGCACAATTATCGTCGGGATATCAAGCAGATTATCCTGCAGGGTATCTGCCCATGCCTGCTTTGCTACTTCACGCAGGACTTTGTATTTAAGGTGTTGTACCTTGGTATCAAATTTTCTCATATGCAACTCCTATCAGAAATAGCTGACCTTTATATGCTTTCCCATCTGCTTGAGACAAGCGGACAGCTCTTCCACAAGATTCATTTTTATATTAAAGTTTATCGGCAAATCCGGATTCTGATGCGCCGGATTTACAGCGCGACCGACATAGAAGTTTATATCCGTCGCTTCCTCAAAGAGCATGCGGCAGATAAGCGATGCGCCGTCGTGTCCATAGCTCCATTTTTCGTAGAGTTTATTTTCGCCTATCGCATCCTTGGCATATTCCACGACGCGGTTTACCGTGATTACACCCTCTGTAACGAGATCGACACCTTCGATTTTCGCAATCGGGGGAATATCGGAACGCACGAAACTTATGTCGGCTTCGACTTTTTTGCCGAGATACTTTGCGGCAATGGACGAAGTTGTGCCGCCGCAGACGATATGCTTGCCTTCCTTGGCAAAGAAAAGCGCCATCATGCGGTTGCAGTCGTCGCGGTCTCTCGGCGGACCGAAAAGAATATTCATCGGCACGCGCTTGCGTATCTTGATTACACAGGCTGTCGCATCGTCGCCAGGGCGACCGCCGTAAAGCTTGTTTGCTTCGTCTATGAGAATCGTCGACAGTGTTTTTGCGGTATATCCGCCTGCCGCTGCCGCTTCCATAAATTCGATTATATCCTCGCGCTTCCATCCGAAGTTATATGCCAGTCCTATTCCGGCATGAGGACAACCATCGCTCATGGCTATAAATATATCGTCCTCCTGAAGCTTGATGACTGAACGATAAATTTTCTTGCCGCCGATGCTCATTTCCGTTTTGGGATAGTCGTAATTCTTGCCGTCACGAAGCAGAATAGTGAGAGGATTATCATATTGTATCAGCTCCATATCGCGGTTTTCTACGAGCCTCATGATGGTAAAGGTGGAATACGCGACCCCTCTCACGGAGCATATCGGGAGCGTCTGCGCGATTGTTTCGACACAGTCGGAAAGCGAAAGCCCCTCAGCCACCATCGTAGAGATGATTTTGCTTGTCAGAGTGGAAAGAATACTCGCCTTGACGCCGCTTCCGAGTCCGTCTGCCAACACAATGACAGAGGAATTGTCATCCGGCTCAAGAATATCGACATGGTCTCCGCAAAGCTGCTCGCCTATATGGTTGATGCTTTTATAGCCAATATCGGCACAAAGATCATTCATCGGAAACACTCTCTTTCAGCTTGGTAAGGGCAATCTTGGTTTCAGCGGCGGTCTCGCCGA
>ERZ835980.178-NODE-178-length-88944-cov-17.600243_pt1 | contig 88944 bp, 131 predicted proteins | sample MGYA00519943_ERZ835980 | MGnify/ENA primary metagenome ERZ835980 (study PRJEB31850, sample SAMEA3708791) | human gut metagenome | biome: human gut; feature: human-associated habitat; material: faeces | place: China | collected 2014 ... | reverse complement strand
CGCGCAAAGTTCATTTAGGAATTTATCAAGAGGGTATTACTATGATAACGCCTCCGTTTCTTTTAACACAAATGTATAGTAAAGATATGGCTTTAACAATATTAGATAAAGCAGCAGGAACAAGAGCAGATTTTATTCTTTGTGAAATGACAGAAAAAATAATTCCCATTATGGAAGAAACAAAAAGAATCGAGGTAGCAGATGTCTGGATTGAACCAAAAGCATATAATTTTTACAGGTAACTGTAATACTGAATTTGCAAAATATATAAGCGGACATTATAGTATATCAACAGAAGAAATACAAATTACCAAAATGAATTTAACAGAAGCCTTGAGTTTTAGAAAAGAGGCAGGAGGGGAAAATGTCATGATATTTGATATTGAAGATAATGCAATATCAAAAAAATATGGGTTTAATGTCAAGAGTATCACTTATGGATATAAAAATCCAAAAATCTTTAAATTAATATGTGACTGGATCTACAAGGAGATTAAAAAGAAATGGGCGAAATATTTAAAATGATGTTTACATTCTATCTATGGAATGTTCTTATCTATGAAATTATACTGTTACTATTTTGTTTTAAAACTTATTATTATTTTGAAACAGACCACGTTTTCATTCCATCAGAATTAAGTCTGGCTGGACTAATTCCACTTAGTCATTTAGAAATGGGCTGGACACTATTAGAATTGTTATTTATGAATGGGGATTTGTTTTGTGAAATTATGAGTGAAAATTATGAGGAGGAAATTGAGAAATGAGTATTTTAATTGCAGAGAACAAACAAGTTGTAGACACTGAGACTGGAGAACTTTTAGACAGATTTGAACATAGACGAAGAAACTTTGTCTGGTTTAATTACAACATCAATGAGTTAACTGATAAAGGTTTCAACAAAGCGGATATTTTTAGAATTTTTTATTTAGCAACATTTATTGATTATAGTAATATGCTAAGATGCGATAATCATAAATGGACAAAAGATGATATTAAAAAAGAATTAAGATTGCCTGACAAGACTTTTTATAGATTCTTTAATAAATTAATTCAAAATGAAATCCTATTTGAAAATCCAAATGGAAATTATAGAGTTAATGATAAATATTTTTACAAAGGCAATGTAAGAAAAGGATGGTCTCCAAGAGTCTATTGTGACAAATTGCAACAAATCTATAGAAATGCAAAGACTGCCGACCATACAAGATTAGGCTGTGGATTTGCAATCATGCCTTGTGTGAATTTAAAATATAATATTGTTTGCAACAATCCATTGGAGTTTGAATTAGATAAGATTGAGCCATTGAGAATAACCGACATTCTTGATGAATTAAAAACTAAAAATCTTTCATCAGGTGATTTTTTAAAGGGACAAGATATTATTAAAGAATATTATGGTGGGTTTTATATTAATCCAGAAGTGTTCTTAATGGGTTTTGATTATTAAAATTCTCCCCTTTTGACACAAAGTAATACGATAAACAAGGGTTTCTCCCAAATCGACAATTTTATTGAACCCGCAAACACCGATAAACATCGCATTTGTAAGGGGTCTAAAAAAAACAGTGTCAATAGGGGAGAAATTTAAAAAATAAATGCGATAAATATGGGATTCTTTATTTTGAAAAAATCAAAAAAATCTCCCTTTTTGACAATGATAAAAATGCCGATTGTGACGATAAATACCGTTACGGTTGGCATTTTTTATTGTTATGTCTCCTCTATAATATAGCCAGCGCCGCGTTACCCTCAGCGTCGCAGCTCGGCAATATTATAGTTTTTCCTTGAATCCGAGATTCTGCGGAAACGGCAGTCCGAATAATATATATTATAATATTTGTTTGAAAAGTGCAAAGCACTTTGAAAAAAAAACGGTGTGGCGGTAGCCACAAACAACATTAATAAACTTTAACATCATTCGAAGAATGTTATAATAATATTCTATAAGTATAGTTATTATTTTACTTAGGTCTGATGTCATATATATTATATATTATTCGTTACATCAATATGAATTATCCTCTCTTTTTCTCTAACGAGAAAAATATATATTATATAACAATCCAGTAAAGTACAAATTTTTAAACAATATAATATATTTAGATATTTTAAGAGAATATTATAATATTGTTATCTATAACATTATCATATAATATAGATATTTATTAAAATGTATAAATATTAATTTAGAGTTTAGAATATTGTTATGATAGTGATTATTTAAGATTATTAGTATATTATATATAATATAATACTAATCATTTAGTTATGATTTATAAGTATTTGCTAAATGTATATAATATTTATTGAGTATAAATTTTAATAATTATTTAGGTTAATATTCATTAGCATTTGTTGAATGTAATAGCTACTCACGTTTTCAAAAAGTTAATATTTTGCATTTTTGGAAAATACCCCCATATATGGTAGAAAATACCATAAACAAGGGGTTTTTAAAACAATACATAATAGTTATTATGTATCGAATAATAATTATATATAATATTTATATAATAACAGTATATCTATAAATATAAAATATTTACAAATATATAAAATATATCCATTGAGTACAATAAATGGTACTTATAACCTATAGGTAAACGCTCGTTTACTTTATGGTAATCGGACGTATGAAATATAAGAAATACTAATACTCAATATATATCAGTATTAACCTATACTAATACTATTAAATGTGATACATATTTCACTATTATACACTATATAATATTTACCATATATCATAATACACTATATTATATTATATATTGATATAATATATGCTATCATATATATATATATATATCATGCTTAATATTATATAAATATTAATAATATATCGAATATCAATAAATGCGATGCAATTCCGTGAAATACAATAAAAAAGGGATTTTTCGAGCTTTTAAAATCCGTTTCACGCTATGCATAATTTAAACTATGTCCGCATAATTTGAGCCGTTAAAACGGCAAATAAACGCTATATAAACGATATGCAAAATATTGTTATCATGAAATATAAAAAAATATTGCATAAATGAATAAATATTAATTCTATAATGTTATAAATAGTCTGATAATTATATACAATAAAAAAATAACGCCTATTAAAGGCGTTATAAATTAATCTTTTCTATTTTTTATCATCCCCTCTAAATCTTTAATAACTTTTTCTAATGCGGTTAGATAGCCGAGATGGTATAAATTACCACGGGGGGAACAATATATCTCTTCTATCATCCTTAAACACTCTGACAATAAAATTTTATATTTATCTATAAAAAAGTATGCGCTGTCATTTGTATAATAAATTTTACATTTATGATATCTTTGAGCGTCTTTTCCACCGTGCCAGCAGTTAGAAACGCAATAAATAAAATCGTTTATGCCGTACTCAATGCCCTTTATTTCTAATCCGCCAAACCCGCTATAGTATGCAATACTTTTCCTGTTTTCGCAATATTCTTTTTTAGTCATTTTCCAGCACCTCTTCCATAAATTTTTTTTGTAGTTCCTGCAATGCTTTGCGCGCTTCTTCATAGCTATAATTATAACAGATTTTTCTTGCTTCTTTTTCGTATTTTTCCCGCAGTTCATAACTTGGGCGAATTTTTCCAAAAGGGGCATAGCCTGTTACGATAGCGACACCGCGCCCCATGTCGTAAATGTCCGCCGCCCAACCCTCACGGCGTACTGTATATGCGATTGGATTTTCATATTTTAGCAGAAATTGTAATTCACAATACGGGACGCAAATAATTTTACTAAAATTTTCCTTAATCGCTTTTTGTGTCGTTTTAAACTTCATCTTCTTTTTCCTCCTCGATCTTTATTTTTTTGACAGAAACTTCAAAAAATCTCAATTCCTGCCTTTTTTTGTCATATTCTAACTGTAATTTTTTTCCAGAGTTTAATAATTTGTCAATCTCTGGAAAACTTTGCCCGTTTATTCGCATGGTAATTCCTCCCAATTTTTTTTGGATATTTTAGGCATATCCAGCATTACCAAAATTTGGTTAATGTGTTTTGTGGTCGTCGACGAATGACCGCTCCATTTTTTGGTAAGTTTACCATTTTTTACCACAGCTACAAGCGTGCTATAGCTGTAAATCTTTACCTCTTCCGCGTCTGTATCGCAAAAAAGATTATTTTTGTTTATAACGCTCATATTTCATGCCTCCAATCGCAAATTGGGATTAGACAAAAAAAAGAACTTGCCGACTTCATCGGCTCTTGTAACCCCCTTGACTACATATATATATTAACATAAATTTAGTTAGATGTCAACGACTTTTCATTATTTTTTTTAGTCTTTTTTTTATCATATATATAAATGTAATTTATATTCTTGTCCAATGACAGATCTCCGATCCTATTTTAACAAACGTGAAATAAACTTTACATTTTACGAATATTTATACATTACTATTAATATTTATGCAACATTTTACAATATTTACAAGCGTTTTAATGCGATAAATAACGCATTTTTCGCTAAAATGCGTTTTAAGCATGCATATTTTTTTTAAGGTATAAAACTATTAATTACTATTTTCAACGGCTCAGATCGGCTTGTACTTGTTTGTAATTTTCTAATAATTTAATTAAAATGTCAGAAAAAATAAAATAAAAAAATTTTAAAAAAAAGCATTGACAAATGCGAAAATTTATAGTATAATAAATATATCAAATAAAGGGGAGGTGATAACATGATATATATAGCATATTTATATATTGCATTTATAGCAAGCTATGGCTTGTATAAAGCAATTTTGGCTATTTTAAATATTTTCAAAAAATAGCAAATTTATTCAGCCTGTAAAGGGCTGGATATTTTTTTTATTGGATAATACATTAATTTTGTTTATAGTTATATATATAAATTTAATGATATTTTTCAAAAAAAACACTTGACAGCAAGTTAATTATATGGTATCATATATATATAGTTAAATAATACGGACAGACTGGATAGTGTCTCCAGATCTTGTCAATGGTATGACGATTACTGGAAGAGGTCAAGTGCGGCGCAAGTACCGCACCTGCGGAAATTTAGGAGGTCATACCTTTTATTATACTTTTTTATAAAATGAGTTATATTTATACGTTGTATTTATGTAACTCATGTTATAAAGTGCGTTTATAATTATAATGCCCGCTTTGGTTATATATACTATAAATGTAGTTTATTGGTAAGTTTTGGAAAATGGTAAATTTTGGAAATTCCAAAAATTGGAAATGGCAAAATCTGGGAATTGGAATTTTCTAAAAAAAAAGAGAGATAAAAGGGTAATCGCGAGGCTAAAATTTTCGGGGGGATTTTGGGGTAATAGCGAGATTAAAAAATTTCGGGGGAAATAAATATATTAACTGTAATATTTAATATAAAGATTGTTTATTATTTAATCATAATAGTTTGAAAACTATTATGATTTTTTATTTTATCTTGATTTATCTATAAATTTATTTTCTTTTGTTGATAAACAAATATATAGATAAATTGTTAAAATTATTATTGACTTTTGTCTTATGCTTAATTATAATAAGATTATGTTAAAAATAAAATCAAAAAAAATAAAAGGAGTTGTTGAATTGTGGAAATGATGAGCTTAAAATGTGCAAAAAGGAATGGTGCTTTTACGAATTGTATGGTAGACAATGGGAGAATTGTGGCGTTTCAAGGCAAAACTGGCAGATGGTTTTATCCAATGGAAAGCATGGATTATCGTGGAATTTCTATCGATAAATTTCAAGAAGCAAAGACTTACGCTTTTTATTCCGATGAAGAATGTCAAAATCGCGGAGTTTATGCTATTGATAAACCATTAGTTATTGAAAATGATGGCTCTTGTGGATTTTGTTGGTATTATGGATTTGACGAATAATAATAATAAATGAAATTCTAAAATAAAAATCAAAAATCGAAATTAAAATTTAAAAACGAAAATCAAAATCGAATTTTAAAATTGAAATCAGAAAGAGAGAATTAAAAATGCGACATTTAAAAGTTATGGAATTTGAAAATGGAAATTTAAAATCCGAAACGGTTTACAAAACAAGAAATGTATTGTACAAAGATGAATTGGTCGAATATCTCAATAAGACAATTCATAATCTTTACGGAAACGAAAATCAAAATTCAGATTGGGAATTGAAAATTGGTTCAAGAAAGTCAATTAAAGCTCAAGATTTAATATGTTAAACGCACAAAATCAAGGCTAAAATCAACGCAAATTAACTTTAGGTATAAATTATCGTTGGATAAAATTAGACGGCTTAAAATTTAAAATAACGGACTTTAAACAACAATATTTAATAGTATTCATAAAATAAAAAGTGTTGACATGCACCTTTTGTAATGCTATAATAAGCACATAAAATAAATTAAAGGGAGAATGATAAAAATGAAAACAGTTAAAGTAACATTTGACAACGGAGACAGTATAATCACAAACATCAACGGCACGGAGTCCGAAATAAAAGAGTATTATATCGGAAGCGTATTTAATATAGGCACTTATGAAGATTGCCTTGTAAAAGCTGTTAGTGTTAAATTTTTAGAATAAAGGAGAGTCAAAATGAATGAATTAAAAATTTTTGAAAATGAAGAGTTCGGAAGTTTAAGAACAATGGAGATTGACGGTAAAATTTATTTTGTTGCAAAAGATGTCGCAGGAATTTTGGGGTATTCCAATCCAAGAAAAGCTATTAGTGACCATGTGGACGAAGAAGATAAGGGGGTAACGAAATGTGACACCCTTGGAGGAAATCAAAATTTAACAATTATTAATGAATCGGGTCTTTATAGTTTGGTATTGTATAGTAAAATGCCCAATGCAAAGAAATTTAAACATTGGATTACCGCAGATGTATTGCCATCCATCAGACAATATGGAGCATATTTGACACCCGATACTTTAGAAAAGGCAATTTTAAATCCAGATTTTATTATCCAATTAGCAACAAGTTTAAAAGAATATCAAGAGGAAAATAAAAATCTAAAACGAGAAAATCAAACTATGCTTCCAAAATCACAATTTTACGATGAACTCTGTGACAGAAACCTATTAACAAATTTTAGAGACACAGCTAAAGAGCTTAAAGTAAAAGAAAAAGAATTTATTAAATGGCTTGAAGATAAAAAGTATATTTATCGTGATAATAGAAACAATATTAAACCTTATAGTCAATATTGTGTTGAGCCGAAAAGATTTTTTGATATAAAAGATTATAAAACTGACAAATTTACTGGACAACAGACGTTTGTAACAATTTTAGGTAAAAATGAATTTAGAATAAAATTAATCGAGGAGGATAAAAATAATGAATGAGAAATGTATTGTTAGCAATCTATCAGAGACAAAATTCATCAAGCAGGGCAAAAACTCTTTGGAGATAGTCGCAAAACAAGAATTAGCAACAGAATTTAAGCCGCTTAAAGCTCAAAACATCTTAATTAATCTGCCAAGTGGCTTTAAAAAAACTGATAATTGGAAAATAATCAAATTTGAAAACGAAATTTCGCAAAATCAAATTGATTACATTGAAGAAACCGCAAATCAGCCTTATCAACAATGTTTTGATGTCGATATGACTTATGAAAAGCATCAAATTTTAGATGTTTTGATTAAAACAATCGAAGAAAAAGATAATGAATACCAAAGATTAAACAATCAATTAACAAAAGTGTCAAGAGCTATTACAGACTATAATCATTTTAAAGAAATAAATGCAGGAAAACGGTCGGCAAGTCAAAGATGTAAAGATGATACGTTTTATGAAAAATTGTTAATCCAAAGAAGAAAATTAAAAGACGAGATACAAATTTTAGAGTGCATTGACGAATTAATTAATGATAGCAAATATACTAAAATTATCGAAAAATATCGGCTTTTAGGCAAACATACTTACTGCCCAAGAGAATTAAATAGTTTATTTGACACTAAGGAATTACCTGATTTTATTGAATGGTATAATGAGAAAAGGGGTTAAAATGATAACATTTAGTTTGTGTATATCGGCTTTAATATTAATTTTATTCGCTTTTACAATTTGCGCTTTATTTTTTGATTTCGACCCATTTATATTGATGATATCAAACGGCATAGGTTTAATTTTGTGTTTAGTGAATTATATATTATTATTTTTTATTATATTAGAGAAGATAATGTAAACAAACTAAATATATTTTATCCATATAATAAAGAACAAAGCGTTGACAATTTTTTCGTATTAGTTTATAATAATATTGTAAATTAAATAAAGGAGCTGTTTGATATGTATAATGAATACTATGAAAAATATCCCCCAGAGAGCGTTGTGTATTTTGTCGAGGGAAATATACCAGATGGATATGATGTTAATTTCGGTATTGTTAAAGAGTATTATTCGGACAGAATCTTACTTCAAATGGTACATTTAAAGGATACTCGGTTGGTGGACGGTATTCCATACAATAAAGTGTTGAATTGGGGAGAATGGAAGAAAGTTCCCAAAGATTGGGAATATACGGATAGACTTTTTGAAATAACCTATTCGACAGATTTAAATAAGTATTTGGAGAATCTTGATATTACTAATCCTAAAAGTATTTTAGAAGCTTATAGGTTAGGTATTTTAATTGACAATAAAGATTATGACTTTAGACATATCGAGGTAGATTTTGAAAAAGACGGTAAATATCGTCTTGTCAAAAAGTTTTACGATTACGAAAGAACACCCTCAAATACTCGCTTTTTAGAATACCATAAGATTTATAAAACATATTCAGAAGCCCAATCTGAAGCAGATAGTATAATGGCAGAATTTAATCGACAAGCTAATTTATCCGATTACGATTGGTCTTTGGAACAAATTGATAAAAAAAATTGACAGTTTTATTCCTATAGAGGAAAGTCAAAAATATAAAGATTTTATCAGAAATAATTTTACTCAAAAAGAGATTGAGGGTATGGATATAAGAGTTAACATGATGAAATTGCAAATTAGAAAAAAGGTCAAAAATGGCACGACTTAGTATTGGATTAAAAGGAAGAGTAAAACAATAAAATGTCGTTATATATATTTAAAAAAAGGAGTTTAATTTCATGGAATATAAACAATCAAGCTTATTAAATTTTTCTCAACTCACGTTTTTATCCCAATATCTTTTTTCGAATAGTATTATTGCTGGTGGTTGTTTTAAAAATATTTTCAATAACTAAAGTATATTATGATGAACAGGATTTCGAGAATTGTAAAGACAGTTTAACTCTCCAAGAGTGTATTGACGAATTAGAATGGATAGCTTCAGACTATTTCTGTCACTTTTCTTATCCAGAGGAAGGAAAGGAAGTAGACGAATGGAGTTATGACAGTTATCGCAAATATTGTATTGTACATTATGCTATTGACCGATTAAAGGAGAGTTTAAAAAATGCTAATTGAATCTCAAAATTTGAAAGATAAAATTGATAGACAATTAAAATATTGTCATGGATATGTAGGCAATAAAAAAGAAATTTACAAAGAAGCATTATTAGCTGTTAAATCAATGATTCACGAATTAGGAAATCAAAGAGGTGAAAATGTTGGATTTCAGAAATAGGCAATATTATGTAGTTGGAGTACCATGTTACGAAGTAGAGGAGATAATTGACTGGTTGAAAGATATTTTAGATAATATTAAAGTTCACTTTAACAAATATGGGGAACATAGCCTTAAATATTCATGGAAATTCATTGTTAGCGCCCCTAAAACAGAGCTCGATTTGAAAAATGTTTTAATTGATTTTGAAAGAAAGGGGCAGTTAAATTTTCGGGAAATTGTTCCAAGACAACGTGATGATGTGACAGTAAGTAGTTCTTTTATAAACGAAGTTGAATTATACGAAAGGAAAGAAATATGTTAATTTATCTTGCTGGTTGTATGTCGTATTACTATGAGAATAGCGAATCACAAAAAGCCGAACATTGGCGATATATCGCAACAGAAAGATTAAAAGATATTGAAATATCTACATTTGACCCAACATTGCATTATAAAACCAATTATTTGTATGATAGCGATTTGATGGTGCAACAAAATGAATATTATCTCAAGAAAGCTGATATTATTTTAGTTAATCTTGATGATTTAGATAAGTCCTATGGCACAATTTATGAATTGGTTTATGCTCATGCTTTAGAAAAGCCGATTTTGGCATTTGGACGCACTATTATTTATGAACACTCCCATTTAAAACATATCCTACAAAAATGTTTCGGCTCGTTAGAAGGGGTTTTAGATTTTATTAATACAGTATATTGTCAATAAAAACAAATAATAATATCAATAAATAATCAAGTGTTGACAAAGCTCTTTCTTTGGTTTATAATAGGCACATAAGATAAATCAAAGGAGAGATTGATATGAAAGAATTAGTAGAAATGTTTTTAGACACTTTAAACAGCAAAAATACAAAAGAAGCATATGAACGAAATATTAATAATATGTTATCTTTTGTGGAAAAGTCAATTACCGATATTAAACCTGTTGATTTGATTTCTTGGCAGAACAGCTTAAATAACTTATCAAGTGCTTCGCAAGCACAATATGTCAATGCAGTAAAGTCATTTTTTAAATTCTTATATGACATTGATTATATTCAGAGCAATCCTGCCGAAAAATTACATTCGGTAAAGGTTATTAATAAACCTAAAGATTATATTAATGACGAACAGGTTTTAAATATGATTGAAACTGCAAAGAATAAAAGAGATAAGGCAATTATTGCTTTGTTGTTTAGCACAGGATTAAGAGTGAGCGAATTGATTAATATTGAATTAGATGATTTACAGGGTGATAGCTTATTTATTCAAACTAAAGGCGGTAAATACCGTGAAGTATTCATTAATGACAGTTGCAAGGGAATAATTAATGAGTATTTAAAAGTCAGAAAAGCTGGCTGCTCAAAATTATTTGTTTCAAATCAACACACTCCAATGTTAAGAGCGAATATTAATAACTTATTAACTAAAGTTAAAAAACAGTGCAATATCAAAGAGAATGTAACTCCACACAGTCTTAGACATACTTTCGTGACTGATATTGCAAAAGAATATGGGGTAGAGGTTGCAAGAGATGTTGTTGGACATTCAAGCATTGCTGTGACTAACAGATACATTCATTCCAACAGAGAAGAAATTAAAAAAGCAATGTTAGGTGTTCAGCTATGAAGAGAATTACAACGTTATTATTGGGGTTATTGATAATTTCTTTAACTCCAATAATGATAACAGATATTGTAGTATATAATGAAGAAATTGAAGTTTACGATAATGAGCCGACATTAATTGAAATTGAATTACCACAAGGTAAAGACACAAAAAACAAAACCTATATGGATTATAAACTCATTACAGATAAATCATCTTCTCAATATAAATTCATTCAAGAAAATTGTAGAGTATCAGATAACGGATTTCTAATGGTTGATGATGAATGGTATTGTGTGGCTTTGGGCAATTATTTTTCAGATAGCATAGGTACAAAATATATTATAACATTAGAAAACGGAAATCAAATTAAAGTTGTCAAAACGGAAATTAAAGATAATTTACACACTTGTGATTTGAATTATCAACATAAGATTGACGGTTCGGTAGTAGAGTTTTTATTAGATACTGCAAAGCTACAAGGCAAAAAAACACAGAATGGTTACTTATGGAATGGTAATTTGAATAATGTTGATGAATTTAAGGGGAATATTGTTAGAATTGAAAGGGTGGTGGAATGAATGGGGTATCTAAAAAAACTAAAACCAGAATTTATTACTATCGAGCCAGAAGATGTGTTAGAAAAAACAATGAAAATGTTTCCTCGATTTTATAGGGATTGTAAAGATGAAGATATTCCTGAAATCTGTCCTTTTTGTGGAAAAAATGTGGAAGTCACACAGGAAGATTGTTTTGGTTTTGATAACGATGAATGGTTAATTTATTGTAATAATTGTGGGTTACAATTTGGATTTGGTAAGCAATACGAAACGAAAGGCGAAGTTATTGAAGCGTGGAACAATAACTATCGGCGGTGATTGAATAAATAAAGGGAAAATAATTGACAAATTATGCGAAGTTGGAATTATAAAAATCGAAAGGGTAATTGAATGAATTAGTGATAATTCTGATAAAGATTTAAGTTAAAGGGGAGAGGTATTAATATGGTATGCAAAAGTTATTTAGGCGTGCATTGTATTGACGTTGGCTGTCCAGTGATTTTCGCCGAACAGTTTCCAAAATATGGCTATGAAGGAATACACGGTTGTGAAGAATGTGGGTTATATGACGGTTGTATTGGGTGTGTTTGGAAAAATATGAATATTTGTATTAAATATAAAAATAATGAGGGGTGCAATGATATTGAATTGGATTAGTGTTAAAGATAAGCTTCCTGATGAATTTCAAAAAGTTTTAGTTTGGCGTAAAACTATTGGATACGATATTACTTGGATAGGTTTTGGAAGTTGGGTTTACGATACCTTAATTGAGGGTATAGAAGTTGTCGCATGGATGCCACTGCCTGAACCACCGCGAATGGAGGAAGAATAATGTCGATAGGAGACGGATGCCGAACATATTCGGATAGTACGTTGAAAAATTGTAAAAAAGATGAGTTAATCGGATTTATCCGCGTTTTAGAGGAAAATTTACGAAATGCGTATAAAAGGTTGGACAATCAGGCTATAATTTTGCATAACCGAGAACCTGTAAAACAAGGACATTGGGTTGAATATCCAAAACCACATTATTTTAAATGTAGCGAATGTAAATATATTGCGCCATACAGAAAAGCGGTAAGTGTAAATGGAGAACGAGAATATGATTATTGCCCGAAGTGTGGAGCGATTATGGATTTAGAGGAATAAAAATAATATAAAAAGAATGGGGGTAAAACAATGCAATATCAAGGTGGCAAATCAAGAATTTCAAAACAAATTGCGGTGGTTATCGAGAGAGAAAGTAATTGTGATACGTTAGTTAGCTTATTTTGTGGTTCTTGTTCAATCGAAAGTAAAGTCAATATTTCTAACAAGATTTGTAATGACAAACATCCATATTTAATTGCAATGTTACAAGGATTACAAAATGGCTGGACACCGCCAGATGTCATTACAGAAGATGAATATAAATATATTCGAGAACACAAAGATGAGAACCCTGCACTAACTGGCTTTGTTGGGTTTGGGTGTAGCTTTGGAGGTAAGTGGTTTGGAGGGTTAGCAAGGAATAAAAAGGGTGATAATTATTGTGCAAGGGCAAATAGAAGTTTACTAAAAGATTTTGAAGGACTAAAAAACGCACAATTTACTTGTTTAGATTATAGAGATGTTCCAATTCCAAAAGGTGCAATAGTCTATGCTGACCCTCCCTATGAAAATACGACTGGATATTCGCTTGGTAAATTTGATAGTGATGAATTTTGGGAATATATGCGTGAGTTATCAAAGGAACACATAGTTTTAATTAGCGAGCAAACCGCTCCTGATGATTTTGAGCGTATATGGGAACAAGAATTAACAAGAATATTAGATGTAAATAAAAAAAATAATTTTAAAATTACAGAAAAACTTTTTAAATGGAGAGGATAAGAGAATGAAAGATTGGACTGGCAACAACAAATCTATTTTTACTTGCAACGGAGCAAGCAATCATTCTGACGAAGAACGACAAATTGATGATTATTATGCTACAGAACCAAAAGCGGTTGAATTATTATTAGAGCAAGAAACCTTTTCGCCTTATGTTTGGGAAATTGCTTGTGGGGAAGGACATATTTCTGAAGTATTAAAATCTCATGGCTACAAAGTACGTTCTACTGATATTGTTAACCGAGGATATTCCGATACGGAAGTTAGAGATTTTTTTGATATTACCAGAGATGAAATTAAAAATGAAATTTCCAGAGATATCATTACCAATCCACCATATTCCAGAGCTAAAGAGTTTGTTGAACACGCTTTAGACATTTCATCTGATGGCACTAAAATAGCCATGTTTTTAAAATTGACATTTCTTGAAAGTAAATCTCGCAAAGAATTATTTAAAAAATACCCATTCAAAACTTTATATGTCTCATCTTCCAGATTGCAATGTGCTAAAAATGGCGATTTTGAAAAAGATAGCAAAGGTACTGGCACAGCAGTAGCTTACGGTTGGTACGTTTGGGAAAAAGGGTTTAAGGGTGATCCAATTATTAAATGGATAAACTAATAGGAGGTTAAGATGAATTACAACGAGTTTGAAATGATAATGAATAAATTAAATGTTTCTTTTCTGGCATTAGATTTATATTCAGATTATTTTTCGCAAGATTTTTATGAAGAGAGCGGTATTTACATGATTTTAGATAATAATGTTGATTTATTAACATTATTTTTTAGAAACAATGATTATTCTATCAGAGATGAAATTTTTGATTGTTTGCCAATTGTAGATGATGACTTTGAAATTAAAGTCGCTAATATTTATGACAAATTACAAGAAAGCAATAGAAATGACTATTTAACTCAAGATGATTTTTGTCATCAAATGGAAAATTTAATTTCTTGTTTGGAGTATATGGACAGTTTTAAATTGGTTTTTGGGAATAATAGTAAATTTGTTGGTTTTGTAAATGATTTAATTGAATTAAATCTTGATTTATTAATTAAATTAACTAACGATGAGGAAGAAATTTTATATAACACCATCAGTAATCACAAAGAACGTGATTATACAAAAGACGATTTAATTAAGATATACAACAAATTAATGGAGAAGGATAACAATATTGGAAGCAATAGATTTTTTTGAAAAGCTAAGAGGTATTTGCAACCAATGTCATGGCGATTGCTTTAGATGCCCTTTAGAAAAATGTTTTATCGGAATGTATTTATATTCAGATTGTGAATTAAAAGAATTTATAAAAGAGGTTGAAAATTTTTAATGAAAACAAAATTCAATTTTATTTTAGACGATTGGAAAAGGGTAAAAAATCATTGTAGAACAACCGATAACAAAGACTTTACCGAAAAAGAGCCAACAGAAAAATTCAAATATCAACTTTTAATTTCCGAACATTCACCTATTAGATTGTTAGAGTTTGATTGGACATGGAGTGATATTCCGTATTGGGTTAGTACGGAGCATAGCCGACACAAATATGAAAAATTTATCAGTACACAAAGAGATGATAGATTGATTGACGATACCCCAAGAGGCGAAAAACCACAAAATGCGCCAGTGAATTATGACGGATATGCTAATATGCAAAATTTGATTGATATGTGTCGCAAAAGATTATGTTATCAGGCTACAAAAGAAGCAAGAGAATTAGCAGAAGATTTAAAGATTGCATTACATGAAACAAATCCGTTAGAAGCTGATGTTTTAGTTCCTAATTGTATTTATAGATGTGGTTGTCCAGAATTTAAAACCTGTGGATATTTAAAGCGTTTCTTTGATTGGGCAGCAAACAATAATCCCGATGTAAATTTAGCCAACATTCAAGATAGATATGATGCTTATAACGCATTTTTTTATAAAAATGTAAAAAAATAGCTTTACAAACATAGAAAAACGTGTTAATATAAAGTATATCAATTTTAAAGGAGAGATTTAATTGTCAAAAAGTATTTTAATTGAAGGTTTGCAAGCAAGTGGTAAAACGTGTAGTTTACGGAATTTAGACCCTAAGAAAACATTCTTCGTAAACTGCGATGGTAAATTTGACCCATGGAAAGATTTTAGTAAAAATTATAATGCGAAGAACAAAAACTATTTGAAAACAAAAGATTTTGACAAGATCTTAAACCTGCTCGATGTTATTAGTAAAGAGCAAACGCAGATTAAATATGTTGTCATTGATACAATTTCAGCAGCTATGGTTGCAAGGGAAATGTTGGACACCAAATCCAACAATGGTTTCCAAAAATGGTCAGACATTGGCTCGTTTGGCTATGGTATTATGGAAAAGGCAAATGAATTAAGAGACGATTTGGTCATTATCATGGTAGGACATACGGCAGTTAATGACGAAGGATTTGAAACATTAGTAACCAACGGAAGAAAGCTTGAGAAGATTAATTTAACAGGGTATGCTTCGCTTGTCTTATTAACACGGCACGAGGACGGACAATATAAATTTATTCTGCGTTCCGAAAATTCTTCTGCTCGTGTTCCTATGGGGTATTTTGAAGATAAAGATGAAATTGAAAATGATATTGTATTAGTCCTTAAAGAATTAGGTTGGGAATATTAATTTAAAGAATAAGAGGAGATAATAAGATGAAAAAAATTAGCTTAGAGAATGTCGAAGATTTGAGTACCAGTAGTTTTAAACAGTTGCCAGCAGGCGGTTATGTTTGCACTATTAAAAAGATTATTGACCATGAAGATGAAGAATATTTAGAAGTTCAATATGACATTGTTAAAGGCGAATATAAAGGTTACTGGACGAATTTTGAAAAAGAAAAGGGTTGGGCAAATAACACCTTTAGAGTATATTATCGAGAGGGAATGTCTTTAAGATACTTTAAGTCCTTTATTACTGCTATCGAAGAGTCAAATAAAAACTTTAAATTTGACGGAGTTCATGAAAAAACCTTAGAAAAGAAATATATTGGTTTAATTATTGGCATTAGAGAATATCAAGGGAACGACGGACGAATTAAAACGAGGGAAGATGTGAGATTTTATCGTTCGATGAAAACAATCGAAAGTGGCGATTTTACAATTCCTGAATTACAAAAATTAGATAATTCTGTTCGTGTTAACAAGCCAAAAGAAGTAAAAAAACAAGAAGAAGAGGAAAATTTTGAAGATATTTTCAGTGGTAGTGGTAATGACAATAGCAACACTGATACTGAAGATGATGATGATTTTCCGTTTTAAAAATAAATTTCTAATTTGTGGAAAGTTATCTGAATATAATATAGAAATATCAAGGAATAATATTAAGGCAAAAGTATCAATAAGAAGTAATAAAAAGTATTATTTATGCCATTTCAACATTAATAAGGAATATCAACGACAAGAATATTATAATTTCTTAGGCACTTTTGGTATTCCTTATGAAATGATTAGAGATTTTGACAATGAAAGGTACACAGTTTACACGCAAATCCCCAACAGCTTGTTAGGTGGCGCAATAAATTTAAAACGCTTTAATGGCACTAAAAATCCATCCTCTTTATTGGTTGGGGGAAATGTATTACAAGTGGGTAATAAAACGATTTTTAGTGCTAAATTCCTTGATTTAACATATAAAAATGACTATGAAAAACTAACTGTTGATGCAATCTATATAGGACAAAATAAGTTTTACAATAAAACAAAAGGCAAGTTGAACATTTTAAATTTGAATATGAATAATTGCCAATTTCAAAATGGCTATGTATATCAATTAGAATTAAAATATCAATATCCTTATATTGATAATGACAAAGCCCATAATTATCAAGAGCCAAACCTTTTTATCATAAAAGCAATTAAAACAGGACACAAACAGATATATACAAAGATTAAAAGTGAGGTTTTGGAATATAAACGAGAACAAAGAATGATTGAGGAGAATAGGCAATGGCAAAAGAGGTATTAGTCACTTGCAAACACTGTGGCAAGAAAATCCCAAAATCGCAAGCATATAAAATTAAGGATAGAAGCTATTATTGTAATCAGAAATGCTATCAAAAAAGCCAAGATGAAGCATTATCTTATCAAGAATTGCTTAGATATCTTAATGTTTTATATGATAATAATATTCCCCAATTCGTTTATATTCAGATAAAAAAATTCCATAATGAGCGAAATATGAAATATTCGGGTATAAAATTATCTTTAGACTATTTTATTAATGTAAAAAATGGCAAATGGGCAAACGACAAAGGTATTGGCATTGTTGAATATGTTTATGATGAAGCAAAAGAATACTATATAGAACAGCAAAAATTAAAAAAAATATCAATTCAAAAAGATATAGAACAGTTTGAAACCATAGTTAAGAAAAAACATTTTAAGAAAATTAGGCAAAAGTCGAGAATTGATGATTTGTAGAGAGGGTGAAAATGTGTTATATTGCTATGAAGATGCGATAATGGTATTGGGTTGCATTATGAATAATGTTGAATTATTAAAAAACGACAAGTATCCTCTTGATAGAGATGATTTTTCGCCCTCTAAGTTTCATCAAATTTTATTTGCAGTAATTGACAATATCGCAGATAACGATATTGCAGAGATTGACAAAGTTGCTATTGACAGATTTGCTCAGAATTACCCCAAACAATACGAGGTTTTAGTCCGAAATGATTTCTTAAATTTCATTGATAATTGCAAAAAGATTGCAAATCAAAAAGTTTTTGCATTATATTACAATAATTTAAGAAAAATGTCTTTATTAAGAGCTTATCAAAAACAAGGCAGGAATATTAATAATTTCTTTGACGAGAATTTAGATAGTGCTGAACAGATGAAAAATCTTGATAGATATAAGATTGAGCAAATTGTTGATTACTTTGAAGCTCAGGATTACGATATTCGCAAGAGATTTATCAAAAATGCAGACATTAGGGAATATCAAGCAGGAACAAACTTTGCCGAAACAAAAGAAAGATTAAAAGAGTCCCCTTTGATGGGTTCAAGTTTTCAATCTCCATATTTAAACACTATTTTTCGTGGAGCAATGGGGCTTATCTTGCGAGTGGGCAAGTCGGGAGCAGGAAAGAGCGTTTTGTCGCTTGGTGATTTATGTAAAATGACAGTGACGGAATATTGGGACTTTGAAACTCAAAGCTTTATTAAAAATAAGAGCCGAGAGGGAGCTTCTTTATTTATTAATACAGAAATGGATTTGGAAGTAGGCTTGGATATAATTATTATTGCTTGGATAAGTGGTGTAAATAGAAGTAAAATTCTCAATGGTAAATATACTAAAGAGGAAGAAAAACGAATTGACAGAGCAGGACAGATTTTGCTCGAAAGCAAGTTATATATAGTAGACGACCCAAGTTTTACTGTCGACTCTTTAGTATCGGAAATTAAAGATTATGTTTATAACAAGCAAGTAAAAAATGTTTGTTTTGATTATGTGCAAGATAACGGCATTGTTTCAGGCAGATTGGCGAATGAAACAAAAATACCACAAAGACAAGATATGGTTCTGCTGACATTGACTGATAGGCTAAAGCAAGTGCAGCGTGAATGTGATATCAATATTATAACAGGTTGTCAAACAAACAATGAAGAGGATAAAATGCCGTTTCCGACAGAAGCTTGTTTAGCTGGCGGTAAGTCACAAATTCGCAAAACAGACGGAACAATGGTTATGATGCCTCCACGACAAAAAGAATTGGATATTTTCGAGGAATTAATTGTCAATGGCAAGTTAGATACGCAAAACAGACCAAACAATATAATACACATAATCAAAGGTCGTTCGAGTGAATTTCCTAAATATATCAAAGTTTTTCAGTATGTAGATTTAGGAACAGGAAGGTCGGAAGATTTATTAGTTTTAGATAAAGACAATAATCCTATTAAAATAAACAAAACGTATATTGAATATGATTAAAGAAAGTAGGTGGTTATATTCTTTATTTTTGTATAGGAGTTTTATTCAGTTCAGTTTTATTGCCGATTTTACTTGATATTAGAGATATTTTTGATACATGGTGTCAATCTAAAATGGCAAAAAATAATGTGATAATTGCACAGTGTAATAAAAAAATTAATGATTATCAATATGACGAAGAAGAAGAAAAGGTAATAAGAGGGTTTTCATATGAAAGTAATTCTATAGATGAGGATGAATTTTATGAGTAAGAAATCAAAATCTTATTATCATGCGATTGGAAATTCAACAAGTCAAGTGACAGGTAGTTGTCATTTAATTAAGCATTTGGATTATAATATTCTATTAGAATATGGTTCAGTGCAAACCAACTCTCCCATAGATGATTATAAAACAAATAAAACAAAATCAAAATATCTTAAAGCAAAACAGTTAAATGCTATAATCATCGGTCATGTTCATCAAGACCATATCGGATTAATACCAACATTATATAAGGCTGGAGCAACTTGTAGTTTATATGTTCCCACAAACACTAAAAAACTATTAGAAATAATGTTTCTTGATAGTGTTAAAATTATGAATAAAGAATACGAGTTATACAAGAAATCGCAAAGAATTTCAATGCCTCCCTTATATACCGAAGAAGATGTTTATAACACTTTAAATCACGTAATTGAGTGTCAATTTAATAAAGAAATTTGGATAAATGGTGATATTTCGTTCCGATATTTGTCGGCTCATCATATCGTTAATTCTGCACAGGTTATCTTATATTTGCGTGATGAAAATAATATTAAAAAAGTTGGATATACTTCTGATATTGGTTCGTCTAAATTAGATAAACGATATTTAATGCCACTAAAACCTATTGAACAGGTTGATTTATTAATAGCAGAATGTACTTATTCAGACCATAAACGTATTCACAGGATTAAAGACAGACAAACTGATATTGACAAATTAAAAACTATTGCTGGGCAAATTCAAGAATATAATAGTAAGTTATTAATCCCTGTATTTTCTTTGAATAGATTAGAAGATATATTGTCAGTCTTGTATGATATTTTTTATGACAATTTAGACATCGATATTGTTGTTGATACTCCATTAGGGATTAAAATTGCCGATATTTGGGAAGAAATTATACCCAATGAGCAACAAGAATATTGGGATAAAGTTTGGAATTGGGATAAATTAAAAAAAGTCAATTCTCATGAGGATAGTATTGTATATCAAGAAGATAAAAAACCAATGATAATTTTAGCTTCTTCTGGTATGATGCAGTCAGGCAGATCAATTATGTGGGCAAAGAAATTATTGCCCGATTGTCGAAATCATATTTGTTTTTGCGGATTTACTGGAGAAAATAGCTTAGCTTGGCAAATAAAAAACAAGGTTAAGTACCCCATTGTGAATATTGAAGGCAAAAAGTTAAGCAACAATATTCAAATTACTGTTTTAAATTCTTTTTCATCTCACGCTGATTTTGAAGATTTGTTGAAATATTATTCTCAAATTAATTACAACAAGATAGTTTTGGTTCATAGTGAAGAAAAGTCAAAACTAAAATTTGCAGATGATTTGAGAAATGAATTATCCAAAGTCGACAAGACTTCTAAAGTTATATGTTCAGTTAAAGATATGAAGATTGATATATAAGATATTTTTAATCCTGTTATTGAAAAATAACAGGATATTTTTTAATTTAGCTATTGACATTTAAAAAATTGTGGATTATAATACATATATCAAATAAAACAAAGGAGAGATGTAAAATGAAACCTATTACCCCAGAATTGAAATCTAAATTAATCCAATCTAATGCTGGTTTGAAAAAAGTTAAATGGAATGAGATTTTTGATACAGAAGAAGAACTTGTTATGGCTATGTTTAACGAAAAGGTTATAGTGGAAAACGCTTCTTTTTTAAATTTATGCAGAGGGTTTGAATATATTAAGTCTTTTAAAGAATATTATTCAAAAAATAATTATTTAACTGACAGGCAAATGACTCAACTTAAAAGATTAGCCTCTCAAATGGCTTATCAAATTTATTGTAACTAATTAAAACAAAAGGAGATATTTAACATGAATTTGATTGAAAATTTTTTATTGGGGTATCTTTACGAAAGAAAGAGAACAATCGAGGACAGAATTTCAAAGAATCAAACTCTAAAATTAACAGCATCAAATGACGCCATAAAAGAGACAGCAGAGTATGATATAGCTGAAAATATTGGGAGATTATTAGAAGTAGAAAAAATTATTGCAATGATGGAGAAATAAAAAACAAGGAGTGTTTGTTATGTTTAATTTTCCGAAATTTTATATGTTATGTGGTTTACCTGCAAGTGGCAAATCGCATTACGCTTTAGACCTTCAAAGAATAATGTCAAATGAAACTAATGAAAAAACTGTCATTGTTTCGTCCGACAATATTAGAAAAGAGCTATATGGAGACGAAAATATTCAAGGAAATCCAGAAGAGGTTTTAATCTTGTGCATGAACGCATTTTACAAAGTTTAAACAATGGCGTAAATGTAATTTATGACGCTACCAATTTAAAAAGAAAATATAGGTTGGAAATCTTAAATAAATTGCCTAAGTTTGTTAAAACTGAATGTCATATTACATGGAAACCTATCTACCAATGTATTAAAGATGACTCAAATAGAAAAAGAAGTGTTGGGAAAAAAGTTATTAATAAAATGGTTCAAGGATTTGAAACGCCATTTTATGACGAGGGATTTAGTTACGTCAAATATATCGAGTCATATGAATTTGATTATTTGGACTATACAACTAAAGTTAGAAATTCGATGAATATTCGTCACGACAATCCTCACCATACATTCACTATTTTAGGACATAGTCAAGAAGCACAAAAATATGCTGCTGATAAAAATTTTGGATATATAATCGAGGGAGCTACATATTGGCATGATTGCGGAAAACCATATGTGAAATCATTCGTCAATACCAAAGGAGAAACAACGGATATTGCCCATTATTATAATCATGAAAATGTTGGAGCTTATATTTCATTAGGAACTACAAGGAATATTATTATATCATGGTTAATTAATCATCATATGGACAAATTTCATCATAGTAAATATTATGACAGATTACCGCAATTTTTAAAAGAAGAATTAGATAAATTAAATGAATGTGATATTAATGCTCACTAAGGAGAAAATCAAATGAAACTGCAAAAATTTATTTTAAATAATCCAGACTGGGAAGAAAAATTATCTGATTATCCATATTATCTCACCATTAAAAGAAAAGATGGATATGTTTTGTTTAAATACAATCAACAGTTATCAGATTTTAATAACGAGATTGTAAGAGAAGCAAGAGGTATTATTTTCAGAGAAAAAGATTGGAAATGTGTCTGTCATGGATTTGATAAGTTTGGTAATTATGGCGAAAGTTATTGTCCAGACATTAAATGGGAAGGGGTATCCGTGCAAGAAAAGATTGATGGAAGTTTAATTAAAATTTGGTACTGTGAAGATGATGGGTGGCATATATCAACAAATGGATGTATAGACGCTTTAGATGCTTCATATGGAGTGGGTAAAGATAAAAATTATCGTTGCTTATTTGAAAAAGCTATTTTAAATAGTAATTTGCAGGATTGGGGAGAATTTAAAAAACTAATGTATCAAGCAGGAAGATATAACACATATATGTTTGAATTAGTTTCACCTTTAGATAAACACGTCATCTTATATCCAGAAACAAAATTGTATTTTTTAGGTTTTAGAAATAATAAAAATAATAAAGAGTATTTGCCAGAAGATAGTATTGTCTCTTGTTATTTTTCATTTCCTAAAAGATATAAATTTCGTTCGTTGGAAGATGTTGTCGAAATATCGAAATTACTTCCGTATGATGAAGAAGGTTATGTTGTATGCGACAAATATTTTAATAGAATAAAAATTAAATCCCCAAAATATATTAAAGCTCATTATCTGAGGAATAATGGTCATGTTACAGATGAAAGATTAATTGATATTATCTTAAAAGGTGAACAAGAAGAGTTTCAAACATATTTCAATGAGTATTCCGATAGAATTGAATTACTCAAAACTGAAATGATTTTTTTTGAGAACGCCTGTAATCAAACCTTATTCGAAATTCGACAAAAACATTTCTCTAACCGAAAAGAATATGCGGATATCGTCAATCTTGAACCAAAAAGAATAAGAGCATTTTTATTTAAAGCTTTTGATAAAGGCAAAGATTATCGTTTTGCGGATTTTTCTTGTGACTGGAACGCTAATGATTGGGTGAGGGTATTATTTACAAAGGAGTAAAATAATATGAACGAAGCGAAAATTTATTTAAAAACCATGATTTTACTATTGTTTTTAGCTATCGGATGTGTTACAATTAATATTGCAAAGGATATTTATGATTGGCACGAGTGGAATGAAACCAAAACTGTATTTATTGTAACTGTCAAAGATGGTGATACATTGTATAATTATGGATATCAATACAAACCAGATTGGATGGATATTAGGGATTACTGCGAAGAAGTAAAAGAATTGAATAATATGAGTAGTAGTACAATCTGTGCATATCAGGATTTAAAATTATACAGGAGAGATTAGTTATGATATTTAAAAAGAAAGATAAAGAAACAGAAAGAGAAATGGAAATAATCAATATTAAAAAACATTCTTTGATTAGAAGAGCGAGCAATGTTATTGCTTTTTTCAAAAAAGGCTTAATTGATGAAAAAGAATTAGACAGAGAATTTTCCAATATTGCTGGAAAATATAGTCAATTAAATGGGAGATTAGAATTTCTAAAATTTTCTTTAGAATATAATAATCAAAAAGGAGAATTGAAATGAAATATGTTGGAAGTAAAAATAGGTTAGCAAAAGATTTAGTCCCAATCATTCAGAAGTATATTGATGATAACCATACTGAAAACTATATGGAAAACTTTGTAGGAGGAGCTAACATTATTGATAAAATTAATTGTAAAAATCGTTATGGTAGTGATATTCACAAATATTTAATTGCTTTGTTGAAGCAAGCACAGATTGACACAAGTGTGTTTCCAAAAACAATTAGCGAGGAATAATATAAATTGGTTCGCGCTAATTCAGAGAATTATCCAAATTGGTATGTAGGGTTGGTTGGGTTTTGTTCGTTTGGTGGCAAATGGTGGGGTGGCTATCCGAGAGGATATAAAAACGATAAAGCAACCCCCAGAGATATATGCAATGAAACAATTCGCAACCTTATCAAACAAGCTCCCTGCCTAAAAGATATTCATTTTAAATGTTGCGACTTTAGGGATATTAATAAGAATATTAAAGGTTATGTTATTTATGAAGATATTCCATATAAAGATACTACAAAATATGCAACTGAACAATTTTCCTACGAAGAATTTTATGATTGGTGTAGAATGATGAGTCAAAATAACATTGTATTAATTAGTGAATACAATATGCCCGATGATTTTGAATGTATTTGGAGTAAAGATTTAATGTGTACTTTAGATAAAAATTCAAGAACAAACAAAGTAGAAAAATTATGGAAATGGAGAGGATAATGTGAATAGTAACAAAAATGAATTAACTCCATCTGAATATTTTAATATTGTTAAAGATAAGAAGCAACATATCACAGATGAAGATTTAGTAAAAGTATATGATAATTGCTTGACTTTGTTAAATAAATATAAAATTACAGGTCAAACAAAAGGAATGAAGAAATTAATTTTTCATTTAGAATGCATTGAAAAAGAACGAGAAATTGTTAAAATGGGCATTAATACATTTATTTATAAAGATGATATTGAAAAATATATTGATAATATTGCAAAAGATGTTGTTAAAATTATTGAATTAGAAAATTATGAAAGAGAAATCCCAGATGAAATTATTGAAACTATTTCTCAAGTAAAAGATAAATTTAGTCAACTTTATGTTGTATTTACCGATTATACAGGCAAAATTGAGCAAGAAGTAATTAAAGAAAGAAGGGAAAAAGACCCGATTTTATTTGGAACATTTCAAGACAAAAACACTCGAACCGTTATTGATAGATTTTATTTCTTAGGAGATTGGATTGATGAATATTGTGATTTAACCCTTGATAAAATGGTAAATGAAACAATCAAAAAGACTGGAGAGGATGTTAGAAAGGAAATTTCGACGCCTCAAGATATTCAAGAACTAAAGGCACAATTAGATAACTTGGATAATCAATTTCGACAAACTGAACGCAAGGCAAAAATTAAACAATCAATATTCTCCAAGATTAGAAGTGTTGTTTTAAAATGAAAAACAATGTCGATTTAACGCTTAACAATATGTTTAGTTCTGAAACAGAAAGGGAATATATCATTTTTTCCAAATTAAAGTCTCTAAAACGACATTTATGGGATTTTGAGCGTTTAGAGCTTTCAAGTGAAAGGGAATCCGATTTGGTGATTATTGGGAATAAGAGAGAACGTGAAAAATGGCGAGAAATTATGAGAGCTATTAGCACCCAATATTGCGATTGTTGCGGAAAGAAAATCAATATTAAGCCTTGGAAATTTGAAATAAGAATATGCGATGAATGTAACAATGATTTTATAAATAAACAAGATAAATGTATTTGGAGGCATTAAAATGAAGCCATATTTAATTAAAACTACCTTTGATTGTATTAGAGCAGGAGAGAAATTTAGGTATGAGCCAGTGGGTATAACATATCTAAAAACAGAATTGATTGTGATTAATTATGGTTGCAAGCTTAATTGTGTTAATATTAAAACAGGAAAAGCTATGTATGTAACTGGAAAAAGTATTATATATGTGAAAGGGTGATAATATGAATTTATTAAATGAAACTTTGGATTGTTTAAAGGTATTAGGAATTGACGAAAAAGATGCTTATGGTGTGTATGATGGTAAAACGCTTTTAAACTGGAACGATTTTAAAAAATTAGCAAAAGATATTAATTATGATAATGGATACGGATGTCAAAAGATAAGCCAATCTTTATTAGTTTATACGGGAAAAGCAATCTTGTATCGGCACGAGTATGACGGAGCGGAAGGTTGGAAATATGTTCCTATCTTAGATAAAGAAGATTTATTAAATCCAAAAAGACTTAGTGAGTCTAAGATTTTATTCAAAGATGTTAAATTCGTCATCGGAGAGGATTATTCTTTTTTTGATGATAATTATAATGACTGGTATGGATCTCGTTATGATTATGAAAATCTTTTAGACTACAAAGGAGATTATATTATATGAAATGGCACGATTTTGAAATTAGAGAGACAAATAAATGTGGGCAATATGAGCTGGTTTTATGGGGGACTGAAAATAGTTATTTTACGGTTGCTTTAATAGATTATGATGAACAGAATGAAGATTTTAATGTTAAATCAGTTGGTTTAAGGTTATTTAAACATTGGCAACACGGATTAGATGAATATATTCTAAGATACTTAAATCTACTTCAATTACAATATGAATATGATTGATATTCAAGACTTAAAATCTCAAATAACAGACGATAATATTAAGGATATAATGGACGATTTAAATATATCTTTCGTCAAAGAAAATGCAAAGGAATTAATCTACATGACAGGTTGCCATAATGTTAATTCAGACAACGGATCACCTAAGTTGTACTATTACAAAGAGTCTCAATCATTCCATTGTTATACTTGTGGCTTTAGTGGAGATATAATTGAACTAATAGCAGAACGCTGGAAATTATTAAATAGAACATTTGTTTTTATGGATATAATTCATTATTTAATAAAAATTGTTAAATATCAAGGTTCTCAAAATGAAACAAAAGAATTTAATTGGCAGAGATATTTCAATAAATTTAGCCAAAATGAAATAAAAAACGACAATTTAACGATTTATGACAAGAACATTCTCGATAATTTAGATGTTTTATGTCCTGACAATCTACTAAAAGACAATATATCAAAATCGGCTATTAATAAATTTCAAATTAAATATTATATTCCTAAAGGACAAATATGTTTTCCTGTGTTTAATATTAGTGGCGATTTGGTTGGTATTCAAGCAAGAAATACCAACCAAGAATTGATTGACAAAGGATATAAATATATTCCCTTAAAAACATTATCAACAGAGTATAAATTTCCTACAAGTCAATGTCTGTTTGGGTTGTATCAAAATCAAGACAGTATTAGACAAACAAAAGAGGCTATATTGTTTGAGGCAGCAAAATCTGTTTTACAGCTCGAAGAATATGTTAAAATGAACAATTCTGTGGGTTTATTCGGTGTAAATGCAAGTATTGATAAAATATACCAACTACTTCAATTAGGGGTAAATAAAATCAATATAGCCCTTGATAAACAATATTATCAAGTAAAAGACGAAAACTTTGAAAAGTGGCTCAAATGGGTCAAAAAAATATATGAAAAGTGCCGACCGTATTGTGATGTGTATGCTATATACGATAAAGAAAATTTATTAGATTTTAAGGATAGTCCGACAGATAAAGGTATTGACATTTGGAATGAATTGTATTATAATAGAGTAAAATTAAAGTAAAGGAGATGAGATCATGGATGAATTGTTTCATTACTTATGCAATATTTTATTTGTTTTAATCTTTATTCCTATTCTTGTGATTATTGGAGTATTTGCATACGGAGTAATGGGTTGGATAGGCGTTATTATTTTCATAGGTGTTTGTGTTTATAGTTTTATACAAGGATTAAATGATAATAAAAGTGCAAATAATAGTAAAAATAATTACCAAAATGGTGCAGACAACGATGATTATTTATATTATCACTTTACAAAGGAGGACTAATTAATGGATAGATTAACAAAATGTAACAGATGGCACGATGATATTGATTTAAAAGAAGAAATGGGATATGCTTATATTTATGACAGATTAGCACAGTACGAGAATACAGGATTGTCACCTAATGATGTTTGGGATTTATGCTTCAAGCTCACAGATAGCGCAGAAGAGGATGAGGAATTATTAGAGGACGATAAAGTAAATTCTCCAGCACATTATACAAATGGCTATATGGAAGCCATTGATGAGATGATTATGTTTTTTGGGAAAGAAAAAGTAATGGCTTTTTGTGAGTGCAATATTTGGAAATACAGAAAAAGAGCATTGGATAAAAACGGAAGAGAAGATATGCAGAAAGCCGATGTGTATGTAAAGTTTTATAAAGCTCTATATGATGGAAAGGATGTGCATTATTATCTTAAACCAGAATCTTGCGACAGTAAATGATGCACATATTATTACAAGTGAAGAAATATTTAAAATGATTAATAACTCAATTTGTTTTAATTGCAAAAAATCAACAAATATGAACAATAAATGCTCATGGGCGAGAGATTTAAACGCCAGAAATGATATGGTTCTCGTTACAAGACCAAAATTTCCCAAAAGATACCAAGGGATTTATTATAAAGTTTTGTTTTGTAACCAATTTGAGCTTGAGGAAAACGAAAGATGAAAATAAAAGAGTTATTTAAGGATAACGAACAAATTAACATTCAAAACCTATTGCAAAAATATAACATCAATGATTGGCAAGAATTTTTAAAGCCAACAAAAAAATCGGTAGAAGATTTTATGTTATATGACAATATGAAAAAAGGCTATGACTTGATTCATAAGCATATTAATAGGCGAATTTATGTATTGTTCGATTGTGATGTTGACGGATATTGTAGTGCTTCAATTTTAATTCAATATTTAAAACAAGTAAGCAAAAGAGCAAATATCATCCCTATTTTCCACAAAGGAAAAGGGCATGGATTGTCTGACAGAGAAGTTATGACATTTTTGACACAACAATCAGATGGGTTATTAATTATTCCCGATGCAAGTGGAGAGGAAAAAGAATGTGCTTTATTGGCAAAAAAAGGCTATGAGATTTTATGTATTGATCATCATACTAATGAGCCAAATAAATACATGACTATGATTAACGCTCAATTCTCTGAAGAAACATTAAATAAATGTGGTTCGGGTACAGCAACAGTTTATCAATTTTTGCGATATTTAGATGCGATGGATAATAAAAGGTATAGCGGAGATTTAATTGATTTAGTCGCTTTGGGAAATATTGCAGATGATATGAGCTTGTCGAATTGTTATAATAGAGCGATTAATTATTACGGTTTACGGCGAATTAAAAATAAATTATTGTCGGCTATGATTGAAAAATTTAAAGCCGAGTCAACCCCGATTTCATTCTCATTTACCATTATTCCAAAGATAAATGCCGTTATTCGTGCGGGTAATCAGGAATTAAAGGAATATTTAGGTTGCGTATTGTCAGGATTAACTACAGTGTCACAAGATGATATTGATAATTTACTAATAGAATTAGAAAAAGCACATAGAAATCAGCAAAATATTATTAAAAAATTATCAACAGATTTATCAAATAAAATTGATAATAAGAATAATTTTATCATTTGTGAATACAATGATTGTGAGCCAAATTATACAGGCTTATTGGCAAACAATATCGCAGGAAAATATCAAAAACCAACAATTATTATTCGTGATAACGGCATTGGTTCAATGAGAAGCCCTGTTCCTATATTGGAAATTTTTAATCAATCCGATAGTTGTGATTGGTGTAAGGGTCACGATTGTGCAGCAGGAATTAAAATTAACGATATTAAAAGCTTTAAAGATTATTGTAATAGTTTGGATATGGATTTTAACACGGAATATTCTGTTATAAAATCATTAGATGTTCAGAATATTCCGAGCTATTTATATGGATATTTTGATGAATTTAACGAGATATTCGGTAATGATTTAAAAGAGCCATTATATCATATTTACAATATTCATATTAACGGTCAAGATATTCAAGAAATCGGAAAATCGAAAACAACAATTAAATTTAGAATTAATGATATTGATTTTATTAAGTTTTTTTGCTCCAAAGATTGGAAAGAAAAGTACAATATTCAGAAAGATGTGGATATGAATATTGAAATTATTGGTAAATTGCAAATTAATGAATATGAAGGAAATACAAAGAAACAGATCTTAATTGAAGAAATGGAAATCCAACAAGAAGAAAATAATTTTAATTTTGATGAATTGTTCTCTTGACAAATGATAATTGATAGGTTATAATAAGTAGGGAGGTGAAAGTTTGGATATTTATACTATCTTACATTGCCATACAATGTTAAGCAACGCTACAACAACAATCGATAGTGTTACAGGGTTTCAAGATTATGTAGACAAAGCCAAAGAATGTGGAATGAGTGCTCTTGCGATTAGTGAACATGGTAATATTTTAGAGTGGTGGCATAAAAAATGCGCAATAGAAAAAGCTGGAATGAAATATATTCATGCAGTAGAAGCATATGTAACCCATTCCCTCAAAGAGAAAATAAGGGACAATTATCATTGTTTATTGATTGCTAAGAATTATGAAGGATTTTTAGAATTAAATAAATTAATTTCAAAGTCTTTCAACAAGCACGATAATCATTTCTACTATTCTCCAAGAATAACCTATAACGAATTAAAAAACACAAGCGATAATATAATCGTGTCTACAGGTTGTCTTGGTGGAATATTAAACAAAGCTGACGAAAATTTATATTTAGATTTCATTGATTGGCTCATACAAAACAAAAGTAGGTGTTTTTTAGAAATTCAACACCATAATGTCGACGAACAAATAGCGTACAATAAAAAACTTATTAATTTAAGTAAGCGTTTTAATATTCCGCTATTAGCCACAACAGATACACATTGTTTGAATAATATCCATGTCAAAGGCAGAGAAATTTTACAGTTAGCAAAAAAGATTAAATTTGAAGAAGAGTCTGGTTGGGATTTAACCTTTAAAACCTATGACGAATTATGTGCCGCCTTTGAAAAGCAAGGAATATCGGCAAGTGTTTATAAAGTCGCATTAGAAAATACAAATAAAATCGCTGATATGGTTGAGCCATTTGATTTAGATAAAAATACAAAATATCCCAAAATCTATGATAATCCCGAACAAACATTCAAAGATAAGATAAATCAAGGTATAAGAGAACATAGAGAGGTTTTATCGCAATATCCAAAGCAAAAAGTAAAAGATATTGTAAACGAGGAGTTTAAGGTATATAAAAAGGTTGGCGCAATAGATTTTATGCTACTTGAGGTTTATCTTAGAGAGTGGGAAAAACAAAACGGTATTCAATGCGGTTTTGGTAGAGGGTCAGTTAGCGGTTCGATGATAGCTTATCTATTAGATGTTACACAAATGAATAGTCTAAAATTCAATCTTAACTTCTTCCGCTTTCTCAATCCTAACAGAGTTAGTAATGCTGATATTGATACAGATTATTCTAATAAAGACAGAGAAAAAATTAAATCTTTTTTGCTTAAAGACCACATGAATTTAGACAATATTCAATGTAGTGAAATTATCACTTTTAATACTATTGCAACAAAAGGAGCAGTTAAAGACGTTGCCAGAGCGTTAAATATTCCGTTAAATATCGCACAAGAGATTAGTAATCAAATTGTTGATAATAAAATTCCAGATGAGTTAAGAAAAAAATACGAAAAATTATTTGAATATGTGGATATTGTAAACGGTGTAGTTGTTTCGGTTGGTTCACACCCAAGCGGAGTTTTAGTGACAGATAAAGATATTGCAAGTAATATCGGAGTTTGTAGTTTATCAACATCTGATTATCCAGTGTCTATGTTAAACATGAAAGAATTAGACGATTTGATGTGGGTGAAATTAGATTTGCTCGGACTCGACAACGTAGGAGTCATTAATGAAACTTGTAAACTTATTGGCATTGACAGATTAAACCCAGATAATGTTAATTTGAATGACGAAGATGTTTGGAGATCTATTCGAAATGATACTACTCTAATATTTCAGTGGGAAAGCGAAAGCTCGTCAAATTATTTAAAAAAATTTATGTCAGATGAAACAATAAGAAAAGCTAAAAGATATATTCCTGATTTTTCATACATCAAATGGTTTTCATTTGGCAACGGTTTAATTCGTCCTGCCTGTGCAAGTTATCGTGACGAGGTTGCAAATGGTAAAATAGTCAAAACAGGGCTAAAAGAACTTGATGAATTTTTAGCTCCAACATTAGGTAGAGTTACAATGCAAGAAGATATTATGCAATTTCTTGTCAAATTTTGTGGATATTCACAGGCTGATAGTGATAATGTGCGTAGAGCAATCGCAAAAAAGAAAGGTACAGAACAGCTTTTACCAGAAATAGAACAAAGATTTGTTGAATACACTCATAATACATTTAATACACCAAAAGAAAAAGCGGAGCAGATTATAAAACCTTTTATTCAAACGATATTAGACGCAAGCTCTTATGCTTTCTCTTGGAATCATTCAGATGCTTATAGTTGTATTGGTTATATTTCGGGTTATTTGAGATATTATTACCCTTTAGAATTTTTAACTTCCGCTCTTAACATATTTTTTGATAACGAAGAAAAAACACAAAATATCACAAATTATGCCCATCAAATAGGTATAGAGATAAAATCTCCAAAGTTTGCACATTCTAAATCTGAATATATGTGCGATAAAGAACAAAAGGTAATTTATAAAGGTATTAATTCAATCAAAAATATTCAGTCTGTTGCTGCGGATATTCTTTATCAAATATCACAAAAAAATCCCGATGATTTTCTTGAATTGCTATATATGACCGAGCAGATTAAAGTAAACGGCAAAAAGATTAATAAAACCTCAATGGAGATTTTGATTAAATTAGGGTTTTTTGATAAATTCGGAGATGTAAATTATCTTTTAGAATATTATTCTATATTTCAAAAATACTTTGGAAAAACTCAAGTAAAAAAGCAGGATTTTGGCTATTCTTTATCGAATAATATTATCAAAAAAGAAACAGAAAAGACGATTTTTATTTATGACTCATGTATGATGATTGATGAAATAATGCAACAAATAAATATAAAGGATTGTACATTATATCAAAAAAGTTATTATCAGTTAAAATCTTTAGGATATACTGATATTCATATAGATAACGCAGGACGAGATGTTTATATGGTTATGGGCATTGAGAAGAATAAATATGGAACACCGTTTGCCCAACTATATAAACCTAAGAATGGCAAAAGTCAATTAATTAAACTTGACAAAAAATGGTATTCAAAATATCCTATCGAAGGGGGTGAAGTATTAAGATGTGAATTTGAACATAAAAATAAAAGTCGAAAAGACGAAAAAGGAAATTGGTATAAGACTGATGAAAAAGAATGGATATTGAAAAGACATTCTATATTAACAAAATTGGAGGAATAATTATGAAATACTATGTTGAGGGTAAAGTGTTTGAAAATGAAAATGAAGCATTGCAGTATGAAGAAAAGTCGAATGAAGAAAAACGCGAAAAGGAAGAATTGAAAGCGCAGAAAAAAGCAAGACTCGATGAAATTACACAAAAAGAAAAAGAATTGCAAGCTTTAATTAATCAGTATTATAAGGATTATGGAGTAAAATCTGGGTTTGATAGTTGGATTGACTTATTCTTTTAATTAAAAAGAGGGGGATATGAATATGTATTATTGTCCTTTATGTGGTAGAGAGTTTGAAAATTTCTTTAGTGGGTACAATATTAATGTTGATGCAATCAGTATTAATAATCCATATGAAGAAAATTTTTGGGTCTGTGAAGATTGTGTAAAATTTTTGTTAAAACTTTTGAAATAACTCTTTACAAAACATGAAAAATATGATATAATATATATCCAAAATTTTAAAGGAGTGATGATTATTGCAAATTACTATTTACACAACAAATACTTGTCCTAAGTGTCAAATTCTAAAAAAGAAATTAAAAGAAAAAAACATTCCTTTTTTAGAAGAGACCGATGTGAACAAAATGTTGGAATTAGATATTTTAGCAGTACCACAAATGAAAGTTGATAACGGTAAGCTTATGAATTTTGAGCAAGCTGTTCAGTGGGTAAACAAACAGGAGGCATAAGGTTGGATATTAGAATTAAAACAGATAAAAATTTTACAACGACATTAAATAAACTCATAGAGAAATACGGAGAGGATTTTGAAATCCTTAATGGTTTCCATGACAGCCAAATGAATTTTAGCGACTTTATTGACAATTTTGTTGATAAAAACGTAGCAGACGTTACGATTGATGCTAATGCTAATGCTTCTCATAAGGATATTAGGAGTTTGTTAAGTGAAAAAGGAAAATCCCACGATAAATTATTCGCCTTTAATAAGCTATTCTATGAAATGAACAAAAAATATGGGTTAAAAGATGCAAGAGAATGGCTTGAATGCGAATACAATGGTGCTTATTATATGCACGATGCTCCAACTTCTACATTTTTAGCCTACTGCTTCGCTTACGATTTGAGTAGATTAGCCAAAGAAGGATTGTTTTTTTTGGATAATTATAATAACGAGCCTCCTCAACATTTAACTACTTTTATCGATGATGTAATTGAATTTATTAGCTACTTCTCGAATCGTTCTTCGGGCGCAGTAGGGATTCCCAATGTTTTAATTTGGACTTATTATTTCTGGAAAAAGGATTGTGAAACTGGATATTATATTAAATCTCCTGAATATTATCTAAAACAGACTTTCCAAAAGCTAATTTACAGATTAAATCAACCTTTTATGCGAGTAGACCAAAGTGCATTTGTTAATGTATCTATTTTTGATAGAGAGTATATTAAAAGCTTATTTGGCGGTTTGGAATATCCAGACGGAACTTTTGCTATTGATTGTGTCGAAGAATTAATTGAGCATCAAAAAGTTTTCATGGAAGTTGTATCAGAAATTAGAAGTAAAAATATGTTCACCTTTCCTGTTTTGACATATTCTTTATTGTATAAAGACAACAAGTTTATAGATGAAGAATTTGCTCGTTGGTGTTCAGACCATAATGTTACATGGAACGATAGCAATTTCTTTGTTAGTGGAGATGTAACAACCTTATCTAACTGTTGTAGACTCTTGAGCAATACTACAAAATTATCTGGCTTTATTAATTCTATTGGAGGCACAGCTTTATCTATTGGTTCAATTAAAGTAAACACTACTAATTTAGTTAGAATTTATTATGAAGTCGGAAATAACGAAGATAAATATTTGAAACTACTAAAACACAGAATTGAATTGTCTTGTAAAATTTTAGATGTCCAAAGAGAAATTATTAAAAGAAATATTGAAAAGGGTTTATTGCCTAATTATATAGACGGTGGAATGGAGATGGATAAGCAATATTCTACAATCGGCATTTTAGGTCTATATGAAACTATTGACAAATTTGGATATACAACAAAAGATGAATTTGGAAATATCGGTTACACAGACAAAGGAATTGAATTTGCATGTAAAATCTTTGATACTATCAATGAAGTTAAAGATAATTTTACTAACAAATACAGTTTTAATGTAGAATCTGTTCCTGCCGAAAGAGCAGCGGTAGTTTTATGTGCCAAAGATAATATGCTATATGATAAAGATTGCTCTAATTTCATCTATTCTAATCAATGGATACCGCTCATGGCAAAAAGCACAATAAAAGAAAAATTAAAACTGAGCTCTATTCTTGACATTAAATGTTCAGGCGGTAGTATCCTACATGTAAATTTAGAGAAGAATTTCCCAAATACCGATGTTGCGTGGGATATGTTAAACACTATTGCACAAGCAGGAGTTATTTATTTTGCATTTAATACCAAAATTAACGCTTGCAAAAATCATCATGGTTTTGTCGGAACAGATATTTGCCCAGTTTGTGGCGAGGGCGTTTATGACACCTATCAAAGAATTGTAGGCTATTTATCTCCGTCTAAGGCATATTCTTCTGATAGATTTAAAGAATTTAAAGCAAGACAATGGTACGATTTATCGCAAACAAAAGGTGAATTATAATGCTTATCAAAACTATTATTGATGAGGATTTTTCAAATTATAAAAAACCCTCTATGGTAATTGGTTGTATTTCTTGCAATTTTAAATGTTGCAAAGAAGCAAATATTCCTGTTTCTGTCTGTCAAAATGAACCAATTTACGCTCAACCTAATATTGATATATCTATTGATGAAATTATTGATAGATATATCAATAATCCTATTAGTAAAGCGGTAGTTTTTGGTGGTTTAGAGCCGATGTTACAATTTGAGGATATAGTTTTGTTTTTGCATAAATTTAGAAATGTATATAATCGCAAAGATGACATTGTTATCTATACAGGGTATTATGAACATGAAATAATCGGAGAAGTAAAAACTCTCCAGCATTATCCGAATGTTATTGTAAAATTTGGTAGATTTAAACCAAATGAAGAAAAACATTATGATGAAGTTTTGGGAGTGGAATTAATTAGTAATAATCAGTACGCTAAAAAAATATCATAAGGAGTAAAAGGACATGAAGGAATTAAAAGGAACGATTGAAAATTGGATTGCATTTGTAGATAATCCAAACAAAGAACCACATTTTCATATTATGGGTGAATACGAAGGCAAGGTTATTGTAACATCGAGAGTAATTTCTATTGACGAAAATAGCCTCGAAACAAACAATAGTATTTACACATTAGGGACACCGAAATTAAACTGGGCAAAAGGAGCAGAGCTTTATGAAAACAATTAGTTTTGCAAGAATTAACGAGGAAATTAAAATTCCAACAAAACGTGTAGGAGATGCAGGATATGACATCTATCCTTATTTTCAAGAGGAATTTATGCTAATTCAACCTCATGAAACCAAAATTATTCCTACTGGATTGTATTCTATGTTTGACAAAGATTATGTAGTCATTCTTAAAGAAAGAGGCTCGACAGGAACAAAAGGAATTGGACAACGCTGCGGTACAAAGCGTAAAATTGGGTGAGAACGAAATTGAATTTTAAAGACAGAGTTAATAAAGAAGAATTTATACAATATTACCAAGAGCTTAAAAGCGCGAGAAAGGTAGCTAAAATTTACAATGTAGATAAAGGAACAATTCTCTCTTATGCTAAAAGTATTGGATTTGTAAATCAATACAGACCAGAATTATCTTTATGTGAAGTGGAATATATAGTTAGCCAATACTATTGCAATAATGCTCGAAATGTCTCTAAGGAGCTAAAATGCTCTTCTGCTCTTATTTCTAAGATATGGATGGAGGCTGGGCTAAAAGGGAAAATGAATAGAACGTATTATTTGAATGAAAATTATTTCTCTGAAATTGATTCAGCAGACAAAGCGTACTTTATAGGATATTTAGCCGCCGATGGGTGCGTATATAAAAGAAATAACCATATCGGAATGATTAGTATTATTTGTCAAAAGAGAGATAAAGAATTGTTGGAGATGTTTAATTTTTATTTAAAAAGTAATTACCCTATACATGAAAGAGATAACAAATATACTCATCTTCAAATTAACAGTGAAAAATTATATACAGACTTATCTAAATATAATATCATAGATAGAAAAACATGGACTTACACTCCATCTTTTAAATCGGATGACTTATTTGTTTGGCATTTCATTCGTGGGTATTTTGATGGAGATGGAAGTATTTATAGTTGTCCTGCTCATACAGGAAGAAATTATATTGTTCCGAGTGATTTCCATTTGTCTCTTTGTGGAAATAAAGCTACTATGATTTGGTTTTATAATACTTTTAAATTTTGGGGAATAGATGCTGTTTTAAAACAAGATCGAAAAGAAAGGTATTTTCAAGATTTTTATTATGTTCGAGTTTCTAAACTTGATTCTCTATGTAAATTATATGAGTTGTTATACAAAGATTCTTCTTATTTAAGGCTGGAAAGAAAGTATAATAAATTTAACGATTTCCTTATAAAACTCGATGAATTTAAAAAGTGCCGTCCTTAATAGAAATATTAAGGTAATAAAATGGGGTGTATCGGTGAAGCCTTCCGTTTTATAAGGTAATACCGAGGGTTATATCTATCTAATATAATTTGTAACGCATAGGGAGTGAGCGATATAAGAGAGCAATAATCTCCCCACGAGCCCCCATCTCGTTTATCTATAGGATAAACTGAAAACCTAACGTCTAAACGAGGGAGAAAATGTATGCTGGACTTATGCGATGGAAAAGCATAAGAATTATAGGATAAAAAGCCTACAAGATAACATTTCGATTATCGATTCCTCCTATCGAGGAGAGTGGTTAGTTCCCATTACTAACCATAATGACAAGCCGCTTGTTATTCATAAAGATTTAACCGACCAAAAGAAAATGAGTTTAGAAAAAGATTATATTGTTTATCCGTATGAGAAAGCAATCTGTCAAGCTATTATCTTTGAGTTACCTAAATTTCAAGTTCGAGAAGTGCCGTTAGCTGTTATTGAAAACTCTAAAACAGAACGTGGAGCAGGAAAATTAGGTAGTAGTGGCAAATAATAAATAAAAATAATATCTATTATAAAAACAGAGGTTGAAAATCTCTGTTTTTTTTATTAAAAAAGTGTTGACAAAAAATATCTCCTATATTATAATACATATATAAATTAAAAGAAAGGAATGATTGAAATGGATAGAAATACAGAGATGATTCTTTTTGAAAATGTAATGGACGCTAAAGAAACAGTGGGTTGGATGATTGCAAATGCCACTTCAGGTTATAATTTAGAGCTACTCTTTGAAAAGGGGGTTGATTTTAAGACTATCCGCAAAGTATTAATAGAAAATCAAAAAAGGCTTATTCAAGCAATAGAAGAATACGAATTTCATCTTCAAAAATATCGTGATTTTACAAAAGATTCTAAAATTAAATATCCCTTCAAAGATACTATGGATATTTTAAAATGGGCTATTTCGCTTGTTGAAAAGGAGGATAATTAAATGAAAGTAAAAATGGAATTGAAGAGTATTCTCAAACTAAATTTGAGTGTAAAGTAATACGAGCAAGTAGTCGTTATTTAGATATTAATGATGATGATTTTAACGAGGATTATTAGGAGGCGTATTTATAATGTTTAGCGTAACTTGTGAAACTATCCACGAAGTTTATCGAGAAATAGGAGAAATTTGGTGTTTAGATGAAGCCATGAAACTATGCGCGGAGTTGTCAGAAAAGTATCCAAGCCTAAATATAGTTGTTTACAATGTTGATTTGTACGAAGGTTATACACAAATATATGCAATGCGTGGTGGAAAGGTGGCATATTAATGTTATTAAATGATAATAAATTAAAGCAGGTTATATTAACCACAACACAAAAATTGGAGCAGGAGTATGATAAAGAATTGAAATTGTTTTTAATGGATAAATTAGATGTGTTATTGTTTGTATTAGAAGAATTGAGCGATATGTCTTTATATGAATTGTTCCAAGATAGTATGTTAGTCGAAGATATTGAAATGGTTCGCGTTTAATGGAAGTGAGGGGTATAGAATGAAAGTTTGTTTCTTGAGAAATGACGGAAGTCAAATATGGGCGGGGGACAAAGAACAAATTCTACAGGATATCGAAGATAACTATTCTTATGAATTAGCAGATGAATTAAAAAGAGAGCGAGAATATTATGAGGATTTAGAAGATGGAATCGTCTCATTGCAAGACACAGACTTGGATTCTGCTTATGAGGATACTTCGTATTTAACAAGCACTCTTTTGGAAATTGAAGAAATGATAGAAGGTTTTGAGAATGAGGAATATAGTAAAAAGAAAGTTTTATCTCTTTTAGAAAGCATAAAAGAAATTTGTCATAATAGAAGTTAGGAGGAATTTATGAAAAAAGTATCATTGCCGATAGTTGAATTTTATTTGGGAGGTATTGAGAAATGAAAGGGAAAGGAAAGAAAAATTTAATTGATGAAATTGTATTGATTATTGATAGCCAAAAAGCAGAATGTATTGGCTGGGCAGAAAACTTTAATGAAGCCAAAGAAGCCCTATATCATTCAAGGTTAATTACCAAAAGTACAATGCTTACAACTAAAGGTCAGGAAGTTTGTAAAATTGCAGACATTCTTGAAGATGGTAGATTGCACAAATGGTTAAAAGGTTTATCTCCTAAAGAATTTGATTATTATTTTAGTGATTTGTATTATTTCGACACTATTAAGCATATTGACAAATATAAAAAGGAGAGTGTTAATAATGTTTAAAAAGAAAAATGCAGACACGCCAGCAGATTTTCAGCTAAAAGAATTATATTATCCTTTTATAGATTTGTGCGATGAATTTTATTCGACAATAAGAAAAGTCATAGTAAAAGAAGAGGTAATTAAAATTTATCCAGACGGAGCTGACAAGGACGCAGCTATCAAAGACTATCATTTTGAACAGCAGTATTTATTAGTTCTTATTGGAAAATATGATGATTTAAGAAACCAAATTAGCAATTTTATCAAAAATAATAAAGAAGAAAGACATACAACAGCATATTGGGAAATTCCACAGACAAGTCATGAAGCGGTTGAAGCAATATATAAAAGAACAAAGGGAATGTGGTAATCATGGAAGATTTGCTAAACATGAGCAATAAGCAATTAACAGAATTAATTAATCAAGCTGAACAGATAAGAGAAGAAAGACTTAAACAAGAAAAAAAGAATATTATTAAAGACTTACGAGATATTGTTTTAAGAGCGGAAGAGTTTGGTATTCGTTTTGTTAAAGAAAATCCCAGTTGTTTACCCACTTTCTACAATACTATTAATATTCTTGATAGTAGTGATGAAGTTATATATTTAGATTTTCAACAGAATCATTAAAATTATTTCAAATAATAAGGAGTGCGTTAAAATGAGAATTGATGAAAAAGAATTAATAAATATGAGTACACAAGAACTTGAAGAATTATTACAAATCATTACTAATATACAAATGGATAGAAGAGTTCTTCATAAAAAAGAAATTATAAGTAAAATTCAAAAACTTATAGATGAAGCAGATGAATTGGGGACTTTTTTTGTCAAAGATTATAATACTTATGGAAAAATACGCGTATACCTAAATGATAATGGTGATATGGTATTTTCTTTTGAAAGTTAAAGGGAGGTAAAAATGAGACTTAATATTGATTTTGAAAGAATAAGTTACGAAGATTTAGATAGTGCATATCATCAAATCAGGAGGGAATGGATTAAAAAGACAATGGATAAACTAACTTTGCAAATTCAGAAAGGTGAAAGTCAATATCAGCAAACAGCCTTAAAATTCTGTTGGCACGATATTGTAAATGTGTTTGATTTGAGTGAGAATCTTGTTTTTACTCGGAATGATACAGAAGAATGGAGGAGATAATAGTGTTGACGTTGAGTGAAATAAGAGATTTTATTGATTCGTTGAATGAGGAAGAATTGAATAGATTATCTGCAATGGTTCGAAAGACCAAATCAAATATATTGTTTGAAAAAATGTTGCCACAGTTAAAAGGTAATATTAAAGTGTTTAACGCAGAGGAAGATGAAAAATTCGCTTGTCAGATATCTAATAATAAAGACATAAAATTTTTCGACCATATATCATTTTTTAGATATAATAATAATACCCTTGGTATTCGATTTTATAATGAAGGAGATGTAGAGTATGATTTCTGAATCAGTTTGTTCTTTGTCTGATATCGAGCGTTATATTAAAGAAGCAGACATAGAAAATTTAAAAGAAGTCCAAAAACTATTAGATTTAAGACAAAAAAGATTGGTGTTAAATCAATATGAAGAACGGTTAAATAATATTCTAAATGAAATTCGAGCTTTAGGTTACAATATTTTTATGGATAATTGGTTTGAAGAAACATTTGATGAAATCCGTTTTGGTATTCAAGCTGATGACTCTATGGGTATTTGTATTGATTTTTCACACAATTAAAAGGAGGAATAGGAATGATTAATATTATTAAAGTAATTTTATTTATTACAACCATTGTTATTTTTCTTTTAGCTATTAAGAAAAGCTACGATAAATCAATTCGTTGTGATAAGTGTGGTACGGAAATGAGATTAGAATATGCCTTATGCTCTAATCCACCTAAATATCAATATATTTGTCCTTTATGTGGGAATAAGGCAATTTTAAATATTAAAGGAGAGAAAACAAATGAATGATAAAGATATCTGGATACTAACTCTTAATTTTTTATTTGAACGTGCAACATCTTTAGTTCACCAAAAAGATAAAGTGGTTAACCTCAATGTAGAAAATCTTACAAAAGAAGAATTAAAAAACTTTGTAGAAGAAGAGAATAAGCAAATCGAGGAACTTTGCAAATTAATTAATTATGTTTATAAATATCAATATCGAAAAGAAAATCCATTTGAAAATTATATTCCTACAATGGAGGATAAAGAATGAGAAAAGATTATCAATGCCCACGTTGTAAAAAAATATTAAATAATGACGATTGGACATATCAAGATGGTGCATTTATAGATGATGAAGAGGTTCATGCAACATATTATCAAGAATGTCCATATTGTGGTTGTGATATAATTCTAACACAAGAATACAGTTTGATATTAGATGATGAATATGTAGAGGAGGATGAATCATGATGTCTTATAAATTAGAATTTCAAAATGCAAATAACGAAAGAATAGATAAAGGTATTTTTAATTCAATCTCCGAAGCTAAAAAAGAAATGTTTAGACTGATTAAAGAAATGGGTTTTGAGTGTTATTACACAAGAGAAGCAAAAAGAGAGAATTATTTATGGATTGATTTTGGAAGTCATCATGAATTTTTTAGAATTTATTCCTTAGAAAGTACAGTTGTTGGAATTATTCATGGAGGAGAAAATATTCAAAGGATTTAATCGTCGTAGATTTATACCCAAATACTGATTTAGAATGTAAAAGATATTGTAATTAAAGGAGATAGTTTATGTCTAATTCATTAAAACAGGCTTTCGTGCTTAACAAACCTCCAGAAGTATTATTTGATTGGAGAACTACTACTGAAAATGATTTATATTAAATAATGGTAAAAGTTAAAAAAAATAAGAGAGGTGTTTGACCTCTCTTTTATTATTTATTAAATCTTTATAGAGTTTAATTTTCTTGTTGTTATACCAGCAACAGTAAAATCATCTCTGTTTAAAGACAAATTACAAAGAGCTGAAATTTTATTCATAACAAATCATTTCTATTTAATTTCAGCATAAACTTTGATACACTCCATACTCATTTGTTGGTCTACAGACAATGGAATATTTATTGTTTGAATTAGATAATCTTCAATTTTCCCATCTGGATTTTCTACTCTAATTTTTTGATTTACGTCTAAAAACGGTATAGGAATACATTGGATATTAATGCTATCATTGAATCTTGAATGTAAAATTAATTCATATTTACATCTATCGTCACATTGTTCTTGATTAATAATATTATCATCCTGAATTAAAGGTAGCCAAATTTCACCTATTGTTCCTTCAATTCTAAATGGGCTATTAGAATCAGTATCTTGTAACTCCGCTTCAACTTGACTTCCATCTTCTAAAACTCGACCATATACTTTCACAGAATTTTTAATATTAGAAAAGTCTGTTGTCGAAGAAACAGATGTTATCAATCCTGTTGTTAATTGGGTAAAATCAAACACAACAGAATCGTCTAATCCATTAGGAATCCGATTAAACCTAAAAGTGCCATCAATATCAAAATATATTTGCCATGTATAATATAAATCTCTTAATTGTGAAATTATTTCATATACTGTAGTGCCACTTTCAAATTTTAATTCATATGGTGTAACTTGACCTATATTATCTAAAGCATATTTATTTATATTACCCATTTGAACAATAGTGTCCTGAATAGTTTGTGTAATATTACTATTAATAGGCACTATGACAGTCATATCAGGAACATAACCATTTCTATCCCCTGTCAACAAAGACATTAAATCTAAGCCATTAATTGTCAGCGTGTTAGTTTGGGAATTATATACACGTTCAGGATTATTTATAACAAATATGCCCATATTCCACCAAACAATTTGTTTGGTTCTTGGATTTTCTTCTCCAATATAAATCTGTATTCGTTTATCAAGCCAAATTCTCCCACCCTCATCTATATCAAAATTCTTATCTTTAATAACAACAGATAGAGTACAAGAACGTCTTAAATCAGAAGTTGCGTCAATGGTTATAGAGCCATCAAATATGTCGCTCTCAAGACTATCAACAACTTGATATTTAGAGTTTAATAAATCAATTCTTACATATCTTTTATGGCTTTTTAATTGAATTAAGTTATAATCCTCAGCAGTGATTAAATAAGCCAATATTAATCACCTCTTCTCTTCTATTAATAAATATTAAATACATAAAATTTATTATTATATATTTTACCCAAACACATCGCATCACCTTTAAGCAAACCAGCCGTAATCGCAGTTCCTTGAGCTGTAACCATAGGCATTGTAACACCATTAATTGTGATATTCGCCCCAGCGTTATTTACAATATTAGGAATAAATGCGATTAAGCCACTAACATCAAAATCTCTCGTTTCTAAATAAGGAACGGTTATGTCAATTAAACTTGCCGTAGAAGAATTGACAGTAACATCTGTAAAGGTAGATTGTAAATTTTTTATATTAATATAATCAGATTCCGTACTTGAAGTCGCTCTTTGCAAGCATACATATTGAGTAGCCAAAATAAATCCTCCTTTTATCCTTAAATATATTCTACTTGTCCACACTTTTTCTCATTACATTTAAAAGTGCCACAAATAGCCGTAACAGTTCTTCTTGTAGAATCCGAAATAACAAACCATATTCTACCTTTTCTTAAAGGTTGATTGTCTAATAATAATTGATTTTCTCCACATTTTTGAGTTCCACAAATAAACTGTCCACAAATAGTAAGATTTTTTAATTCTGCTTGCTTTTGATATAAATTGAATTTTTCAATATCATCAGATACAGTAAACAATAATGTCCAATATTGCGTATTAGTTAAAGGAATATTCTGATTTCCGTCTTTTGCAATATATAAAGATTTTCCATCTTCACTTGTTACAACATTATTTTTCTCATAAACTTGACCAGATTGAAAAGTTCCAGCATATGTTAAATCAGAACCATATCCTGTATCACCAATAAAATTAAATTCCACCCATGAGGTGCTATTTATATCAGGAACAATACCTTTTTGATTTGCTAATGATAAATATGATTTATGCTGATATGAAACAATATTGTTGATTAAATATTGTGCGGAGATATCAAATTCTCCTATATATTCAAAATTGGCAAATCTTTCTCCTTGCTCCTCCAACGCTCTTTCTAAAAATCCATCAACGCCATCTTTGATATTATCCTCTATATATTTTAATCCGTCAGACTGCTTATTAATCTTTTCTGCATTAAATATTTTACCAATTAAAGATGGATTTGAAGTTAATATTTGATGAGCTTCGTCATATTTATTCTGGTTAAGAAGCTGACAGAAATTAGTCCACAATAATCTTTCTGCAATATGAATATCTTCCATTAATTCTTGTCTAAAATGATAATTAATCAAGATGTTCCACCTACCAATTTAAACCAAAAATCTCCAACTTCTAATCCCGATGGCTGTGTAGAAGCAATGATGTAAGTTTGAGGTTTGGGAGCTTTTAATACTAATGTCCACCAATTAGAATTATTTGGCGAATACCCTTTATTATTATTTCCTTTAGAAGCATACAAACCGCCATTGTAAGAGATTAAGTTATCAATCTGATATGTTATTTGACTTGAATAATCCCCCACATATACAAGACCAACACCACTATCGCCCTTTTCACCTTTAATAGTGACTTGACGCCAATATTCTGTATTGGTAGGAATAATGCCAGTAGTTGGCGTTACTTTAATACAAATAAATAAAGAATCAACATTATCTACTGTATAAGAAACCATATTATTAACATTGTATAATTTATTAAAAGCAAATTCCCCAATATATTTTAATTCAGAGGCAATAACTTCCCATGCTTCTTGTTTCGCTTCAATATATTGTTGGTAATCTGTTTTTAAATATCGTTCCAATGCAACAATAATATCTCTATTTGTATTTAATTTATCGGCATTAATCATTTTATTATATAAAGAGGGATTTTGAGCCAATAACTGTTGGGCTGCACTAAAATTGCCTTGCAACATATAATCTTGAATTTGATTTACCAAAGAAACTTCGCTTGCATTAGAAACATCTGAGTAATCTGGAATACTATCTATATTGTCAGGGAAACTTGTTCTTGGCAAATCTGGATAAGTATTTGACATAACTTCACCTCCGCTTTATATATTTAAAACTACAAAAAAACCATAAATATAATTATACATTATTGCATATAACGCCCCAGCTTTAAATCCATCTTCGTAAACACTCCAAGAGCCTGCATTATATTTATACAATACACCAAAATAATTTAAAGTAGCGATTGAAATACGCACCGAACCTTTATTTCCCTCAATATCTACATTAGGAGAAAATAAAAGCAGTCCGATATTTTTTCTTTCAGCTTGAGTGATAGAACTAAAATCGCAAGTATTACTTTTAAGTTGAATTAGATTTGATGAAATGCTTGTAATTTCCAACATATGAGTAGCACTAACATCTGCACAGTTAAGCCAATCATATGAATTTTCAGAAGTTGCCACCCACGGAGTTACATCAACTGTCGCAGCCATTAAATCACTCCTTTTATTGTAAATAGTCAACAAGATTGTTATTATACAAATCCTTTTGGCTATTTGCGTTTCCAATTTCAACCCAACTAAATTCAATATAAGAAAGAGCATTTCCCATTGACTTTATATCTGATTGGTTAATATTATCCACAATCATAATAAGATAAGTATTACCGTTGCTATCTTTCATGATTTTAGCGTTGCCATTAGAAAAGAAAGAATTGATAATTTCTAAATGTTTTCGCTCCAAGTCAATATCCACATGAGGCAAATTAGAGATGGTTGGAAATGCTCTTACAGAACCCTGTTTATAATTTAATTTACCATTCTTAATAATTGTAGGATATTGCTCTCCAAAAGGCATAAATTGTCCAATTTGTTGAACTTGTTGTTTGGAATTATTTTCCCATTCTTTATATAATTGAATATTGTTATCTTTATCAACCACAAATAGTCCATTAAAATCACTATAAATACTATTGGTTAAATAGTCGCCCTCTTCCTGCCCATAAACAGGAACTAAAGCATAATCATAAGTTTCTCTGGCACTTGCATAATTGTCTAAATAAATGAAATTTAAGTCGTCTACAGAAGAGATTTTAATTTCTTTCAAAGTAATCCAATTAAAGTCAGTTCTTTTCTTTCTTTTAATTCTAATAGCACTAATTTCATCAACTACAAAAGAGGCATTTCCTGCGTTTAAATTTCCGTTGAAATCTGCATTTAAAATTGTATTCGCATCCCATACAAACTTATCTGTATTATAAGATTGCGATATATCTCTCGAAATGCCTAAATAATCAAAAATGCCATTTTGTAGCTGAATGAAATTAAATGTTATTTTGTTTATTGGAGTTGGAGATAAACTTTCAGAGTCAGAAAAGAAGTTGTATCCTAAAGTTATCATACTACCACTCCTATATTTTCTATTTTTAAATCATATAAATTATCTATTCTTCTTAACCACACAAATACATCTTCGGTTGAATTTGGTGTTGGAATATAATTAGATTTGATATAATATTTAAATTCTGTCAAATCATTATTGTAATAATAAAGTTCGATAAAAGCTTTTTCTTCATCAAAAGTAAAGTTGTCAACAGCCCATTTTAATACTAATTTTCCATTACTCCCAGATAATTCAATAATTTGACTATTAGGCTTAAAATCTCTACCAATCAACTTCAAAGTGAAATCTCTATCTATAGAAAATCCATCTTCGAATCGAACCCACGAACCATTCTTTTTTAAATCGACTTCTTTATCATCTATATAGATAGGAGGAGAAGGATTAGATGAACCGACAATAACGTGGATGTTTGAGCTAATTTGAATTTGTCCAGTATCACATAAATTTTCTAATTGATTAATTGTATAAAAGTCAGGAATGATATAATCGACATTAAATAAAATTTGTCCTGTTGAAGTGGTCATTCCATTAACCGTATTGACAATTAATTCAATGAAATATGCGGTATTATCCTCTAACCCATAAAATGTATATTGAATATCTGTAGAATAGACTGCTCCACTTGTAGATAACAATATACCATTATTATCATAAAGATTAAACTCGAAATATTGTAGCAACTCACCTTGAGCTTGGTAGTAATCTCCAATGAAATTATAATTCGAGGCTTGAATTATCAATGAAACTGGTAGATTGGAGATATTGATAATCGGCGTTGATAAACATTGAAATTGAACGGGGTTTGAAACAGGAGATGAAACACCATCTACACCAAAAGTTTGAATTGTAGCTTGGTATGATGTTCCATTTGTTAAAGTATTGGCAGGGATAATATGATTATACTGAAATGTTTCAGTATAATCATTAAAAACTGTATTTCCTGTTAATTGGTTCTTGATGACTAATGTATTTCCAATAACCTGCTGCCCTGCTTGAGATATAAATTCAATTATTTTTTGAGTTGATGAATCAAATGCTTTAATTGAGCCTATGATAGGTTTTGTTAATGACATTTATTCTCACCTAATTAAGAGATTGTATACCTACGAATACCCTGCAAAGTAGGAATTGTCGGTCGGCTTGCTACATTAGTAAAAATTAATTGAACAGTAATATTTTGGCTAAATTCAAAAGGGTTATTTAACAAACCAATAACGGTATTAATTTCAGCAGCACCTTGAATACAATTCAAACTTGCATCTGATTGGTTATTATTTGGAAAATATTCCAATACACTAAAAGCAGACTGTGTAAATGGGATTAGAATTGGTTTCAACCCTTGGTTTTGTTGTAGCTGTGCTAATACTTGATAACCAGAAGTTAAAGAGGTAAAAGCATAAGGATAAACAATTCCTAAAGTACAATTAGAAGTAACAGAACTTGACGATGATGTAATGCCCACCCACAAAGATTGTTCTAATGCGGTCTTACCATCGCATGAAACAATAATTCTCGCTTTTGCCACCCCTGAACTTCTGGCGGGCATAGTAAAGTTAGGAATGTAGATAGATTCTAAATACCCTTTAGTTTTCTCTCCAGATAAAGTTTCAGACCACAGAGTGTAAGTATAAGTATTTGTTCCAGTCGTTGGGTTCGGAAGCGATATAAAATCCTGAATTAAATTTCCCTTAAAAGAAGAATTTTCCCCATAGGGCGAAGAAATATTGCTCGGCTTACCCATCATAAAATTGATATATTTTTCGTCCACTGTTCCACCACTTATTTCCTGTTGAATTTCTGCAATATCAGCACTATGCTGATTAATAGTAGAAGTATTTGTTGCAATATTATTTGTATTTGTATTAATTTGAGTTGTAGCATTAGCAATACCTTGTTCAATATTGTTAAGATATTGAGCATTAACAGGTGTTGTATTATCTACCCATGTAGTAGGATTATAATTAATTGCCATTATATCAATCCTTTCTTATTTTATATAAATTGTGCCATTAATATATTCAACTTTTAAATTAGATATTTTTTCAATATCTCTTAATTTAATATAATTATTTCCATTTATATTAACAGCTTGTAAATTAATAGGTTGATTATTTTTATATACAGTTATATAATTATTATCTTTTTGATTAAACAATTTCAATTCTGCTTCTCTCCTATTAATTAAACCTTGTAATATTTTACCATTAGATTTGCAATATGCAGTCCAATGGTCTTTAATCTGCTCTCTTGTGCGTTTGCCATTATTAGTTAACTGGTCGATATTACCAATATTATAACAAAATGAAACTAAAGCGTCAAATTCATTTTGGTTAAAATGGTAAATATTTTGATATTTATTGACTTTATTCTCATATAGGATAAGATTGTCTAAGAGCAAATTATCGGCTGTTTTTTGGTCAATTTTAAGCCCTTTATATATTGATTTGCCATTAACTTTTCCAGTCCAACCATAGCCAATAGTCCAAATACCAGAGCTGTCTTGATATGCTATAAGAGAGCAACCTTCATATTTTTTAATTAAATTTAAACCCTTTTGTCCTATGTTCATAATGTTATTATCTATCCTTGTAATTTTATTGTATATTTATTTTATTCCTTATAAGTAACCCATAAAAATACACACGCTACCGTCGGGTCTGATAATATAAATAACATTCTGCCATATTAATCTCCTTTTGTTTATTGTTTGAATTGTTTAGAATTAATTATTTATTTTAGTATACTTCATAATAATATTGAGTGCCTTTTGTAAAATAAAAACTTTCCTGCCATAAGTCAAACCCATCATCTTTTATATTTATTTTAACATTTGAAGAATCTATTTCTATTCCATAATCGCTACTTGCTCCTATGCAACTCTTTATATCTCCATTATCATATAAAACATACATAAGAAGCCCTGTTTGAAAATAAGTTCCCCCTCTATATACAACCATTATATGTTCAGGTTTAAAATCTAAACCTGAAACATGTATATACGTTTCTCGATTTCCAGTAATATTTATAATTCCATTTATAGTCTCTCTCTCTGTCTGTGTTTGTCCATACAAAAAAGCCTCGCTCATTATCTAATCACCTCTATCTGCAAACTGAGCGCTTGGGTCGGTTTTTCTTCAAAGCAAGTAAACGTTATCTTACCTGCACTCGTCACTGCCTTACTAATACAGTTCCACGCTTTTTTCTCCAAAATAGCCGTCGCATTAGTCGTCGAGTACACAGGCGTAATATGCGGCTTATCAGTCGATAAGATACCGCTTATCGAGATACTTTGGGTGTACGGCGCACTTGTGCCTGTCCATGTTGTCGATAGACTCGCTGTATAAGAATGAACCGTAGCTTTTGTGTCAACATATTCTTTATTTGTTGCATCTGTATTATTAGTAGGTGTTGCTAAATTTGTAACTTTACCCCCTGCAACACCTAAAAATCCAATATTTGGTGTAGTTGTATTATAATCCATACTAATACCAGAAGAATTGTCAGCATCTTTTCTCATATATAAATGATTTGTAGTAGGATTAAAATATAAATAAGGGTTATTTTCTGCTGGATTTACTAATTTAATTATACCCTTATCATCTATTGAATATCTTGTAGAGTTAGGAAATTTATTTGATTTTAATGTAGATAAGAAACTTGTTGAATTATCAACAGCATCTGTTTTATTGATAGCTAATAAACCAGATAAAGTACCACCAGTTAATTTTAAATATCTGTCATCTGCACTCGTTTGAGATATTGCGCCTACATCGGAAGCTGTTAGTGTTATATCATTGTCTAAAGATTTGTTATTAATTTTTCTTGTATTCGGAACATAGGTATCTTGCAATGTTTTAATTGCAGCTTGATTGGCGGTATTACCTGTCTTTAATGTGGCAACATCGGTTTGTAATGATTCAATATCGCTTTCAGCCATAGCTATATTATCTTCATTAGTAGATACACGAGTTCCAAGAGCGTCAACATATTCTTTTGTTGGTATATCTTTCGGGTCAATAATTTGACCTAAATTTTTCATTAATATTTCACCTCTCTATTAAAGAGTTGCAACAATAATTTTGATATTATAATCAGTCGCAGCTTCAATAGAAATAGTCAATACGGTACCGACCAAAGCAGAATCGACCATTATAGTTTCTCCTGTTGTTGCATTAGAAGCTTCAATGGATAAAATATCACTACCAGAGGTGATATTCTGCGTTGTAGATGTTTGTCCAGCAGTTAAAGTTAAACTATATTTAGTAACTACAGAAGTTTGTAAAGTAGAAACATCTTGTTTTAATTTTGTTACATCAGTATCTAAACCATGCAATAAAGTATAATCTGCACTTGTTAGCAAACCGTTTGCGCTTGCACTGGCAATAGCATCGGGAATGGTAACTGTGTGTTCTCCTGCAACAGTTAATCTGCCAAATTTATCAACAGTAAAACTTGGAACTTTAAATGTAGCACCAAAAGCGGGAGTTTGAGCAGTAGTATCACCATACGCTTTTGCAGTTACTCCGCTATCAGCCATAGAGATAGTACGCTTTGCATTTTCACCATCAACAACTATTGGAGTAATACCAGCGATTTCAGTAATCGCTCCGTCAATATTAGTCTGAATGATATCCCAATCAGAATTTTCATTACCCGAACCCTGACGAGCAACAACAGCAATCATCATATCTCCGACTTCACATTTTTGTCCAACATATGTTCCTGCTGTACCAACTACATATAACCAGCCAACTTCATAAGTTGTAGGAATATCATCTATAGAATTAATCGTGCCTTTATAAACAAGACCCTGAGAAGCAGAGACAATTTTATCAACATAAGCTTTGATAACTTTGTTTTGAACTGCATTAATAGAACTATCGGACATTTCGGTATCAATAGTCGGCTTATCTGTTAAGTCATTATAAGAACCGCTAAATGAACTCGTGCCTGCACCGATATTAGTTCTTGCTTGTTGTTTCTGATTTTCTGTCAAGTCTTGAATAATGGTTTTAACAGCGTTTGTCGTAATTGCTCCACTTGTACCATCTACAGAGGACACAATATTTGTGGTATTGTTTCCTAAAGTGATAGTATTTCCATCAATTTTAGCATCAGTAATACCATAACCCTCGATAGTATCAGGTTTACTTAATATATTTGCCCATTCAACAGCGTCGGCAGTACCACCACCAGTTGCACTCAAAGTGCCATCAGAAGAAACCGCTAAACCTGCGCCAACTTTGACACCGCCAACCTGTGTAGTTGTAGCAGTCGGCAAAGCATAAACAGTCATTTCAACGCCATCTACTTTAATATTACCGTTAATATCAGAATCTTCCACAATCATACCAACTGTTTGCCAATTTTTACCATTATATTGCATGAGCTTGTTGGTATTTTTATCATAATAAATCTGACCTTGTTTAGGAGTAGCTGGAGCTGTTGTTAAAGGCGAAATAACTGCGTTTTGCAATTCATTTTGATTTAAATTTATATTTGCTAAATAAATCATTATCTTACTCCTTTGCTTATATATACATAACAATTACTCTCAATGGAGCTTTTGGTTTGTCTGCTAAAGTGACGGTGACTTTTGTATTATCAACATCAACATCGCATCCGATTTCATCTCCGTTAATTTCATCATAAATAAATACATTTAATATTTTTGAAGCATCTGTAAATGTCTTGCTACTTGATTGTTGAATGGTGGCGACAGTGAAATCTCCAAATTTAATTCCGCCACCACCGCCACCGCCAATCAAGGTTATCATTTGTTCTTTTTTGTCTACACCAAAAGAATTTCCATCTAAGAATACTCCACAGGGTGCTTGAATTTTAGCCATATGATAACCCCCTTAATACTTAATTAGAAATAGGATTAATCGTTAGAGTATCACTATTTGCTGTCATAATCAATGTAATGCTGAATTTTGGAGAAGTGCCAGTAATTGTTATACTACTATCGTCTGCATTAGACATCATGGAAGTCAAGTCGACAATAGATGTACGACTTACATTACTGCTACTAATAGTATAACTCTCCTTAATAACAACTTTTGGTACAACACCCTTTCTCATGGCGTTAACAATTTGCGTTAAAGATAATTTAACAATGCCTGTTTTAGAAATTTGAGTCGTAATTTGTTCGTTATTTTCAAATGGGATAATAGGATGTAAAGAATCCACATAACCTTTATTTGCCAACATATCGTCTCTATAAGGATTAGCAGAACAAAGAATTGGAACTTGATTTCCGTTGTCTGTGGTTTCAATACTTAACACACTTCCAATAGGCGAATTTTCGTCTAAAGAATTGGTTAAAATAAATTCATGTCCACCCCCTATTTTACGAGCCAGCGCAATATCTCCTACAACGCGAATATCGCTTGTTCTTATATCTCCATTAGGATAGATTTTAAAACCATTATCATATCCCTTGAGATAATAACAAGTTCCCTCATATGGGTCAGAATCGTCTTTGATTAAATTTTGATTTTCTTCAAAATATAATTTATTAACAGCATCATTATTTCCACTTGGATTAGGAACTGTGCAACTATCATCTACCACTAAATGATTGATTACTCCGTCACCAGTAACAATAATATTTTTAAAAGTCATAGTTTCATCAGTATAATCGTCGCGAGGAATAAATTTGCTATCAATTTTATGAACAAATTCTCTTACTTCCCAAACTTTAAGAGAGTGTAATTCATCATACCTGTAAATATCAGGAGATGTCAACAGTATAGCAGAATGAATATCGGAATAATCTTTTTTGCCATTAGAACCAATCAATTCAATTTTCTGGCAAACACTATCCCAACTTTCGCCCCCACCTAAAAAATAAGAATCTTCATCAAGTTTGAGCATTTGTAAGTCAGAGTATCTTTGACCGTCAAACTCAACAACATAAGAACCACCGACATATACTTCGGGGATTTCAACATCAGACACATATGCCTTTTTAATATCATTCCATTTAAAAGAGATTTGATTATCAAAAATTAATTTACTTTCAACGTGAGAAAAGATAGAAATATTTCGACCAATAATACTCTTGTCTAAATTAGAATCATCTGTTTCAATAACATAATCAGCGACCAAACCATTGTTTTTTATTTTAAAATTAATGGTTAATTTAATATCTTTATTATTAAAGGGAAATGTAAAAATCCAACTATCTGTACTATTTTCAGAAACAGATAATACGGAAATTCTTTTAGGATTGATTTCTTTGCCATCTAATAAAATTTCAAATTCGCCATTATTAGTACAATATAAAAAATCCTCTAAAACATTTTGGATAGAATAATCTTTGGTTAATTGAGTATATTTATCTCCAAAGCTTTGTTTTAAATCTGTGATAATAAAATCTAAAAGTTTCTTTCTATGGGTTACATAACCTAAGTTACTTTCCAATTATAACACCTCTTATTATTCGTCTTTTTTAGGTACGGAATAAGTTAATGCTTGTTGACTATCAGAAACACCGCTTGTAGTAAAGTCAATAACAGCGTTATATAAAGACACCAAAACTGCAACAACCACTACAGGATTTTTAATAGCTTCAACAAACAGATTTCCTAAAGTCTGCCATGATGTCATTTGTTCCCAACTTAAACCGAAATAAGCCAAAATAGGTGTAACAATACTTAATACAATACTTACATAAAACAAAGGATTATTAAAGCGAACCTTCCAGTTAATTTTCATAAATTATCTCTCCTTATTGATAGGTAATAGCATAAATTTTTCATGGATGTCATCCATAACACCATTTGCCCCTAAACTATGATATTGTGTCCAACAATTTTCAAAATTATCCCTCGCATAAATCGGAGCATATCCTTTTTCGTGATAATGATTATATTCTGAAATCATTTGTGCTCTCAATAATGCTTGGACTCCTAACATTGTCGCAACCGTTTTCTTTTCCGTCTCTGCTAATTTATTTTTTGTTTCCTCATTGTGCTTTCTTTCATGGGAAATAAAACTTCTTACAATAAATAATATTGCCCCAGAAAACAAAGATGGTGTGCCTATAAGGCACAAAAATTGATACCACGTCATGTTTATCTCTCTTTTCTGATAATTATTTTCTTGTCTTTCTCCCAATAATCCACTTCTGCTCCTAAAATTTCCCCAATTAATCTTAATGGAACTAATGTTCTATTGTCTTTAATGGTCGGAGCAACATCTGATTCTTTGACCTCACCATTAAATGTATATTCTTTATTGTCGATTTGTAATTCAATAATATCCCAATCTTTTATTTTATCCACAACAACCCACGCCTCATTTAAGGGATAACTCCAAGGAATAATAGCTACACCATTATTTCCCCAAGCTTCGCCCCAACTATTTTGAATTAAAATTCCATTTTTTGTATAGCCAAATGCACAAATAGCATGATAGCCAGCTTTATCTTCATCGGATTTTGGCATTGGCAATTTCATATCTTTCTCACTCTTAAACCAAAAGGCATCAAAACTTACTGGTACATGAATAGATAATACACACGCACCATATTGGAAAATTGCCTCTTTAATATCGTTTTTATCTGACAAACTAATGTATTTTGTACCATTATACGGCAGGGCTTTGTCTTTTAAACCTTTTACCATATTTTTAATGCCCATATTGGGGTATTCTGTATTTGTCGGCAAATCTTTTTTTAATACAACGCCATCTTCGCAAAGATGTTTACATCCCTCTCTTACATACATTCCTTTGCCTTGCCAATCTTCTTCTGTTCTATTATGGTAAATAAAATCAGTAGAAAATTCTCTATTTGACTTTTTCTCTCTTTCTTCTTGATACCATTTCATAGTAGACAAAGCATGAGCAACGCAAGAGCTTACATTATATTGATTAATAACAGGAGCATATTTATCTGGTAAATATTCATCAGGTAGTACACCCATGTTTAAATATTCTTTTGCCTTATAATCTCTGCTATCTTTGGGAGACGGAATTGCGCCATAGGCGTGTTCTCTCATTATTTCACCCCTTATTTAGATAATATAAACGCATCACTAAAATCATTTAATGGAACAACAATTCTTACAACCTCATTATCAGAAAATGTTCCAGAACCGTAAACTGGCAAATCATACTCTTTACCGTTTAGTAATACTTTATAAATACCTGCACTAATATTAGATACAATCTTTGCACGATAAATTTTTGTAAATGGTAAATTTTTACATATTGTGTTTATACAATCCACGATACTATCAGACAATTTTTTAGATAGACTTTCACTCATTTTCTAACACCCCAAATTTGAATTGATGTGCCTTGTGGAATGTACGCTTCTCCATCTCCACTAACTTTAGCTGCGCCAATTCTAATTTTATTAATTGATTCAACATTAAAAATTGTTTCTGGATTAAAATTAGCTTTATCTATCGTTGTTGTTGCATTTTGAAATGTGTATACATTGGTTGGATAAACAGTATCTAAATAACCATTTACAATCTTTGAATATATATAAGTGTATATTTTCTTATCATGAATGATAGCATACTGATTACATAAATTCTTACTATTATTTACAACAACAGACAATGAGGACGTGTTAGTAGCAGGCTCAATATCTATATATAAATATAATGCCGAAAAATTATATGGTAATCCGTTTGGCTCTGTAGCTTTATCAATAAAAGGCATATCTTTATCTAAAACAACAGTTTCAATTAATTCAAATTTGTTTTCTTTATTAGCCCACTCACACAAAAATGTTCCATCATCATTAACCTGTTTTACAACTAAAATATTTCCTACTGATGGCATATTCACTGGCTTATCCAATTTATTATCAACATTTGGAATAGTCGGCTTATCTGTTAAGTCATTATAAGAACCGCTAAATGAACTCTTATTGTTCCAATTATTAATCTCATTGTCTGAAACAGTTTTGTGTTCTGAATCTTCTTCTAATTGAGATAATTTTGTAGGAATTGTTATTTCAGATTTGGTTTGATTTACAATACTTTCAATATCACTATCTGTAAAATAGTCTACACCTTTAACTGGAGTTTTGCCATTTTGAATATCAGCGGTAGTAGTTTGTTCTTTGTCTGTAATGGTTATTCTCGCACCATTAGATGTTTGCTTTACCTCTGCCGTAGGAGAATATCCATCTTGTCCTTTTAGGCTGTTTAATTGTTCTGGGGTGAACATATCATAAGTGAAATCTTTACCATTTTTTATTATAGCACTTTTAACGCCTAATCTATCAGTAATATAAATTGTTGCTCCAGTTTCCGTTTGTTCTGTTTCTACTGTAGGGGAAATACCATCTGCTCCCTTTAAAGATACAAGCCAGCTTTTAACAGAACCCTCGAATCCCTCTTCAACTGCGATTTCATAAGCAGATTTACCATTATCGCCACGAGCTTTAATTCCAGTATCGACAGCTTTGCCTAATTCATCATCGTACTCAAACCAATTTCCATTTTCTCCAATGTAGGGAGAAATACCTTTCTCAATAACCGCCTCGGTATAGGTTTTAACTTTATGATAATTATTATTCTCAATTTGTTTAATTTGATAAACATTATCCATCTTGTGTCTCACCCATTATATTCTTATTATCCCACTCTACAATAATATCATTAATTTTTTGAGCAAACTGTGTATATCCATCTTGTCCAATCCATTTAACCAGTATAACGCAATTTCCTGTGCGATAATTAATTGTTTGCTCTTGAGTTTGAGGACATTCAACAATACCCTCTCTAATTTTTACCGAATTAATATCCCAAGTGGTTAGTTCATTTGAACCTACATATAAGCCTATTTCAATTTGTTTAAGCCAACTCATATCCTGTCCAAAATCAATAAGAATAGGTTTATTTGTACCTTGAATAATCAATATATCACCCACTTTGTTTCTTTTATAAAAACCATAAAGGGATGCCCCAATAAACACCCCTTTAGTTTTAAATACTATATGCTTTTTGCTTTAATTTGTTTGGCAAATCTAATAAAGCTCTTTGAATAGTTTCAACAGAAGAATTGTCGCGAATATTAGGTAACGCAACAGTCAGATTTTGAATATTCATATTATTGCTGCTATCTTTCTGATTAACCGTATTCATAATACTGGCTAATTGCGGAATACTATACCGTCCTAAATTCATAAGATTTTCGGTCAATTTATTAGGGATAATACCATCGCCCTGATTTAATACTCTTAATTCTCTACCTTGTTCACCAACTAAAGATAAACCAGATTGTGGAACAGATAATGAACCAGTGGCATATTTACCTTGAGCAATTTGACTCTGCGCCCATTTCTTTTGTCCTGCTGTTCCACTACTTACCAAATTATCTAAATATTTTTTCTGATTAGAACGATTATCTGTAGAAGATGACGAAGCTCCTCCTCCACCAGACGATAATCCAGCCCCAGCTCCAGCACCCATATAATTCTGTCGAATTTGTAGATTGTTTATTTCGTTGATAATTCTCGTATATTCATCTTTAAAATCTTCAAGATTTTTAATTCTATCTTGGATATTTTGATATTCTTTATTTTTGCCAATAGTTTGTTCATTTAATAAAATATTCTGTTGCTTTTCGTAATTATCAACAACATCTTCCCACTGTTGTTTATAATCCTCGAGCTTTGCAATTTCCTCATCGATTCGCTTTTCTTCTGCTTCTTGTTGCTGATTACGTTTATATTCGTCTAATTCTTCTTGAGCTTGTCGAACAGCTTCAACGTCCTGCTCATATGTCCATCCAATCCCACTTTTCCAGATTCGAACTTTTTTCTGTTTAGCGGCTTGTAGTGCATCTTCTAATCTTTGAAGTTCGATACCATCTGCTATTTCATCGTTACGTTCTTTTAAAGTATCCTTTTCTTTCTCTAATTGAGCAATTTGTTCGTCAATAGCAGAAACACGCTCATCTTTAAGATATCTTAAAAGCTCTAATTGAGCATCTAAAGAATTTTTTAAATTCTCTGATTGTTCTTCTTGAGCCTTTTTTACATTTTCTGTTATCTTATCTTGAATATCTTTTATATCGTCGGCATACGACCACCATTGCTTGTTAAGCTCTTGAATATATTCATGGTTGCTCGCCAAACCTTGTTTTTCATATACCGCCCTTTGAGATAATAACATCTCTTGGATTTTCTGCATCATTTGAATACGTTCTTCGTCTGAAGCGCCATTCTTTTCTGCGATATATAATTGATATTCCATATCGGAAATAATTTTCTGATATGCTTCGTGTTGAGCTTTTAAGGATTCTTCTGCTTTTTCTTGAGCTGTTTTTACAGAAGAGCCACCACCATTGCCAGTAGAAATAGAATCTCCTGTGCCACCAGTGGAAACTCCCATAGCATTAATTGCGTCAATCTGATTTTGAATTAATTGTAAAGCATCTTTAGTAGAATAATATGTTTGATAATCGGCATATTTCTTTTCTAATTGAGAAGTGTCTACACCTTGAGCTTTTTGCTGAGCAATTTGATTTCTTAAACGAGCCAAATCACGTTTAGAATATCCGTATGCTTCAATGCCTCCTGCTCCTAACAAAGCTAATTGAGCATTTGCTTCGGATTGATAGGCTGCAATACGAGCTTGGACTTGTTTTAAGGTTGTTTCAGTTTTATCGTATTCGTTTTGTTTCTGAACTCTTGCAGCTTCCTTGGCGGCTTCAGTGACAAATACGTAAGCGCCACCTTCGACCTTTAAAGATGAGGCAAATTGTTGAGTAACAAGAGAAAGAGCAGTTGTTCTATTTTTGATAGTTTCAGTTACACCACTAACTTTATCGGCATATGCAATTAATTGTTTTTGAGCATCAGTAAGCTCAATTCCAGCCTTTTCGTATTCTTCGAATTTGGTAACAGTTTCAATTAATTGCTGTTTTAATTCATTTTGTTTATCAGAACCATCTTTGACCGCCTTTTTATAATCCTTAATCATCTGTGTAGCTTTAGAGTAACCCTCAATGGTTTGCTCAACACCGCTTTCATCGGTATATTTAGCGGTTGGAGTTTCAGTCCAGCCCTCTGCTATATACTGCTGTTTTAATGATTGATTGATATCTTCCTGTTTAAGTCGGGCTAATTCCTTTTGTCTTTCAATTTGCTTATCAAGATTAGCTATTTCGGCGGTTGTTCCTGCTGACGATTTTTGAGATTCTAAGTCTTGAATTTTAGAATTAATTTCGTCTAATTCGTCTTTGAATCCTTGAGTTTTTTCTCTTGCTCTATCTGCCGCTCCAGCGATATAATCGAAAACTTTATATAATGCCATTCCTGCCGTAATAACAGCGGCAATCGGATTCGCTTTAATAATTTGGAATAAAGCTGACAGAGATATCTTTAATTTTCCAATAATTCCAACACCTTCGCTTAGCGAAAGAAAGAAATAAGAAAAAGCACTCCCTGTTTTCTTAATCATGGTTGTCGACATAAAGGCGGGGATAACTTTATTGGCAGCTATTACGGCGGTTGTGAATAATCCTAATTGAATAATAGCCGCTCCAATATCTGTGTTTGCAAACTCCAATAACGCAGTTCCCATGTCAATAGTTTGCTTTAATAAATCTGAACTTGCAATGCTATTAGCTAAATCCTGAAAAGCTTTCTTTAACATTTGGATTTTATACTCCAAAGACTCAGCATAAGCCTCATTTTCCTTTAAAGCAGAACCCGAAGAATGTAGCGCAGTCTCATATGCTTTTTGAGTTTGGGAAAAATTTTGGAGTTCTGATGCCAGAACTTCGTACTGATTTTTTCCAGCGATGGTCAGACCTAATGATTGTTTTTGAGCTTCCGACATTTGTCCCCAATATTTGGCTATATCGCCAAGGATATCATAAGTTGAGCGCATCTGCCCTTCTGAATCTCTAAGGGCAACGGTTATATTATTATACCCTAATGCTAACTCGGAACTTTTGTTAGCAAGCGAACTGATATTCAAGCCGACTGTCCTCAATCCGCGAGCAATTTTCCCTGACTGGTTAGGTAAAATTTCTCCTGCTCCAGTCATCAATGCAACAGTCTGTTCAAAACTATTACCTAAAGTCCCCATAGCCGCCGCAGTTTTACTTAAACCTAATGATACTATTAAGTGTTATTTTTTAAATAATTTTCTAATATATTTTTATAATTATTGGAATTAAATTCCCAATAAGGAATTCTTAATAATTTTATATTATTGTCTTTACAATATTGGTTTTTTATCTTGTCATTATTAATGGTTTTTTGAAAATTTATTTCAGCTTCTTTTTGGGAAACTCCTCCAAAATTTACTGGCGAATAATGTTGTTGCCCATCACATTCTATACATATATTGTAATCAGGTAAATAAAAATCAAAATAATAACAATATTTATTATTATTATTCTTAAATCCTTTAAAAGAGTGCTCTCGAATAAAATTGATATTATTTTCTCTTAACCAATTCTGTGTTTTCATTTCAAAAGACGAAATGGCTTTTGAACATTCATCGCAAACTTTCTTATTACCATGAACAAAATCTTGTACATGAGTAGAGAATATATTTCCGCATTCACATTTAAAAACAACTTTATCTTCTTTAATTTTCAATGCTTTTGTTTTTATATTGCTTATCTTGCAAAAATTATTGATATTGTATATAAGATTATTCTTGTTAAATACAACAGAAAATCTCATAAATTCCCTATCTAAATTTCCCAAACTTTGATAACCCTTATATCCGTCAAAATCAACAACAGACAATCTTGTCATATTATTTTTGTATTCGTTAAGATTTTCTATAATTAAGCCATGTTTTAAAAATTCTTCCTTGACAACTTCTTTGTCTTTAGACTGTCTTTGACCTTGTATCTCTCTCATGCAGTAATCACAATATCTTTTTTTCTTATTTTTAAAAGAAGCCCAACTCGCCATGAAAGAATTTCCACATATAGGACACTTCCATTCCATTTTGTCTAATTGACCGATATATTTGTCAGACAGTAAGGTTGTTTTAATGTTATTATTTCTTATATATGTGTTTATGTTATACAAAGTATAAGGGTTTGATTTATGAAAGATGTAATAACCTTGTCCGCTATGTATGTTACTATAACAAACTTGAGTTAAATATCCTTCTTTTGTTTTACATTTCAACTTCTGTTTACTATTGATGTATTCAGTGTCTAAAATTTCAAGCCCATTTTCTTTAAATTCTCTTTTAATATTCTCAAAATCTTTCTTTAAGGCATCTACAGAAATCTCCTTAGAACACTTAGGACATACCTTTCTATTGCTTTGCATATCTCCCCATGTTCTCATATATTTTTCTCCGCAAATACCACATTTCCACTCTAATTTTTTATTATTAGCTATATATGTTGTAGACATTAATTGTGAAGTTGGATTAAATTTTAACATGTACGCATTTATATTTTCTATTGTATACGGATTTTCTCTTGAAATAAAATTAAAATCTTTGTTTTCTTTTATTTTCTTTAAAGTTGTTTTTAATTTAAAATTATTTTTGTTTTTAATTATAACATAGTCTGCGTTAATATATTCGACCAACAAACATTCTTTTTCTTTCAACTCTTTTATAATATCATTTAATTCCAAAAAAATAACACCTCTTTGTATTTTCATACAAATTAGACTATTTCTTCATCCTCAACAGAGGAGCAATTCGTTTCCATTTAATGGTATTACATAAGACTAATCTCATCTTATAACCAACCATGCTATGGCTGTACTCTACTCACTTCGTCTACTTTGTAGCTTATTCTATTTAACTATTATAACATAATAAATTTCATTTGTCAACAATTAAATAGTTACATTTATTATTTGCTTTCGATAGTCGTTTGACACATTCCTATTCGGAACTTCGTGCCCAATTATCCAATCTAATTCATTTTTAAAACATTCACACTTGAGCATATTTCATCCCTATGTTGTAGTCGAATTAGCTCTAAGGAACTTCTGGGTTTAGAATTGTTTTCTTTGTATGTTACCATACTTCCGACCTATCATTAAATCGGTGCTTGAAACACTAAACTTATTCGAAACCTCGTTAATAGCATCTATAACTCGTATACTATCTTGTGCATTAAAATTAAAAGCTTTTAGGTTACTTATGATAACAAGAGCGGCGTCGGCAGCACTTAATTCACTATCTGCTATGTTCTGAAATACTGAAGCAGTCTGGGCTAATATAGCAGCGTCACTTTCGGAAAATCCACTCTTTTTAAAGTTTCCTGCGGCTTCTACCATTTCAGCAGTAGTTCTACCAGTCAATTCACCCATTTCGGATAACGTCTGAACATATTTATCAAGCCCAGAGCCTCTTAAATCTGAAACCTTTTTAAATTCAGTCAATGCCGCGTCTAAATCGCTAACAGCTTCATACCATCCACGAGTTGCAGAAGTGACTAATCCAATTATTTGGCTAACCGTATAAAATTTTGACATTTTTTCAAAAATATCGCCTACGGTTTGAGAGGTTCGTTTCAATGTCTTATTTATACTATTCGCACTCGCATCTACAATCTTTACATTTTTAGGCAAGTCAGAAATTTTTCCAGATATTTGGACTAAAATTCTGTAAGTAGATTGTAAATTCTTGTTAATATTATTAAGAGAAGTTTGAACACTACTTAAACTTCCTTTGTCAATATTAACTTTTAGACCTTTTTGCTCAATAGTTTGTAATTGTCTTAAAATCTGGGAAGTATCAATATTGGCTTTTAGATTTAAACTATAATCTGCCAACTGTTATGCACCTCCATATTATTTTTTCACACGATGTTTTTCTCTGGTTGAAGCAAAAATCAAGATGCTATCAGAAATATCATCGTCTGATTTTTTTTCTTGATATTTTCCTGTCTTACTATAAACACATTTCAGATCAAGATTAAATAATTTGTTTGCTAATTTAATAGAATTAGGTTTAAGGTTTTCTCTTTCCATTCCTTTTCGTGTTCCATCATGCAAACCAATGTTTTTTCTCCATGTCGAAACGTAAATAAAATGTGTTTCAATATTAAATGAACATAAAACACCTAATAACATACCTTGGACTGCACCTAATTGAACCAAAGTTAGTTTACTCTTTTTGTCAATTAATGGCACATCTTCCACATATGCTATTTCTGGTTTATATTCTGATAATAATTTATTTACTTTTGGAATTAGATTAATTATTCTTTCTCGCCATTGAGCTTTCTCATCGTCTGGCTTTATTTTTCCATAAGCAACTAAATTATCTTCATCAAAAATGCTCCAACCAATAGCTGTAGTTGAAGCATCTAAACTAATATATCTCATCTTTTATATTCCTTTTATTCCTAATTAAAAGAGTGAGAAATTCCAACTTGTAAATCTAAGCCGTATTTCCTTGTTTCTCTTTGAAATATTTTGTCCAAATTCAAATTAACATATTTTTCAAATTCATCCCAAAATTTTGTCGCAACAACAGGTGAAAATCCAAAAGCGGAATTATTTGTACCATTATTTAAAATGTCGGCTAACTCATGCTCTTTTAATGGCTCATAAATATTACCATGCTGAAATAGTTCTGCGTTCCAAACCATAGTTGATAAATCTTGATAAATATTAGACTCAACAACACCATTACCGACCAATTTTGCATCATCCATAACAAAGCTATCACTGAATTGATATGTTCTTGTATACCATGTCGGCTCGGATTCGTATATTTTACTTTGAATAATAGTAATTAACTGATCGTACAGTTCTTGTGTTGTATTGTTTAATATTTCCATCAAGATAAAATTGAGTTCGGTATCAATTCTTGAGTTTATTTTTTGTACCATATTCCGACATCTCATTCATAATTTTTTCTACTTTTTGTTTGCTTGGCATTTTCTTAACCATTTTATCAGTAGATTCTTCCAAGCTTTTCGCTAATTTCTTAACTGTATTTTCAACGCTCTCTGTCTCGGTAATAAGGTTACAAATTAATCCGTAGCTACTACACTCATATTCTACCTCATCAATTAAATGAATTTGCATAAAATAATTGTATTTTTCAATGTCAATGTGTTCATCGACACCAATATCTGTAGCGAACATTAATAAATACCAATCAAGAATGATTTTTCTATCTACTATATGGTCTACCCCTAATAAATTATCTACAATCAATTTAACATCTTCGATTGGAATGTATTTTTTGATATTAATATCAAATTTCTCGCTGTAAAAAATATTTACATCTTCAATTTTATAATCTTTCATTTTAAACTCCTTTTATTCTATATTCTCCATTTACTTTCTTTAACTTTACTATTTGAGGTATGTAATCAAATGGATTTTTGAACACAATAACTTGATTGTCAACCTCAACATAAAGTTTACCCTTATGTTCAAATCGCACTTTGTATTCACCTTTACCTAATTTAATAGGTTCTTGTTTAAATTTGCAATTTGCCATTTGCGACATCGGACGATTTCTTTTTTCTTTTTCGCACCTGTAAACATATGGGCAATAATCGCCAGTTTTTGTACATTGGCAATCTTGATTATAAGGCGCAACAATACAATATTCACAAAATATGTCCATAATACCGCTCCCTAAAAGCAAAAATTGAAAAAAAAGGGGCGTTTAAACCCCTCTTTATTTTATTCTACGGTAACTTCCGCATAAGCTTTAATATCAGGCTTATCGGTAGCGGTAATTTCAATAATGGTAGTACCAGCCTGTTTAGCCTCGACTTCACCAACATTGCTCACAGTAGCAGTAGCCTGTGTACCACTGGTAAAGGTTAAATTACTGTTGTTCAATACACCAGTAATACCACCAGAGAAAATACCAACAACTTTCAAAGTCAATTTCTCGTCAGTGTTCATAGAAATTTCTGCGCCATCAACAGCCATAGACTCCAAATCTTCAGACCAGTTCTTGCCATAAATTTTCATCTTAACAGTACCATACATACCCATATCAGAGCAATTTGCAGTAGTATAAGAAGCCAAAGCTCTACCGTTTAAAGGAGTATTAGAAACACCAGAAGCAGACATACTTAGAGAAATAGCACCAGATAACTGGAATCTTGGAATATCAATAATTAATTCGCCAACTTGCGAACTTGTACTCAAAGCTTGATTGGTGATACCACCAGCAAATAACGGATAAGTAGCAACTAAATGAACCTCACTTGGAATCATAGCAGACGGAACAGTAAATTCTTGCAAGGCATCATCGTTCGTATTGTAAGTAACGCAAACTTTAGAGCCAATAGGTAAATTGGTTACATTTGCGGTTTTATTCGCAAAAGTGATAGATTTATAATCTTCCGTACCCTCGATAGTATAAAAACCAACAGTGCCAGCATTGCCAAAAGCAACAGGTGTACCAGTAATAGTAATTTGATTAGGCGTGGTAGTGGTTACGCTTTCAGTAACCAAAGAACTACCACCAATAGTAATATTGCCACCAACATTTAACGCTAAATATTGTAAATTAAACAAGGCATCGGTGATAGACATTTCAAGCAGACTATCATGAAAATACTGTCCAAGTAAGGGATTAGACAAACCACCTCTAATCTCCTCTGCCGAAATGGAAGTGGTTAAACCAGCATCTTGAGTAGTCTTAGTTGTAAAAACAAGTTGTGGCAAAGTAGGAGATTGAGTAAAGGCTCGAATGGTACTTACACCAGCTAAAATATATTTATCCAACTTTATTTTCCTCCTTATTAAATACTTGTAAATTGTTTTGCATATTCATTCGCATCACTAAATATATCATCATAAATATCTTTATCTTTTTTATATACCCAATGGTCAATATCTATTTTAGCACCTTGTGTGACTGCTATCATATTAACGATATAATCATATTTACTAACAATAGTATTAAAGGTTATTTCAAATAACCTATAGGGCATATCCATAATTTTTTCATGAGTATATCCACTCGAACTAAGAACAACACCTACTTTATATTCCAAAGTCGGATTTTTAATTCCCTTATTTTTTAACGCAAAATAATCTGTAACAATTCTTTTAAAATCATTACTCATAGGTCTATCATCGTAACCCTCGATATTTTGATACAGAATAATCTTTCTTAAATTATCAAAATCTGAAGCAGACAATTCTTTATTATTTAAAACAATTCTTGCTTTGTTTTTCTTTATCATCAAACAAATATTACGACCATTAATATATAAATTAAAACTATTTTCGTCAATATTTTCAATAAGCAATTCATCTTGAGGAATATCTGTTTTGTTCTTAAATTCTTCATCATATGCAATACCAAAACACAAATCTATTATATTTATAAATTTCTGTTTAATCTCATTGTTACCTAAAATTAAATATATTAAATATTCCAAATAGGACATTTTAATAACTTCGACATTCCCAATGGAAGATTTATCTATATCTAAAATCCCATAAGAATCTGAAAATTTTAAAAAATCTCTAACTTTAATCGGAAATACCTTTAATCCCTTATATTCTACTGGAATCCCTAACCCTACATTTATGGATATATCTTTAGCTATTGCACCCATCTACACGACCTACATCTGTGTAAATTGTACTCATAATGAAATAATACCCTGTAAAAGTAGAATTATTCCCTATTCCAATTCGCGACCTATCTAATGTTGATAATTGATGATTATATTGTAAATATCCTACCCCTGCAACATCTTGTCCGTTCAACGATTTCATTAATTCCATTTCAATTAAATCGCCTCTATTGCAAGGAACACCGTTGTAATCTACCATGGGTATTTTTGTACCGAATAGAATATCAAACTCATAACTAATAACAGCGGTTGTATATGTTTTTGGAAGAGTATCGTAACGATATATTTTTAATACAGGTCTGCTAATTGTTTCTAAATTAGGCTGAATATTAGTTAAAAAAATCGTATAATCATCTGTTCTATCTTGCCCATTCCAAATCATATTAACCTTTTGTTCTAAAGTTAAATTTGGCTGAGATAGCGCATCTTTCGTTGGATAATATAAGAGTTTAAAGAGATTGTTATTTTCAACGAGAGCCATAACTATCTTATATGGAATATATGGCATTGTTGAAAATGTATTATAATTACTTTGTGACATATTAATTCTCCTTAAAAGAACGACTTAATAGTAATTAACATATCTTTTCTAATGTCATTATAACTAAAAGATAATTTAATTGGCTCATCACTGGGTAATAACCCTTTAATAGTAAAATTATTTCCTTCTCTATTTAAAGAGTAAAAATTACTTTCAGAATAAATAATATTAATTTCATCATCTAACTTAACATTATTGTTGCAAGCAGAAACATTAAATTCTTTTGTTTCATACTGTCTTAATTCTGTAAATTCAGGATTAATAACTATTGTATAACTGTCTTGAATTTCATCTACAATGTTAATTTTAATTACATCAAAAATATCTTCGTTACCCTCAAGATGAACTTTAAATACAATTTCGCCAGTAGCATTATCTTTAATTTGATAAGTGCCATCGTTAGAAATTATAGCTTCGCCTTGTTCTACACTCCAAACGATATTTCTGTCAACATTTTTACCATTTAATTTGACATCTGCCGCTAATTGACCTGTAGAGCCCTTTAATAATTCAGAAATATTGGAATTAATATTGATTGAATAATTATATTCGAATCTGTTGGCAATATTATTTTTAATATCATCTGATGGTTCAATCATATCTAAATAAAAATCGTAATATAGTAGCGTTGTATCTTCTGTTACATTATCATTTTGCAGAATATTATTAATAGCCGTTAATTTAAAAGGTTGCCCATTAAAGATAAATCTTTGATTTTTCTCAAAATTTAGAGTAGTTTCATTTCCTTGTACAATTATTACAATATGTCCATTAGCAGTAATAACATCTTTATCTTTTAATTGTTGTGGACTTGATAAGTCATATTCAATACAACATGGAAAAGAATTAATCTTGCCATTTGTTTTATCAATCCATTTTAAAACATTATTGCAACGCCGAACTTCGATTTGATTATATGGATTGGCATAATCTCTAAGATTAATAGTAATCCATGTATTGTCCTTCCATATAAACATTAAACCTAAAACATTTTTATCTGAAAGATTTTTACTTCCGAATAGTTTAAAATCGTCTGATTTCTTTAATCCTGTTCCCATGTCGATAGCCATATCAACACTAATATCAACAGGATTATATATTTCACTGCCTATATCTTCTTGTTTATATATTAATTCGCTATTTTGTGTTGAATTATCCCACCTATCATTTAACATAGCCTGTATAAATGAAGTGTATTCGTCTTTTGGGGTATCACTATACATATGCAACAAGCTTTTGTATTTACTAAATCTCATCTTTGTATAATAAAGAAGAACATTCTAAAATAATTGCCCTTTTTTCCTTTAAGGTTGCCATCTTAGAGACTTCTTTGAGACCTTTCAATTTTTTCAAAACATAACTTTCTTTTTCTGACAATTTATCTTCCCCAGATAATTCAACAATTAAATTAAACAAATAGGCATTGTACTCATTTTGACTATTTTCTAAAATAGGCAACAATTTCCAAACTTTAGGAGCATATAATGATTGCATTACCTATCACCCCTTAAAGCCTTTGGAAATTAAATCAAGATTTTTAAATTGATAATTTGTTCCGTCTTGTTTAACTCTGCCACGCAACATTTTTAAATTTGCATATCTTTCTTTTAAATTTTGCCCTGTAGAATATTTTTTAAACTCTCTATTTTGAAGGGTTTCCTTAAATTCCAAAACATCATTAACTTGTGCTTCATACCACGCAATCAGCGTCCAGTCGGCAATAATAGCAATTTCATTAATATCAAAATCACTATCGAAAGTTTGAGATTCTAAATCATATGTTAAAGGTTTTAAACATTCAGTAAATTTTGGCAATTCTCGCAACATATAGGATTGGAGAATTTCTGTAAACAAATTTTCATCCTCTTTGTAGATTTTAGCTAATTTATAATCATTAATGATTACCATAGCTTCATCTATAATTGCCGAAAAAGGAGTTCCCACGAAATCTCCTCCTTTATTTCTTAATTAATTTAGATAAATCTTCAGCAATTTTTACAATATCATAACCAGACTCAACCTTAATTCTGTTTAAACTATTATAATCATAAGATTCATTTTGGTTAATACGTTCAGCAATGGCTCGAATAGTAGATTCTAAAAGCTCTTTATTGGAAATTCCAAGTAACATATCAACATCAGAACTATCGCGAAGTCTAATAATTTTATCTAATGTCTTTTGATCATATAATTTCGCGTAATCCTCTGCTAACCCTAATTCTTCTACGGCTTGTTTATCTGCAATATAAATCAAACCACTCTCCATAGTGTTAGGATAATTATTGACAATGTTTGCCAAATCGTCAAATTTAATCATTTGAGAGTCACCATAGGCTTTGAAACTATAAACTTTACCTAAACCATCTTCTTCTGTTGCAACATTAACCATATTATGCATTAAATTGATACATTTGATTTTCTTACCAGTATAAATAGGCTCAGATTTTACAGGCTTATCTTTTAATTCAGACTCTAAACTTTCAATCTTACTTATTAATTGAGCAATAATTTCATCGTAGTTAGGTTTTTCTTCAACTTTTTTTGCTCTCGTCTTGGTTTTAACTTCTTCAATAACTTCAGTATTATCTTTTTTTTGAACTGCCATTTTAAAACTCCTTTTATCCTTGAAATTAAATCGTGAAAAATAAGCTATAATGACAGCGCATTATAGCTTATTTTTATATATAAATTACTGCAAGTTGGTAACTACACCAGCAACAGCATTAGTAATAACTTGAACATCCCAAGCTTTACGCAAAGTGGACATCTGCAAGAGGTTTGCATTTTCATACATATTATCGGTATTACTCATGGTTTCGCCACCTAAGCCAATCTGTACCAATTTTTGTGCAGCAGGAGAGACAACGTAAATTTTGGTGTCATCCAATTTTAAAGAATACGGATTTGCATAGTTATAAGCATCGGGAATTTGCTCAATCGGAATAACGTCATAACCATTAAAAGTCTGCAACGCACCCAATTTAACATAATTATCATCTAACAAATATCTATAATTGTTATTGGTGGGCAATACAGATTTCAATGCTACAGGAGTACCCATAATAACAGGTTTCACACCATAATTGTAAGCAGCTACAATCTCACAAAGTTTGATTAAACCCTTTTCGGTATAGTTAGTAACAGCCAAATTGCCAGTCAAATTACCCATAGTAGTTTCAAAAGCAGAGAAAGCGTCAGTTAACAAAGCTAACTCAATACTTCTTGCGGCTTTCATAACCTGTTCAGCAATAAACTCACGACCAGTCAAAATTTCATACAAATCAGTACCGACAGTCAACTGATGATTTTCAGGAACTAAAGTAACGGTAGTTTTGTAAAGTTTCTGCAAATCGGCGTGTTTTAATCTGTAGCCAGCTTTAGTAACAGTAAACAGAGAGTTATTTTCCAACTCGAAAGACATACTATCACCAAGGTCAGCAAAACGAAAATCTGCAATATAACGTAAAGAACCAGTGGTTAATACTTCGGGCAGAACCATATCAAGCAAAATATCACGAATCGAATTAGCAAATTCTCTTACTACGGTATGGTTTGCATATTTTTTATAACTACCCATAACGCCATCTACAGTCATGCCAGTACCTTTGACAATCTCTTCGGCAAACATTTTATTGATTGCTTCATTCATATCAGAAACAGAAGTTTCTGCAAATTTCTTACCTTTTACGCCTCTTTCAGCTAAAAAGTTTTCGCAATATACATTCATTGCAGTATATAACTCGGGAGAGTTTTCTGCAAATTTTTTAACAGCAACAGTCTCAAACATTATATCTATTCCTCCTTAAATTATTCCTGTACACAAACAGCCTTATAAACAGTTGCATACTCCATGCCAACACCTTTTTTGGGGAACGGTTTAGTACCAATCCATTCAACCTGAAAGGCGGTAGAGCCAGCAGTTGCTCCAGTAGCCTTAGCCACACGAGTAAAAGTAGTTTGACCTGCTTTCGCCTCTAAAAAGTCACCAACAACAATTTTGGAAGCATCATCAATGCAATCTGCGGTAATCTCAATCTGGTCTACACCCGCAACAGGTTTAAAGGCAGAAAAAGGACGTTTTTTAATGTTAACAAAATCTCTCGGGTCTGCGCTCAAACCAGCAAACATCTTGCCGTTTACCTCGGTATAATGTTCACTCGGATTATAAGCAATCCACAAACCACCTAAAGCATCAGCGGCAGGAGTAGTGGCAACCCAATTTTCATCACCTTGTTTTGCAGGAGCGGCTAAAGCGATTAAAGCACCACCCGCAACATCATTCTCACTTACACAAAATCTATTTAAAGCATCTACATTAGTAGCAGAAATTCTGCTTTCAACAATTACACCATTTGCCATGTTATAAGTCCTCCTTATATTATTTTAAGAATTTTTTAAATACATCCTCTTTGCTTGTTGGTTTTGCTTCATTTGTTACACTTCCAACAAAACCCATTCTGATAATATCTTCTTTTTTCTTAGTTTTCTTTTTGCTTTCATCATAAGCGAAAGATTTAACTTTAGATTCAAATTCTGCGATTTTCTCAAATTCACAGTTTTTGCCTTCCTCCATTAACTCTTCATATTTTTCAACACTCAAATCATCTTTAACATTTGCCATAATTTTATCTACGGCAAAATTCTTTTCCTCATTGAGTTTTTGAGTTTTAAAGGTTCTCAACTCTTCTAACTCGCAAGCCATGGCACAGACTTTTTCCATAATGATATTAGTCTGCTCGTCGGTTTCGTCAACCATTTTCTTAGCTTCTTCTCTTGCTTCGACAGTTTCAGCATTAACCATAGCCATAATTGCCTCAGAATTTAAACCCATTTTCTGCACTTCGGATTTCTCCATTTTGTCAAAATCAATCTCGACTTTAAACTCTTTGTCATCTGCTTCTGCGTGAATTTCAGCAGGAATATCAAATCTTTCTTTGGTTTCTTCGTTAGTAACGACAACTTTATCGTCTTGAATACTATTGACAAAATAATCTTTGCCCAAATGTTCTTGGACTTTGCGAATTACGACAGCATAAACCTCTCTGCCCTCTAATTCATTAAATTTCTTTTCTGCCATTTTTTCACCACCCTCATCTGCTAAATCAAAATCTTTATATAATTTTTCAACTTTATCAATAACTTCTTGCTCATCGTTCTGTTTAGCATAAGTTAAAGCGGAACTTAAAGCGTTTCTGTTATAGTAAAAGGTGTCACCAACTAACTGCATTAAGGGATATTTCAAGTGTTCGGATGGAGCTTCTTGCCAGCCATCTTCGACAACACCGTAGACAACTTTAACTAATTCATCTCTGTTTTCGGCGTTCATAACTTTATCTCTAATATCAGTTTTATCAATTTCTCCCCAAGGAGTATCTTTCAATTCTTTTTCATTGATTTTATAAGTTTTTTTATCAGCCAATTCCTTTTTTCTCCTCTCGCTAAATAATTTCAAACTATTATTATGTTTAGAATAATAATCATCGGCACTTTCAGCAGAAAATCTTTTAATATTCATCTCTGCACCCTCACAACTCGGTTTATAATTTAATCCAAGAATTGTACAGCCATGAAACATAATTTTTTCAATCGGATTATCTCCATTTTCATCTGGCTCTTCCTGTTCGATACAACTAAATTCAGCACTAACATTTCTAAAATTATGCTCTTTAAATAACTGATATACAGGGGTAGCATATAATTTAGAAATCAAGACATCAAACACCGCAAATGTTTTACCATCTTTTTCTTTAAACTGAATTTTTCCATCTTTAGGGAAATAGCCTACAATTTGTTGGTCTTGTGTATGAGTAGTGACATCCTTTTGAAAATCGGAATATTTAGCAATTAGAAATTTCCCTAACATAGTATGAGCATCACGTTTAAGAACATCGAGAGAAATAGGGTTTTTATGACTATTATTACCCTCGGCTAATAAGTAAACTTCACCTAATGCAAAATCAACATCTTCATCATCGGTGAATAAATAAATATCATCAACAGAAAATTGTTTTATTTTCTCCATTACTTATTCACCACCTTTCAATATATTTTATCAATTCATTAGTTTTTTCATAATAATAATAACCTTCCCAAAAATATTTTGGGAGAAACCCTTGTTTATGAAGTTCCATTGTTTTGTCGCTATCAACTTTAATGTATTTATCTTTCTCTCTTGGTTTTTGCCTAAACAACATTTTATTTATCTCCCAAGATAAAGAAATGGTCTTTTAAGTGAGCGTCAAAACTTGGGTTGTCTTTATATAGTTTGATTTTATCAACCAATAAAATACATTGGTCTACAATATTATTATAATACACATTGAAACTTAATAAATCAGATGCAATTTGTTTGTCCATATTCTCCATTGCAATCTTAATACACATAGAGAGCTGGTTTTGAAAATCAATAACAATTTCAAGCAGTTCGTTTAAAACTTCTTCTACAGTATTGTACTGTTTATCCATTACTGGAATACCACCAAATACAACACTAATATTATATCGTTCTAAGCACTTTTCACTTAAATCGTCACCAATTCCGTTTGAAAAATAATGAGCAATATATTTATGAACCACATCGGCAGTCTCATTATACGACAAATCAGCCAACAAAACAGATTTCATTCTATCAATTCTGGCATTATCAATATAACATTGAGTGATTAGCTCTTGGACTGCTGACTTGGTAGGCGCTGTGATGTTCAAAGATATTCACCTCTATCAATCATAATCTCTACTTTCAGTTTTAACTTCATCTTGTGCTGGTCTGCCTTGGTTTTCTGTTGCATTTGCAGTATGAATAGACATTAATTGCCCAAGTTTAGACATAAAGTTACTATTCTTACCCTCGTCTAACATACGACTGAAAGATTGAGGTTCATAGCCAAAAGCTTGTGCAAAAGCCGATTCGCTAAGAATAATACCTCTATCTGCCAATGCGATAACTTTATCTTGTCTATTCTTTTGTTCGAACCAATAATTAGAACCATCGAAATGAAATCTAAAATGATATTTCTTTAATTTTTTGTTAACAAAGTAATTCAAAAAATTCTCAAATTGAGTGTATAACTTTTTCATTTTACCATAGTCATTACTAATTTGAGCGAACAATTCGGCTTCAGATACTTTATCTGTACTATAAATGACTCTACTTGCCGAAGCACCTAAGCTTGCGCTGTTCTTAGTTTGAGTAGTATACATTTCGGTATCCTTATCTTCAAATTGGTAAAAATTAACATTTTCTGCTGGCATTACACCAATTTTAATGTTACTCCCAATGCCTTCACGAACTAAAGATAATAACTGACCTAAAACGCTCGGCTCAAAAGCTGTGGCATTAGGCTCGTTCGTGTCTTTAAGCATTTTAATTTCACCAATTAACAAACCATAAGCAGAAGCGAAATTTTTATCATTCTGCAATTTTTGAACTACGCTATCTAATACGGTATCTTTCATCAAATTAGCCAAAGGTGGTGTGATAGCAAAATCGTTAGTGTTATACTTAAAAACCCATGCTCCGTCATTAGGGGAAGTTTGAGTCCAATATGCCCACGTTCCATCTCGATTAACAAATTGATTAGAAGGTATATAATTATATTGATTCTCTGATTGAAAAACATTTAAGTAATATTTTTTAAAGACAGGAGCAAATAAGTCGATATCAATGCTTGGATTAAGAAATAAGCTCATATTAAAATCATATAAGAAACCATATTCACAATAACCTGTAATCATACAATAATTTTTAGGCATAATTTGAAGTGCATATTTTGGCACTTTTTTATTGCTTAGCCCGATGCCATTATCTCTAAACCACCTATAATCAACATCATTTATCAAAATGTTTTTAACTACATCTTTGAAATAAGTTTTATAATCAAAATTATCTAAAAATTTAAAAACTCTATTTTCATCTTCTTTGTATTCTTTTGATGAATAATCAGTACCAAAAGCATTAATACAATCCCAACGCAAATCAAAAGATAACATATTCGCAAAATAATCGATTGTTTGACTAAAAATTCTGTCAAAATAATTCATATATTGACTAAAGGAAGATAATAATTCAGAAGAATTAGGGGTATCTTTTAAAGCTTTAACAATAGAATCGTAGTCTGCTCCAATCGGATTGCTTGTTAATCTTTCCAAATTTTTACTTAATAAATCTGGAGTATATAATCCAATACTATTTCTATAAGAATTATTTAGTCCGTCTGCAAATTGTAAAACATCCCAAACCTGCTTCTTAGTTAATTGTTGTTGTTCTTCCAATTTCTCATCTCCTTTCTTTTATTATCCAAACAATCTCCATTCATTTATATCAAAGCCAGTTTTAGTTTGACCTTTTTCTTTATTATTTTGGATTAATGTTAAAATATAATTACCATAAGACAAAGCAACGGCAATATCTTTTGTTCCTTGTCTTTGCTCAACAAGTTTCACATAACCCTCATTATAAACAGGAGATAAATTAATCATCTCATTTAACAAAAACATTCCTTGTACATATGGATATTTCAATCTTGCCCTTTCTTCAGAAGTCGCAAATAAATATTCTTTTTTCTCTGACATTCTTTGCTCGTAATCCAAATCATCTAAAGGCAAAGAAATTTCATCATTTTTTAATTTGATAAATAAGTCATTCCACATGGCACTATTTAATACTTTATGACCTTGCATAGGAATAATTACTGGTCTGGCACTTCTATCAATAGCTCGATTAGCCAAATCATTTATTTTTGCCTCGGCTAACACATTATATTCCATTTTTTTACAAACAGTTAAACCGCTTTTATCCCACGTTGAGCTTCCTCTTATAGGGTGGTCATACTCTCTTGTTAAATTGGTATAATGAATTTCACCGCCATTTAACAAGTCCATTACACAATAATCTGCTTTATAATCATAAAACAGTTCTCGGATTGTTTTTAAAGCCTTCTCTTGCTCGCCGCCAGCCATAGTTTGAATATAATCTACATATCTATGGTATTCTCCATTTTTCTCTAATTTTAAAGACATACAAATCATAACAGTATTATCGTTCTTTTCTTTTGTCGTGGCATTTGCAAAAGCAAAATCAACTACAATAATTCTGATTTCATCTTCTGCTTTTGGCTTCCCATGATATGTCCTCGAACTTAATTCCTGTGGTAATGGAGGATAGAATACTCTGCTATTATTTTGAGCTTTTCTTACCATATCCAATGTAAAGAAACTGCTTTCACTTTCGCCAAGAGTTTCATTTAAAATTTCCATTGCAAAATCATATGTTCCTAAACTTTTTCTGGTAGCATAAAACCATTTAGCATCTTTTAAACCATATTTAATCGCTAAGAAAATATCCGAATTAAATACCCTATGTCTGCTATACTTGTCTTTAAAATATGAAACAAAGGTTTTATTATATAAAGTATTAAACCATTCATTTTTAAATCTGTTTGACGTAATATAGACTTGCTTCATTATATCAAATTTACTTTTATAATTAGAGTATGCTTTATTCTTTTTGTATTGTGGTTGCCTTAATGTTAGCATAGGAACACCAACACTATCAACCATAGTTTTTTTAATTAAGCGACATTCTTCAACAATTAACATTTGAACGTGTTCACCACGAGAAGAATCAATGGCTGGTAGAAAGATAATTGATGAACCATTCCAAAATTGAGCAATGTAGCCCTTTTCAGTTTCTTTATATGTTATTAATCCATTGTTTAATAACCATGCCATAAAATACGAGTTTTTATTACAAATTTCTTTTTTAAATGTTGTTTCAAAGTCAGCGGAAACTTGTCCTCTGCTAACCGCCATAACGGCAACGCTATAATGCGGAAATTGTAAACACATAGCAGCAGCATACACTATGGCTTTAAAAGTCTTAGAAACACCACGAGTTGAAACATCTACATAGTTTGTAGCGTCTCCCATAGTAAAATATGAATAATGCTGATATGGGAATGATGATATCCCCATTTTGTAATGGATATAAAGATTAGGATTATTGCGCCAAAAGGTTATCCATCTTTTCTTTCTATCTTTTATCTCTTGCTGTCTTTTTACAGATAATTTCTCTTCTTTTCTTCGAGAAGATTTAATACCCTTAATTTCTTGAAGAATTTCTTGATTTGTCATTTCTGCAAATCCTCAACATTCAAATCTGGATATTCTTTTGAGCCTAAAACTTTATTCCCAATACAACGCATAATATCATCGTTATCACTTCTGAAATGACAAATATCATCCAAATGTTCATCAACCCAATCTAAAGGTTCGATGTTTTCTTCTGTATATGCCCAATCTTCAATTAATTTTTCAACATCAGTTTTTTTTTCGTCAAATTTAAAATCATCTAATTTAAGTTTTTTGTAATATTCCATTACTCGCTTTTCATCGCTCGAGGTGTCTTTTCCTGCTAATCGTGCCTTATGGACATCCAACAAAGCCAAACAAAGAAATCTCAAAACCGTTATGGTACTGTTCGCTAAGTCTTTCTCATTTTTAACATATTTACCATATTCATTCTCTAAAAACAAATAATCTTCTAAAGAATCTTGATTCCCCCAATCTTCCTGTAGCTCGTTTAGTGCTTTTATGTCTGTCGGGTCAATTTTGAGTCCAGTTACAAAATTAGTAATTTCTGGTAATGAATTTTCTAAATCAGTATATCTTTCAGCAGGGGGGTTAATCTTATTAATCATTTCAACGTATTGTTTTAAATAATTAACATTTTTTTTAATCTTTTTATTTGATTCTTGAGCTATTTTTGTATATACCCTTAAATCAAAAGGATAATGAAAAAAATTACATAAATTTCTAATTCCATTTTCTAAAGTTGAGGATTTAGACATAATTTCGGATGCTAATTCATCGCAGCATTTTATACAGAATACACTTTTACCCTCTTTTAAAAATGGAGCTTTATTGTCATAAAAAAAACCAAGAACGTGTGTTTCCCCACATCTTGGACATCTTAATTCTTTCTGAACCATATTATCATTCCATTCTATCCCTTTTATTCTTTATATGTAGCAAAAGAGAACTCAAATGAAAAGCTCTCTTTCTTCCGACACAACATCGGACATCAGAAGCCACGAGTAGGCTTCGAACCCACAACGTCCACTTTACAAGAGTGGCACTCTGCCCATTGAGTTATCGTGGCAAAACTATGGTAATGTCGTAACACTACCAATACAAAACTCTCATTTAAATAAACCATTGTACACTAATTTATTTAAACCGCTACTAAGAATTTTCCATCCTTGCGGGAGTGAGAATCGAACTCACCTAACCGAGCTTATGAGGCTCGTAAGTAGCCACTACTTTATCCCGCCATAAACCACAGCTATTATAAAAGCTTTTCAGCAACCAATTCTATAAAGTATAGTTTTATAATAGTCTTATGTGGCAGTTATTTTTTATATTCTATCCTCTCTTAATTATTATATTCCAGAGAAATCTATGCTATAATAGACTTCTCTGGATAGTTCAAAGGAGGGAGAATAAAAAACCTATACTAAATTAATATTGATAATGTTATCATCATTACCAGAAATAATATGCAAAACTTGACTTGGCTTAGTGTACTTTCTGATTTTAACAGCATAATCATCTGCCCCAACCACAGAACCATTTACAATTACCGTTGTTTGTCCATTTTCTTCTACTTGTAAATGGTGAGTATGCCCCATGTAAATATAATCTGGAATGTAGCCTAATACTTTAGAAAAATCATTAACTACATTTCCAAATTTATCATTATGCCCATGAGTTGCAATACAACTACTTCCACCAACATTAAATTCAAGATAATCGCTATGTCCACTATCAATAACTTTTAAGCCAGTCCTCAGTTCAATATATCTAAAGATTAATCTTTCAAAATTTTCAGAGTCGATATTATCTTCTTTGCTTGCGTTCATTCTTGAATGATTGCCAACAACACCATAAATATTTACAAAAGAAATTTCTGAATTGATTTTAGTAATTTCTTGAGATAAAATTTCACTAATAGTCATAATTTGCTCTGCGACATCTTCTTCTTGTGCTACTCGTGCCGATAATTTAATTAAACCAGAAATTAAATCTCCACATAAGACAATATTTAAAGTTTGCACATGATATAATTGACAATATTCAATAACTTTGGTGCTCCAAAAATTTAAACGACTGCTTGCAATAGTGGTTGAATACATATTTACATTATTATCTACTTGTAAGCCGTAATGAATATCTGATAATAAAGCAACCGCAATATTATTCCTGTCATTGTAAGATTGAGATATCTTAGCCTCTTTTTCTTGAGGAATTTGAACAATATTTTCTTTTAAGACTTCAAGCAAATTTTCAAATCTTGCTTGTTCTCTTAGATAGTTTCTTTTTTCTCTATTTACATCTTGCAATCTTACTCGCTCTTTGTAAATTTCATTCTTTAAATCATTTAACTCAATAGAATCAAGAGTACTTCCGTTTGAAATTTGACTACGATAATGTTTAGCTACTCGATAGCCACTAAATATGCCACAATTAAAAGAACGTCTGATTGTATCAGCAGACATGTTTAAGTCTAAATCTTCCGCAATTTCTTCCCAAGTTTTATCACTAATGCCATCAACTTTATCAATTAATTCTTGAATTTGTTCTTCAAATTTATCCATTTTGAAACTCCTTATTAGATAGTTTCAAAATCTTCGTTTGCCAAAATGGTAGTTGTTCCAATCATATTTTCTAATAACTCGACAGCATTGAATTTTCTCTCATTACCATCTTTTTGGCTTACAGTAATAATATACTCGCCATTTTCTCTACTTAAATATCCAATTACTTTTGTAGACACTTTTTTTTCGTACATTTCCTTCATAATTCCGTTTGTCTCCTCTTATTCAATATATGGGTCGCCTGTGGTTTTGCGCTTGATAGTTTTTTCAACTACAGGGTTGACCGCAAATTTAATACCGCTCTTTGCAGGAATTTCCTTTAGCTCGTAATCTCCAGTTTGAAAGTTTTGAATACGTCTTGTCTGTCCTTTAATTGTATAAAATTGGAAAGACCCTAATTTACCCATTCTAAAAGTACAGTCATTCATAATTAAATCATACAAAACTGATTCATAACTTTCGACTATTCTCGAAACTTCTTGCCTTGAGATTCCTGTATTTTGAGCAACCATATTAATAATTTCCGCTCTTGATACATAAACCTTTTCCATTATTTTTCTATCCTTTCTCCGTCTAATCCTCATTGGGTTTCCCTTTATGTGCATAGTATTTTTACAAGAAATCATTATAATTCTTAGTATAAAAATCCTCCACTTCTCGAACCTAAAATCGGATTATATTTTGGCATTTTTCCCGTATTTTTTTGGACATTATTATATATATATTCTCCGTAAATATCCCAAATAATTTTCAGACAAGTTTTCGCATTTGTGTTGTAAAATCTTAATAAGAGTATATCTACAAGCTTTATAATATTATATTGCGAATATTTGTTTTCTAAAACTTCCTTTATTTCCTGTGGTATCATTACTTTTGATATATCTATATTTATATTTTTATATTTTAATGTAATATCTTTAACCAACTGTTTAAAATAATCTTCTATTTCTTTAAAATCTTCCATGTTAATTAATTTAGGATCATTCATTAAAACATGATAATCAAATTTGCCAATTTTATTAGTCAAAGAAAGTTTTTTGTTTGGTATTTTGGCTTCGATATAACCCATGATGTTATTTGTATTTAAAATATCAACCTTTTCTTCTGGTTTATCTTTATTGTAAATGAAGAAATGTGGCAAATTCTCTTTTTGAAATTTAATCATTTTTCTTCTAAACCATTCTGGTCTTTTAGGCATATATAAAGTCTTAGCAAAATCTATGCTAAAATTAGATTCAGCGCATAATAATTTGACAATATCAATATATTCATCAGTAAATTTCTTGCAGTTCCAAATTTTAGTTATATTGTTACTATAGATACCGATTTTTCCACTTTTATAAGCCAACATAATACCATTGTTGATATGTTCAGAATCTAATGGAGCAGCATCGGCTTTTTTCATCTCATAATAAAGTGGAACTATATTTTTCATGTTCTTTTCAGCTAATTTAATAAAATCTTTATCTTCAACAACAAGCAGGATATCACCGTCGCACATATGAACTACTGACTATATCATAACCATGCAGTTTCCTGTTTAGGTCTGGTGCGCTTCGATAGTAGGAATTTCACCTACTATCTACTCTACTCGGTTATTCTTTATTTACCTATACGGTAAATAAATACCCTTTCGATAGTCGATTGAGAGCTTAAAATGATTAAATGATTAAATGATTTTTAAATAATAACCTTTATAATTATCTTTTTTCATTTTTTGAATAATACCTTCAAGATTTTTTACATAAGGAATATGTTTATTTTCTATCATCCATAAAACTGATTCTCTTAAAAAGGAAAATTCTTTTATAAATCCAAAATCTTTATGATAAAGCTTACATTTTTTTGCCCTGCCATTTTGACTGCCTTTTCGACTTTGTTTTATTTTTGCATATTCTTTATCTTGACTGTATTTTAAATGTAAAACATTGTTTTTATAATTAGGGTTTAATGCTCCTTTAACAGATGGGTATCGTCCAGCTTTTCTTGAATACATAACATTATCTTTATGGGAAACCCATTCTAAGTTTTCAAAATAAGGGTTGGCTCTATTAAAATCTTTGTGATTAACTTCTTTTTTATTTTTAATATCATCATTTAAAACCCATGCTTTGGCTACTAAGATGTGAACTCCGACACTTCGATATATCTTTTTGCCGTCCGAATTAACCCCACACAAAGAAACTACGATATAGCCATCCTTATTATATCTCCACTTTTTTGGTTGAAAATTCCCCTCTTTGTCTTTAACTTTAACAATACCATACTTATTTACATAGCATTTGCAATTATTATGTGTTACTTCCCTAAATTCATTCATATTTACACCTCCTTTTTATATTTTTCATTTAATCATTTAAGCTCCACAGGATTCCGCTCTATTCCCTGTTAGCACAATTTTTAATTGCCATTTCCTGCAATTCCTTAACGTAAATTGTACACCCTATATTTATAGGTTCACACCATTTTATATCCTTATGTTTCCATAAGGTTCGACTGCGACTAACTAATCGAATTGTAAGACTTTGGATATTAAATCTTTTGTTGAAGTATAAACACCTTTAGTTACAAACCATTTACTAATTTCTTTGTTTCTAACATTAATTCTAACAGAATGTTCCTTCATCAAATGGGGCGAGCGTAAACAATCTAATTTTTTATTATTCTCGAATAAATTACATGACACTTCTCCGTTTTGTAAAAGCCCATCAGGAACAGCAATTCCTTTAAACAGCCATTCACAAAAAGCATAAACATCTGGAATGACAAAAGTATACTTGCCATTAATGTTTATTTTTCCACACTTGGCTTCTTTGACTTCTTTTTCTTTCAAGGATTTCAAGATATCTTTATTGTTCGGCTCTCTTAAAAGTTCTGGATATAGATATAAAGATTTTTGCATCCATGACTGATTAGAATAATCTGGATTAACTCCAAAAATCCTCATAGTCGTTTTGAAATCCCCACCAATAGAATTAATATTTTTAATTGTTGGCTCTAAAATTTTATCGACTTCTTTCATTGTCCAGTCGGTTAAAGTCTGAATCATTTGATAACCAAGTTTAGAGTTATAAATTTTATCTTGTTCCATTTTGCAATAACAAGCTTCACAATTATATTTCTTAAAATTCTCTTTGTATTCATCCCAGCTATTATACATCTTATTGAGTTTAAATTGAGATTTTGTTAAAATATATTTAATATCATCATCGAAAATATTCCATTTCTTGCCATAAATATCAATTATATCACCCGAAAGATTGTTTTCTATCACAAACTTATCAAAAGGCATTTCAATCATGAGACCTTTAACCCAAGGCATACGAATCATTCTCGTTGTTCGCCCTATCATAATACCTGCGCCATCCATATGATTAATTGGAATATACATTTCTTTTCGCTCAATAGAATAATCATTCATATTGATATAATCAACCATGCCGTTAACCATAGTTTCAAAGTCATCAACAACGACTGTTTGGTCAATATTAAAATCCTCCCATACTTCCGTGGCAGAAGTAGTTAAAGCCGAATAGGCTAAAAATTTATTTGTGTTAATTCCGCCTTTTTGATTGATGATATCATAGCTTAATCCACACATTAATGTATTAGATAATTTTTTCAAAAGATTTTCTTTAATGACAACAAATTTCTTTTGCCTAATTTGTCCTGCGCTTGCAGTATAAAAAACATATTTTTCACCATTATACATAAACCCACGTTTGATAACATCTTCTGCTGGTTTTCTGTGATAGACTGTTATAACCATAAATTCAGTAGTTAAATCATTTGTTTTTAATCCCATAGCTCTTGTTAGTGTTGATTCGAACATTGCTATTAATCTTTTTGATGTTAAATCCTCTTCGTTAAGTTCTCGAACAATATTAAAAGATTGATTTTTAACAAATTCTTCATCTAACTGTTCTTTATAATATTTTATGAGCTTATTTAATCTTTTCTTCTGGTTATCAGTGACCTCGATAGTTAAAATCTGTCTTTTAGATAATTTGTCTCTTTTAGGTTTCCCCGATTTAATAAATTCGCATTTTTTAATTTTTTTATTTAATTCTCTTTCTTTTGGAGTAAAAAAACTATCAATGCCCAATGAATATAATTTAACCTGATTTTGTAACTCAAACATTAATTTCCCTCTTTATTTCGTCAGTAGAAAAGTGCCCTAAGAAGTAAAACAAACCATTTTTTGTTACCATAATCCATTTACGAGTACAAATATCATTATTTTGTTGGACAATAGTATTTTCTTTGACTTTAAACAATCCAAGTTCTACTGCTCTTGGAGTTGGCATATTTTTATTTTCTTCATCTGCAATTAAATAACCATTTTCTCTCCAATATTTAAAAAGTTTATTGTGTCCAGTTTTAATATCATTATTTTTTAAAATCATTACTAATTCATCAACTGAGAATAAATCTTTATTACAATCCATTTACTTTCCTCCTTTTATTCCTCTTCTGTTTCTAATTCTATATTTAATAAACTTATTACAGTTTGATTATTGATATCATCTTCATCAACATCTGGCTCGTATTCATCTTTAAGCCGATTAGAACTTTTATATTTATTATAGCTCATCTCTTCCCACATTGGTTTATCTCCTTTCTAAAATCTTTAATAAAATTATAACATACCCTTAGTAAAAAGTAAAGTATATTTTTGCAGTTTTTTAAAATATTTTTTTTAATTGTAGATAATGTGGATAACTTTATATAAACTGTGTATAACTTTTAGCTCCTGTGGATAAGTTATCCTTAAAAGAAAGAAAAGAACCAAAAGAAAGAAAATATAAATATATATTATATTATTATTATATTATAATATTATATATTATTACAGTATTATAATAAATTATATAATTATATTAATATATATTTCTTTTCTCTTTGGTACTTTCTCTTTTCTTTACAGTTATCACATTTTCGCCTCAACCATTAAAAAATTACCATAGATGTAAAGTGGGGGTCTCGGTATTCATTTTACTTAGTCAAAAACAATGTGGAACAATGACCTTTTGGGACTCAAAATCAATTCAAACTACATAGGTAATACAAATTATCATTAAGCACATTTTGAGCGCTTTAAATTTTAAAATAAGCCATTTTAAATAATATTTTGAAAAAAACTATTGACTTATAGCTCAAAATATGTTACAATATCTCATAGATAAGGAAATGTGGCTTAAATATCGTAATAATATGATTTATCCACAAGATAGAAAATTTTATCAATGTTATCCACAGAAAGAAAAAGTTATCCACAGGAGAAAAGGAGAGATTTTAATAAAAAACGAAGTACAAGTATTTCAAAACGAAGAGTTTGGAGAAGTTAGAACGACAGAGGTTAATGGAGAAATTTGGTTTGTTGCTAAAGATGTAGCTGGTGCATTAGGGTATGCTAATCAAAATGAAGCGGTTCAAGACCATGTAGACATCGAAGATAAACTCAATAGCAAAACGCTATTGAGTTTTGATTTGAATTTAGGACAACATGGTGGTTAGTTAATTAATGAGTCTGGCTTATATAGTTTAATCCTATATAGTAGAAAGAGGCTGAATTTTGCCATTAGAAAGCTTGCAAGCCTACAAAATAAATCTTTTGGTATAGTATGGAATGATTTTTACAGAGAATTGTCTTACCGTTGGGGTATTGATTTAAAGAAACGTGGCGGTTCGCCATATATTAAACATATTCAAGAAAAAGAGTGGCAATATGTGTTAAGAACATTGACTGCGCTATGTGAAGATGCAAATACAACATTGAGCGAAATTATGAAAAATATTAGGAATGACTTTAAGGAGGAAGAATAATGTTAAAAATTCAATCTTTAGATAACTTTGTGGGAAAATATAGAGTAATTTGTCCATACCATATTAATCCAAAGACTAACGAATATGAATTTATGGGAACAGAAGAGGGAATAAATGAATGGGATTACTTTATTCCGTTAAATTGTACGGATAAACAAGATGATTGGAATGAATGTTCAAATATTTATATCTATGATAAAGAAAATGGAATTATGGCAGCTTATATTAAATCAACACAAATTGCAAATAATTTTGTTAAAGCATATAAAAAATACGGAGCAAGGTTTCTTGTTAGAGGAGATGGCGAGGCAACAGTGTTATTTCCTTATGAAATTTTTGCTGACGGAACAATTTCTGATATGCTAAAAATTGCGCTAAAAGGCAAGAATCTTGCTCCAAAATCAATTAAAAACTTGCCGACATATAATTCACCCAAAAAACAAAAAGAAACGATTTTAAACCCTAAAAAGTCCGTTTTAATACGAGAAATGATAATCAAAAAATATGGAGAGGGAAAGTCCATTGTTGGCTACAGAAATTTATATAAAGCATTTGAACAAAAATATAACATCAATATTTCTAAATTGGCAAAAGAACAGGAAATCACGGCAATGCAATTTATTGACAACAACAATCTCTATGATAAATTAATGGAGTTGATTTAATTGGATTCCAAAACTCAAATTAAATTATTTAAAAAAATATGTCAAAGGCACATCGAGGGTGACTATATCTTCGATGTGTTGACCTTTAAAGAAAAAGATATAAAAAGCTATTTGTATAAATTATATCACAGCAAAATAATCCAATTAGCAAGATATGAAAATAAATTTGGATTTGCTTTGAGTGAAATAGGGTTAGAAACACCAGATTTTTTAGTAATGTCCAATTACGAGCAACAAAACAATGATATAATTTATCTTTCAGAAAAAGAATTTTTCAGACAACACGAAGAATGGCTAAATAAAGAATTTGATTATCTTTTAGATATCTTTAAATTAGATTGGAAACACAGTGTCAAATTGGTTAGAGGGTCAGATTTATGTTCGTATCCTATGTTTGAATTAGTCAGACCTAAAATTGGCAGTTATCAATATATTCTCTTTGATGATAAATGGTTTTTGGGAGCAACGCAATTTAGAAATGTTTTAAATTTAACGCGCAAAGTTCATTTAGGAATTTATCAAGAGGGTATTACTATGATAACGCCTCC